>Ga0180012_1000191_pt1 | contig 26051 bp, 27 predicted proteins | sample KR11_S2_MetaG_FD_122243 | JGI IMG/M metagenome (GOLD analysis project Ga0180012, IMG submission 122243) | Groundwater microbial communities from the Olkiluoto Island deep subsurface site, Finland - KR11_S2_MetaG | ecosystem: Environmental > Aquatic > Deep subsurface > Groundwater | place...
GGCTTGATGTCGCCGTCGATCTTGCCGAAGAAGATGTAGTCGGGCTGCACCTCGCCGATCTCCAGCGCATGGTGCCGGTCCATGGCGTTGCCGCCGCCGACGATCATCTTCGGCGCGTGATTTTCCTTCGCATCAGCAAGCGCCGCCGCATTGCCGCTGATGTGCAGGCCGTCGGCCTTGACCCGCCCGGCAACGCGGCTGTTGTCGACGACGAGGGCAGCAGCCCCGGCATCCTGGATCAGCGGCACGAGCAGTTCGGCATGCTTCTGGAAGGCCGAGTCATCGAGGCCGTATTGCGGGATGATGACCGACGCGACGTCGCCACCCTTCAGCGCATCGCCGACCACGCGCGCCTTTTCCTCGGCGTCGGCGATGTCGGGAACGATCAGGACGAGGCGGCAGCGATCTTCGGGACTGGTCATGAGTGATTCCGTTTCCGGAAGGACGCAGCTTTCTCCGCGTTCCTCCCTCGTTTTGCGTGAGTAAATCCGATAGACCGGTCCTTCGAAAGGATCAACCGAAACAAATGAGTCCGGATCTGCTGTTCTATGCCGCGGCCATTCCCGCCGTGGCCCTCGTCGGCCTGTCGAAAGGCGGCCTGGGCGGTGCTTTCGCCCTGATCGGCGTGCCCCTGCTCGCCATGGTCGTGCCGCCGATGCAGGCGGCGGCGATCTTCCTGCCGATCCTGCTAGTCATGGATGCGGTGGCGCTGTGGGCCTGGCGACGCCACAACAACCGCCCTACCCTGCTCGCCATGCTGCCCGGCGGCATTCTCGGCATCGCGATCGGCTGGGCGACGTCAGCCTATGTTTCGGTCAACGTCATGCGCCTGTTGCTCGGCGGCATTTCCGTGCTGTTCGCCCTTCGCTATTTCGTCGAGGCGGCCCGCACCTCCTCCAAGGCGACGCCCGAGGCAGCACCCGAGCGGCCCGTCGCGGCGACCCTTTGGGGCACGCTGTCCGGCTATGGCAGCTTCGTCGCCCATGCGGGCGGCCCGCCGTTCCAGATCTACACCCTGCCTCTGCGCCTCGACCCGCTTTCCTATACCGGCACCAGCACCCGCTTCTTCGCCATCATGAACGCGGTCAAGGTGCTGCCATACTTCGCGCTCGGGGAACTGAGCGCCGCGAACCTTTCGCTTTCGGCGACACTCCTGCCGATCGCCCTCGTTTCCACCCTCATCGGTGCCCGGCTCGTGCACTATCTGAAACCTGCGCTCTTCTACCCGCTGATGTATTCCATGGTGCTGATCGCCGGCAGCAAACTACTCTATGACGGGATCACCGGACTATAGGCGGACGGCGGGCGCCAAGCGTTTGCTGCACTGCACAACGCGCTTGCCGGAACCCCGAGATTGACGTAACCTGAGGCCATGTCGAACCTTGACCCTTTCGTCGCGATCGCCGACCCGCACCGCCGGCACCTGCTGGAGGTGCTGCGGCGCGCACCGAGAACGGTCAACGAACTGGCCAGCGGTCTGCCGATCAGCCGGCCCGCCGTCTCCCAGCACCTCAAGGCCCTGCTCGACTGCAATCTCGTGACGGTGACGTCGGAGGGCACGCGGCGGATCTATTCGGTCAACCGCCCGGGCTTCGACCGCCTCAACATGTGGCTTGACCAGTTCTGGTCCTGACGTCTCCCGCCAAGGCAAAAAGAAGCCCCGAAAACCGCTCTGGCTTCCGGGGCATTGATCTCACGAATTCTCAGTGGATTTTCCGCCGGCCGCAATCTGCCTTGAGGCGATCTCCGGCCGGCGTGCATGGGAAAATCAGTGTCTGGTCGACGCCCTGAGGCGCTCCATTTCGTCCTTGATACGCAACTTGAGGCGCTTCAGTTCGGCGATGTGCTGGTCGTTGATGGAGGGAGACGTAAGAGCGGTATGGAGCTTCTCCTCAAGAGCACCGTGCTTCTTTTCGAGCGATTCAAGATGAGCCTGCATGGTCATTTGACACGTCCTTCCTATAGCCTACCTCCAGCCCTCACAACGCTGGAGTTTCAGGCTTTGCGAAAGTAATGTGACACGAAGAATGGGTTTTGTCGAAGGCGAAATAGGGGAGAAAGCGCGGCAAATTCGCTGACAGGGATAACTTCCCGTTACCAGTATTTGGTGATAGGAGCTTGCGCGAATCTTGGACGCATCCCACAAAATGGATACGTTGAAAGCGAGAATGGGGACACACTAATGGCCGATCAGGAACAGGCGGACATTCGGCTGGCGCTCGCGCGGCTCCGGCAGGAGCACGAGGACTATGACGCCGCCATCAATGCCATGATCGTCACCGGCTGCGACGCCTTGAGAATCCAGCGGATGAAGAAGAAGAAACTGGGAATCAAGGACAAGATGACTTCCCTTGAGGACCAGATCATCCCCGACATCATCGCGTGAACAGGCAAGGACCGCCACGATGACCGAAGAACGCCCGCCCGTCGCCATCATCATGGGCAGCCAGTCCGACTGGGAAACCATGAAGAACGCCGCCGATACGCTGGACGTGCTGGGCGTCGGCTACGAGGCGCGCATCGTTTCGGCCCACCGCACCCCTGACCGCCTGGTCGCCTTTGCGAAGGGCGCCCGCGACGAGGGCTTCCAGGTCATCATCGCCGGTGCCGGCGGCGCGGCCCATCTTCCGGGCATGACCGCCGCCATGACGCCACTGCCGGTCTTTGGCGTTCCGGTCCAGTCGAAGGCGCTTTCCGGCCAGGACAGCCTGCTCTCCATCGTCCAGATGCCGGCCGGCATTCCGGTCGGCACGCTGGCCATCGGCAAGGCCGGCGCCGTCAATGCCGCCCTGCTCGCAGCCGCCGTGCTGGCATTGCATGACGAGGATCTTGCCGAACGGCTCGACGAATGGCGCGCGCGCCAGAGCGCCGCGGTTGCCGAATACCCGATGGACGAAACCCCATGAGCGCCCGCACGATCGGCATCATCGGCGGCGGACAGCTCGGCCGCATGCTCGCCATGGCCGCCGCGCGCCTGAATTTCCGCACCGTGATTCTCGAGCCGCAGGCCGGCTGCCCCGCAGCCCAGGTCGCCAACAGCCAGATCACCGCAGCCTACGCCGATCCGCTGGCGCTCGCCGAACTCGCCGCGGCCTGCGACATCGTCACCTACGAATTTGAGAACGTGCCGGTCGAGGCCGCGGAAACGCTGGCCCGCAACGTGCCGGTCTATCCGCCGCCACGCGCGCTGGAAGTGGCCCAGGACCGCCTGACGGAAAAGCGCTTCCTCAACGGTTGCGGCATTCCGACCGCGCGCTTTCACGCCGTCGACAACCAGGAAGAGCTCGAAGCCGCCCTCGCCGATTTCGGCGGACAGGGCGTGCTGAAAACCCGTCGCCTCGGCTATGACGGCAAGGGACAGCGGGTCTTCCGCTCGCCGGCCGACAGCCCGGACGGCGCCTTCGCCGCCCTTGGCAATGTGCCGCTGATTCTCGAAAGCTTCGTGCCTTTCGAGCGCGAGATCTCGATCATCGCGGCGCGCGCCATCGACGGGACGGTCGCAGCCTACGATCCGGCCGAGAACGTCCATCGCGACGGCATTCTCGACACCTCGACCCTTCCGGCGCGAATCGGTTCGGAGACGGCTGCAGCCGCGCACGAATCGGCCGGGAAGCTTCTGGCCGCCCTCGACTATGTTGGCGTGGTGGGAATCGAATTCTTCGTGCTGCCCGACGGTAGCCTGGTTGCCAACGAGATCGCCCCGCGCGTCCACAATTCCGGCCACTGGACGGAAGCGGCTTGCGTGGTTTCGCAGTTCGAACAGCACATCCGGGCGATCACCGGCTTGCCGCTCGGCGATCCGTCCCGCCATTCCGATTGCGTGATGACCAACCTGATCGGCGACGACCTGAACGACCTTCCCATGTGGCTTTCCAGGCCGAATGTACTGGTCCATCTCTACGGCAAGACCGAAGCCCGGCCCGGCCGCAAGATGGGTCACGTCACCGAAATTACGCGCGCCAAGGGCTGAAAAAGCCGGAAAAATCCGGGTTCTCGCCGTTGAATCAGGGCGGGGCCGGTTGACACGAAGGGTCGGGACGGAGTATCTGCCACCAACCCTTTAAGAGCGCGCCCCGTAGCGCGCTTTTGATTGATCGAGACAATGGCGGGTGAACCATTCGCCGATAACCTTTGCGGACCAGTAAAATGAAGATCAAGAACTCGCTGAAAGCGCTCAAGGCCCGTCATCGCGACAACCGTCTGGTTCGCCGCAAGGGCCGCGTATACATCATCAACAAGCAGAACCCGCGCTTCAAGGCTCGTCAGGGCTGAGGCATGGGCGCCACCTTCGGGCGGTGCTGCTTCTTCGCCTGACGGGACCTCGCGGTCCAATATCGTCGATAGCGAAGAATTGAGTTTGAAAGCCGGCGCAAGCGGATTACTTTATCCGCATGCGCCGTTTTCGTATTTGTGCCCCACTCATCCCCCTCCTGATGCTCGCAACCTCTTACGGGTTGCCTGCCCTGGCGCAGGACGGCGCCTCGGAAACCGTCTCGCTCGATTCGCCGGCGACAAGCCAGGCACCGAAGGGCGTGGACGCGTTGCTCACCGAACTGAAGCGCGAGCGCGACCCGGAAGCCGCCAACCGTCTCACCGAAGACCTGATGGAGACGTGGAACGACTCGGACAGCGCGACGGTCGACCTGCTGATGCAGTGGGCGCTGACGGCCGCCGCGGAAAAGCGCAACGCCGCCGCGCTTGATTTTCTCGACCAGGCCATCGTGCTGAAACCCGACTTCGTCGGCGCCTGGAACCAGCGGGCAACGCTCCACTACACCATGGGCAATTACAAGAAGGCGGTCTCCGACATCAATCGGGTGCTGGCGCTGGAACCCCGCCACTTCGGCGCGCTGGCCGGCCTTGCGGCGATCCTCAGCGAGCGCGGCAGCGAGGAAATGGCGCTGAAGGCCTGGGAACGCTACCTCGAGATCTACCCCGCCGACCGCCAGGCCCAGGAGATCGTCACCAAGCTCTCGGAAAAACTGGCCGGCAGCCGGACGTGATTTCCCAACGCTTCCGCCGCCGATCCACAGCCCCTCCCTCCGTCGCCCCTGCTCGCCCGCCCCGGACTCGAACCGCCCGCATCCGCTCCATGCTGCTCACCGCCCTCACCTCCCTCGTCGCCATCGCCTCGGTCTCCGCAGCCGGCACGGCGCTGCGCGCCCGCGCCATCGAGGCGGGCGCTGCCAATATCGGCACGCTCACCGATGTCGGAGGCTATTCCATGAACGCGCTGCAGGTGCCGGCGGGCGCCGATGCCGAGCTGCCGCCGATCGTCTTCATTCATGGCGCGAGCGGCAATCTGCGTGACCAGGCCGCCACCTTCCTCGGCCACCTCCGCGGTCGTGCGGAACTGCTCTTCGTCGATCGCCCGGGCCATGGCTATTCCGAGCGCGGCGGATCGGAAAACGCCTATCCGGACGGCCAGGCCGCAGCCATCGCCCGTCTGATGGAAGAACGCGGCATCGATCGCGCCATCGTCGTCGGCCATTCCTTCGGCGGCGCGATCGCCGCGAGCTTCGGCGTGCTCTATCCGGAAAGGACCGCCGGGCTGCTCTTCCTCGCGCCGGCCACGCATCCCTGGCCGGGCGGCGTCGACTGGTACTACAATCTGGCCTCGACGCCGGTCGTCGGCCCGCTCTTCTGCCACACCATTGCGCTCCATGCCGGCATGGCGCGGCTCGAGGCAGCGACCCGCGGCGTCTTTGCCCCCAATCCGCGCCCGGAGACCTATGTCGGCGACACGGCCCCCGCCCTCGTGCTTCGCCCGGGCGCCTTCTGCGCCAACGCCACCGACGTCGCCAACCTGCAGGGCTACGTCACCCGCTTTGCCCCGCGCTACCGCGAGATCACCGCGCCGACGGTGATAGTCACCGGCGACAGCGACGACATCGTGCTGGAGGAGATCCATTCGCGCGGGCTGGCGCGCGACATTGCCGGCTCCGAACTCGTCTGGATCAAGGGGCTGGGCCACAAGCCCGACTATGCCGCCCGGGACCTCGCCATCGCCGCGATCGAGAAGATCGCCGGTCGCTCGCGCGACCTGCAGGCCTTGGCGCGGGAACTGGAGCCGAAGCTGGCCGCGACCCGTGTTGCAGCAACGGCGACGGCGCCGGGCTTGCAGGCCGGCCAGTAGACGACCCGAACCCGACGCACTACCCACAGTCCAAAAGAAAAGCCGCCCGGAGGCGGCTTTCACACGTCGATGGTGTGGTGCTGGCCTCAGATACCCGACAGGCCGTCCGAACCGATATAGGCGATGCGCAGCATGTTGGTGGCGCCCGGCGTTCCGAGCGGCACGCCCGCCGAAATGATCACGCGGTCGCCCGGCTTGCCGAAACCTTCGGCGACGACGATGCGGCAGGCGCGGTTCACCATGTCGTCGAGATCGGTCGGCTCTTCGGAGACGACGCAGTGCAGGCCCCAGACAACCGACAGGCGGCGCGCCGTCTGGATGACCGGCGAAAGGGCGATGATCGGCACTTCGGGACGCTCGCGCGCTGCACGAAGACCGGTATTACCCGACGAGGTATAACAGACGATCGATGTGAGCTTCAGCGTCTCGGCGATCTGGCGGGCGGCGAGCGAGATGGCGTCCGCGCCGGTCGCTTCCGGCTGGGCGCGCTGGGCGTAGATGATGCCCGGATAGTGCGGCTCGCGCTCGACCGTGCGGGCGATCGAGGCCATGGTGGAGACCGCTTCGACCGGGTACTGGCCGGAGGCCGATTCGGCCGACAGCATGACGGCATCGGCACCTTCGAACACGGCGGTCGCGACGTCGGAGACTTCGGCGCGGGTCGGTACCGGCGCCGAGATCATCGATTCGAGCATCTGAGTCGCGACGACAACCGGCTTGCCGGCGCGGCGGCAGGCACGGATCAACTGCTTCTGCAGGCCAGGAACTGCCTCGAGCGGCATTTCGACGCCAAGGTCGCCACGGGCCACCATAAGGGCATCGGACAATTCGATGATCTCGTCGATCCGCTCGATCGCCTGCGGCTTTTCGATCTTCGACATCAGGCCGACGCGGCCGCGGGCGATCTTGCGCACTTCGGCAAGGTCTTCCGGGCGCTGGATGAAGGAAAGCGCCACCCAGTCGACTTCATTGGTCGCCAGCACGGCGTCGAGGTCGGCATGGTCCTTGTCGGTCAGGGCGCCGACGGCGAGCAGCGTGTCGGGCAGGCTGACGCCCTTGCGGTCGGAAATCTTGGTGCCGGATACGACTGTAGTGACGATGCTCTTGCCGTCGCATTTTTCGGCGCGCAGGTGCAGCTTGCCGTCGTCGATCAGCAGGCGATGGCCCGGCTTCACCGAGGTGAGGATTTCCGGATGGGGCAGGAAGACGCGCGTGTTGTCGCCCGGCTCATCCTTGTTGTCGAGCGTGAAGGTCTGGCCCGGCTTCAGTTCCACCGTGGTGTCGGCAAACTTGCCGACACGCAGCTTCGGCCCCTGAAGGTCGGCGAGAATGCCGATCGGGCGGCCGCACTCGGCTTCGACCGACCGGATCTTGGCGATCAGGCTGCGCATCACATCGTGGCTCGCATGGCTCATGTTGATGCGGAACAGGTCTGCGCCCGCCTCATGCAGCTTGCGGATCATCGCTTCGTCGGACGAGGCCGGCCCAAGCGTTGCGAGGATCTTCACTTTGCGATTACGCTTCATCAGTTCTGGCTTTCTTGCGTGCCGGGCGTATCGGAAAGCTGGACCATCCAGCTGCCCTGACGGCCCGTGTCGTATTCCTTGAATCCCATCTGCTGGTAGCCCCGTGCGAAGCAGTCCTGCACGCCAACGATCTTGAATTCGTTCTCGGCGGCGCACATGTTGATGTCGCCCGTCCAGCGTCCGCCGCGGGCAGCATCTTCGGCATAGAGATAATAATAGCGTGATTGCAGCTCGCCCTCGATCAGCGTCGCGCAGGTGGAGGCCGGAACCTGCCACCAACCTTCGGTGATCCAGCCTTCGGTCGCGCGGTAGCCGATCGCCACGCCGACAAGGTTCTGCGTACCGTTGCAGACCCTGAATTCGGCATGGGCGGCGCCTGCCGCGAACAGCGGCGCAATCAATGCGCTGGCGATGAGAAATTGTCTGAGATGACGCGCGCTCCCCAGGGCGCTTGGAATTCTATCTTGCTTCAGCACGGTTTCCGCCGGAACTCCATGTTTGTGCGTCGACTGCTTTCTTGCGATGATGGCCTAGGAAAGTCAACGCAATTCTAATCGATTATATTTGTGACATAAACCATCGACCGCGATCTTGGCACAAACGTGGCCGGGGCGAAAGCTTGCGCTCGTCTTTCCCCCATGTCATCAAGCCCGCACCCCCATTTTGGCAGCGCCCCATGCAAGACTTCACGCCTTTCGAAATCCTCCCCGGTCGGTATGACCGTGGCCTCGTGCTGCTCGCCGACCATGCGATGAACCGCCTGCCGGAGCGCTATGGCCGCCTGGGTCTTCCCGAGACCGCATTCTCCCGGCACATCGCCTACGACATCGGCATCGAGGCGCTGACCCGCATGCTGTACGCAAGGCTCGACGTGCCCGCCGTGCTCGGCTGTTTCTCGCGCCTGCTGATTGATCCGAACCGCGGCGAGGACGATCCGACGCTGATCATGAAGATCTCCGACGGCGCGATCATCCCGGGCAATCACCCGATCAGCCCGGAGGAATGGAACCACCGCATCGAGACCTTCCACCGGCCCTATCACGATGCCGTCAGCCGGACGATCGCGAAGACCGCCGAGGCCACCGGCAAGGCGCCGCTGGTGCTGTCGCTGCATTCCTTCACGCCCGCCTGGAAGGGCGTGCCCCGCCCCTGGCATGCCGCGGTGCTGTGGGATACCGACCACCGCGTCGTCGAGCCGCTGATCCGCCATTTGCGCGCACCTGGCGATATCGTCGTCGGCGACAACGAGCCCTATGACGGCGCCCTCAAAGGCGACACCATGTACCGTCATTGCATGATGACCGGCATCCCGCACACCCTGCTCGAGGTTCGGCAGGACCTGATCGGCGACGATGCGGGCGTCGCCGCCTGGGCCGACCGGCTCGTGCCGATCTTCGACAGCCTCAATGCCGATCCCGCCCTGCATGGCTACGAACGCCACGCGTCGCGTACCGGCCCCTATCCCGAACAGGGATGACCTGGCAGGGGGCCTTCGCTCCCTCGGGCCGGCGACGACGGGATTTTAGCCGCGCGCCGGAAAAAGCTCGCACGATAGGTCTTGACGCGAGCCGCGCTTCGCGGCAGGTCAGCCCCACCGAATGAAATTGCCGCTATTCAAGGAGAATGCCCATGTCTGATGCCGCACACGGCGTCGCCCGCGACCAGCTCCGCGCCTTCGTCGAGCGCATCGAGCGCCTCGAAGAAGAAAAGAAGACCATCGCCGACGACATCAAGGACGTCTATGGCGAAGCCAAGTCCATGGGCTTCGACACCAAGATCCTGAAAAAGGTGATCGCGCTGCGCAAGAAGGACGAGCAGGAGCGCATGGAAGAGGACCTCATCCTCGACACCTACCTGCATGCCCTCGGCATGATCGAGACCCCGCCGGAAGAATAATCCGGTCGATCGCCTTCAGACGAAAAAACCCGCCGGATCGCCCGGCGGGTTTTTTCATGCCTATCGTTTGGAAGACCGTCGGCCTTACGGCGCGCCGAAGCGGCTCGGATCGACGGCGACCGTGCCCTGCTGGAAGCCGACCGGCAAGGCTGCGGTCGGAGCCGACAGCGAGCGGCTGACGACGCGGGGCGCCTTGTTGGTCTTTTCGACCTTCTCGAAGCGGTCCTGGTTCAGCGCCCAGTAGGAAATCATGTCTTCGGTCAGACGGCCGCCGGTCATCGCCGTGCGGGCCTTTTCGGCTTCCGCCTGACTCGGACGCTTGCCCTTGGTCGGCAGGCCAGCCTCGATGCCATCGACGGGAGCGGCCTTCGGCATGTCGAAACCGTCGCCGAATTCATCCTGGTCGGCGGGCTTCGCCTGCGGATTGACCGATGCGACCTCGACGGGAGCCGTCTTGGCCACGGGTGCCTCGGCGCTCGCGGCCGCGGCTTGCGGACGTTCTGCCGGCATCGGCATGTTGCTTTCTTCGAGAGCGGCGGCGGCTTCCGGCGAAAGGATGGCCTGCTCGATCTCGTCAGCCTCTGCCTCGGCCTCGCCTTCAGCACCGGCAAGCAGGGCCTCGGCGACGGCCGGACGGGCGACCGGAACCGGCACGGAGGCCAGCTCGCCTTCCTGCGCACCGGCAAGGGCCGGATCGACGGAGGCCGTCATCAGCTCGGAGGTATCCGCATCGCCCTTCATGCCGCGTGGGCCAAGAAGCGTGGGAACGGGAATCTTCATGGCCTGCAGGTCGGGCACGCCGGCCTCGACGGCGGGCTCGCCGGACGCGACCCGCGACAGCGCGTCCTCAGCCGGATTGCGGGCGGACGAATAGAGCGCGACGGCCAAGCTGTTGTCGGCCGGGGTCAGAGATGGGCGGGCCGCCGGCACCGGCGCATTGAGCGCGACGGTCGGTTCCGGCATTCTCAGTTCGGCCTGGGGCGGCGGCGGGGCCGCACTCGCCATCATCACCGGTTCGGACGCGGTCACGACGGGCTGCGGCGCAACGGAGGGACGTTCGTTCGGCACGACGACGTCTTCCTCTTCGTCCTCGTCGCCGCCGCCGAACAGCATGGCCAGCAGGTTCTTGCGCTTGCCGCCGCCCGACTTTTCGTCGGCGATCAGGATCTGGTTGGAGCTCAGCCGCTTCTTGTATTCGGCGAGCGCCTGCTGGTAGCCCGGCAGGGGCTTGCCATCGGAAGGAATGTGGACGGTCTTGCCGTCGGGGAACAGGCGGACCAGTTCCTGGCGCGACATGCGCGGCCAAGCGCGGACGCCGGCGACGTCCATGTGGACGAAGGGCGAACCGGAATTGGGATAATAGCCGACGCCGCCGGCCTGCGCCTTCATCCCCAGTTCGCGAAGCCGCTTCAGCGGCACGCCGGGAATGTAGAAGTCCATCGCCGTGCCGCGCATATGCTGGCTTTCCTTGGCGACACCCTTGGAGCGCGAACGCAGCATGGAATTGGTTTCGGGCGAGCGGTAACCGGAGACGACGTTGATGTAGCCGCTGCCGCCGGAGCGCTGGTAGACCTCCCAGACGAGGTCGAACAGGCGCGGATCCATCTTGGTCGGCTGATTGCGGCGCCAGTCGCGCACGATGTAGTTGAGCTGCTTGAGGCCCTTGGCGTCGTAGCGGCCATTGCGCTTGAAGGTGATCGCCGCCTTCTCGCCGGTATGGACGAAATGGATCTTGAGGGTGCGTGTCTCGGCGGATGCTCTGCTGGCCGCGCCGAAGAGCATCATGCAGCTGACCAGAAACAGTGCGAGAATCGACAGGGCGGACTTTGCGAAGGACCGAGTACGCACAGCCCGAGGACTGCGCCCGATTCCGCCGAGAGGCGCGCTGCGATCATGCGTTGTCAGCAATTCAATCCCCGTCCGAAAGACTACGTCCCGCACCTATTTAGATGGCTGCCAAATGCGGTAACACCATGGCAAATCTGCCACACGCACGCAAGCAATCCATATATAGTGAACGTATGCCTAACAAGTGATTAGCCGTAGGTAAGTGAACAACTTTACCCAACAGTTAACAATGGGGCACGATCGCGGCATCATGCCGCGTGCTTTTGCGGGTCGTCGGGGTCGATTCCGTAGTCCTTGAGCTTGCGATAGAGGGTCGAACGGCCGATTCCGAGCTTGCGTGCCACCTGGCTCATCTGGCCGCGATAGAACTTCAGCGCGAATCGGATCAGCTCCTCCTCGATCTCGGCGAGCTTGCGGACATTGCCGGCTTCGTCGGTGCTGATGATCACATTGGCGGAGATGTCGCCGGGTGCTGCGGCCCTGGCCGGCACCGGCGATTCGTTGACCTGCGCCGGGCTCGGTGTCGGCACGGGGGTTTCCTGGACGGCCATACCGGTGACGGGTCCCGGCTCGCCCGCGCTGCGCGTACCGGCCGCATCGCCCGATGCACGGACCGAGGCCATGTGCGTCCGGATCTGCGGGAAATCGCGCTCGCCGAGGACCGGACCGTCCGCCAGGACCACCGCCCTGAAGACGGCATTTTCCAGCTGCCGCGTATTGCCCGGCCAGTCATAGCCGGTCAGGAGCGCCAGCGCGCCGGCATCGATGGCCAGAGGCTTCGGCAGACGCTGTTCCGACGAGAAGCGCTCGACGAAGGCGCGGGCCAGATGGGGAATATCCTCCTTGCGGCGGCGTAGCGCGGCGATCGTGATCGGAAAGACGTTGAGGCGATAGTAGAGATCCTCGCGGAAGCGGCTCGCCTTGACCTCTTCGATCAGATCCTTGTTCGTGGCGAGGATCAGCCGGACATTGACCTTGCGCGGGCGCTTTCCCGCACCGGGCTCGATCTCGCCGCCCTGCACGACGGACAGCAGCCGCGTCTGCACGTGGGCCGGCAGTTCGCTGACCTCCTCGATGAACAACGTGCCGCCCTCGGCTTCGCTGAACTTGCCGGGAAAGTCACCGGCCCCCGCGGGACCGTCCTGGCCGAACAGCACGCCCTCGAGCAGGCTGTGCGGAATGATGGCGCAGTTGACGGTGACGAAGGGACGGGCGGAACGTTCGCTGGTCGCATGAATCGCGCGCGCCATCATTTCCTTGCCGACACCGGCCTCGCCTTCCAGCATGACCGGAATGACGGATTGCGCGGCCCGGCGGGCGAGCTCCACGGCGCGCCCCATGGCCGCGCTGGCCGCGACGATGTCGCCGAAACCGACGGTACCGGTGCGGGCGCGGCGAACCGGCTTGCCCTGCGAACCGCTGCGGGTGAACTTCAGCGCGCTGTCGATCGCAGCGGCGATCCGCTCGATCGAGCAGGGCTTGACGAGAAAGTCGAAGGCTCCCGCCCGCATGGCCTCGACGGCATGATGCGTCGCGCCTTCCGACGTCTGGACGATCACCGGAACGCTCGCGTGCAGATCGCCGAGCGCGCGCAGGAACCCGTTGCCGGCCCGTTCGGGCGCCGAGAGATCGACGAGCACGGCCCCGATCTCGTCGCGATGACGGCGGAACACCTCGAGCCCGGCCTGATCGCTTTCGGCGACGTGTACCGCATGCCCCAGCGCCTCGATCGCTGCCTTGAGGGAGCGGCGCTGAGCGGCATCGTCATCGATTACAAGGATATGAGGGGTCAAGTTCGAGCTCCCGGATTCATTCTGGCGCTTCATGCGGAATGCGGTCTGCAATCCATGGTGCGGGGGAGCCTGCCAGAAAGGACTGAACATCCAGTTTTGAGAAAAGCTCGCATTTTATCAATTCGATAGCGAAGTTTGGGGCCTTGGTGCACGGGCCTTGAGGGCGCCGACGCTTGCCCCGTCGGGCCCGACTGACTACATCTCCCTCTTCGATCAGTTCGGAAAAGGAAGGACAACCATGCCGAGAGATTTCCAACCCGCCCGCGTCCTGTCGGCAGCACCCGCCGCGGCCGCTACCCCGCAGGCCGAACTCGGCGATCTTCCGCTCTGGAACCTCACGCATCTCTATCCTTCGCAGACTTCCGAGATCTTCCTCGCCGACCTCCAGCGAGCGGAAACGGATTCGCTGGCCTTCGAAGCGAAGTGGAAGGGCAAGCTCACCGAGGCCGCCGCCACTGTCGGCGAGCGCGGTCTCGCCGCCGCATTGCGCGAAATGGACGCGCTGGAGGACCTGCTGGGGCGCGTCGCGTCCTATGCCGGCCTCACCTATTATTCCGACATGACCAATGCCGCGAACGGCAAGTTCTTCGGCGACGTCCAGGCCAAGCTCACCGACATCTCGGCGCATCTTCTGTTCTTCCCGCTGGAACTGAACCGGGTCGACGACGCGATCGTCGATGCCGGCATGGAGAAGGATCCGGCGCTCGCTCATTATCGTCCGTGGATCGTCGACCTGCGCAAGGACAAGCCCTTCCAGCTGGAAGACCGCATCGAGCAGTTGTTCCTGGAAAAATCGATGACCGGGGCCGCCGCCTTCAACCGGCTGTTCGACGAGACGCTCGCCTCGCTGCGCTTCAAGATCGGCGAGCAGGAACTGCCGCTCGAAGCCACCCTCAACATGCTGCAGGATGCCGATCCGGCGATCCGCGAGCAGGCGGCCAAGGCGCTGTCGCAGACCTTCAAGGACAATATCCGCATCTTCACGCTGGTGACCAACACCCTGGCCAAGGACAAGGAAATCTCCGACCGCTGGCGCGGCTTCGAGGACATCGCCGACAGCCGCCATCTGGCGAACCGCGTCGAGCGCGAGGTCGTCGACGCGCTGGCCGAGGCCGTGCGCGAAGCCTATCCGCGCCTGTCCCACCGCTACTATGCGATGAAGGCGAAGTGGCTCGGCATGGAGCAGATGAATTCCTGGGACCGCAATGCCCCGCTTCCCGAAACGCCGGACCGGCTGATCCCGTGGAACGAGGCGAAGGACACCGTGCTGTCCGCCTACCGTGCTTTCGCGCCGGAAATGGCCGAGATCGCCGGTCGCTTCTTCGACGAGCAGTGGATCGACGCCCCGGCACGTGCCGGCAAGGCGCCAGGCGCCTTTGCCCATCCGACGGTGCCCTCGGCACACCCCTATGTGCTCCTGAACTATCTCGGCAAGCCGCGCGACGTGATGACGCTCGCACACGAACTCGGCCACGGCGTGCACCAGGTTCTCGCCGGTGCGCAGGGGCCGCTGATGTGCCAGACGCCGCTGACGCTCGCCGAGACGGCCTCCGTGTTCGGCGAGATGCTGACCTTCCGCACGCTGCTCGACCGCACGGTCGACAAGCGCGAACGCAAGGCCATGCTCGCCCAGAAGGTCGAGGACATGATCAACACGGTCGTGCGCCAGATCGCCTTCTACGAATTCGAACGCAAGGTGCACACCGCGCGCAAGGAAGGCGAGTTGACGGCGGAAAAGATCGGCGAGCTGTGGCTGTCGGTCCAGTCGGAGAGCCTGGGGCCGGCCATCCGGATTTCCGAAGGCTACGAGACCTGGTGGGCCTACATTCCCCACTTCATTCACTCGCCCTTCTACGTCTACGCCTATGCCTTCGGCGACTGCCTGGTGAACTCGCTCTATGCGGTCTATCAGAATGCCGAAGAGGGCTTCCAGCAGAAGTATTTCGAGCTGTTGAAGGCCGGCGGCACCAAGCACCATTCAGAACTGCTGGCCCCCTTCGGCCTCGACGCCACCGATCCGTCGTTCTGGGCCAAGGGCCTGTCGATGATAGAAGGCCTGATCGACGAACTGGAGGCGCTTGATAAGGCCTCCTGAACCGGAGAACGCCGAAGCCCCCATGGCTGACCATGCCCCCTATGCCCTCTTCCGCGACGACAAGCGCGGAGAAAGCCTGCTGTTTGCCGATCCGTGCAACATCGTCGTTGCGCGGACGGCCGGCGAGGTGCTGCCCGCCTTCGAGCGGCTGGAGGCGGCGCGACGGTCGGGCAAATGGCTGGCGGGCTATGTCTCCTACGAGGCCGGCTATGTCTTCGAGGAGAAGCTGAGGCCACTCGTCGAAGACGGTCGCGAGACGCCGCTCATCGCCATGGGCATTTTCGACGCTCCCGCGCCGGCCGGCCATCCGCTTGCGGGGCCGGTCGAGACGGACGACGCCCCCTTCATCACCGAGCCGCATGCCGGCTGGGATTTCGCCGCCTATCGCCAGCGCTTCGAGCGCCTGCACGATCACCTGCGCAGGGGCGACTGCTACCAGGCGAACCTCACCATGCCGATAGAGGCCCGCTGGTGTGGCGATCCACGGTCCGCCTTCTGGTCTCTGGTGGCCCGGCAGCCGGTGCACTACGGCGCGCTGATCGATCTCGGCGGGCCGGTCATCCTGTCGCGCTCGCCGGAACTCTTCTTCAAGGTCGATGGCGAGGGCTGGATCGAGACCCATCCGATGAAGGGTACCGCCCCCCGCGGCCTCACACCCGAGGACGACGAAGCGATCATCGCCGCCATGCTCGCCGACGAGAAGACCCAGGCCGAGAACCGCATGATCGTCGACCTGCTGCGCAACGACATCTCCGCGATCAGCGAGGTCGGCACCCTCTCCGTTCCGCGCCTGTTCGAGATCGAGACCTATCCGACCGTGCACCAGATGGTGAGCCATGTGCGGGCACGGCTCGTCGACGGAACCGGTCTGCCCGAGATCTTCCGCGCCCTCTTCCCCTGCGGCTCGATCACCGGCGCGCCCAAGATGTGGGCGATGCGCATCCTCGTCGAACTCGAGACCGGCCCGCGCGACGTCTACTGCGGCGCCATCGGCTTCTGCGACCCGTCCGGTCCCATGCGCTTTTCCGTGGCCATACGAACTCTGACACTGTTCAAAGACCATCGGGCAGTCTTCAATGTCGGCGGCGGCATCGTCTTCGATTCGAAGGCGGAAGCGGAATACGAGGAATGCCTGTTGAAGGCGCGCTTTGCGGTAGGGGATCAATGGATTTCTCGCTGATCGAAACCATGCGATGGCAGCCGGGAGAGGGCTTTCTCCGGGTCGACCAGCATCTGCGGCGTCTTGCGCGATCCGCCGATGCGCTGGGCTTTCGCCAGCCGCAGGATGCGCTGGCCAGGCTGAAGGCCGCGGTCGAGGGCGACAGCCCGCTGCGCGTGCGCCTCACCATGAGCTTTCGCGGCAAGATCGACGTCACCGCGACGCCCTTCGAGCCGCAGTCCGAAGACACCGTCTGGAAGCTCCGCATCGCCGAAACCCGGCTGAAATCCGACGACAGCCTTTACCGCCATAAGACCTCGCGCCGCGAACCTTATGAGGCGGCGCGCGCCGAATTCAAGCCGGAAGAGGCCGACGAGGTGCTGCTGCTCAACGAGCGCGGCGAGGTCTGCGAGGGCACGATCACCAATCTCTTCGCCGAGGTCGAGGAAGGCCAGTTCGTCACCCCGGCCCTGTCGAGCGGACTGCTGCCCGGCGTCTTGCGCGCCGATCTCATCCGCGAACGCAAGGCGAAGAGCGAAGTGCTGCGGCCCGAGGATCTGAAATACCGTAAGCTTTATGTCGGAAACTCGCTGCGCGGCCTGATCCGCGCCGAACTCGTGGAAGGCGACGCCTGATGTTCATCCTCTCCCTCACCTATGTAAAGCCGCAGGAAGAGGCGGACCGCCTGATGGAACCGCATATGGCCTGGCTCAAGCAAGGCTACGACTCCGGCATATTCCTCGCGTCGGGCCGCAAGGTGCCCCGCACCGGTGGCGTCATCCTTGCGAGGGGCGAGCGCGCCGACATCGAGGCCTTCGTCGCGGGCGATCCCTTCGCGGTCGACGGCGTGGCGGACTACGACATCACCGAAGTGGCGCTGACCCGGACGGCGGATGGACTGGATGGTCTGAAAGGGTGAGGCCACTCTTGTTTCAGAACTTCGTCCTGGGACGGCGGCGGCGCGCATCGAAGACCTCAACAATCTCGAGATCTTCGTCCCTCAAGCGATAGATCAAAACATAGACCGTCCCGCCGATGACCAGTCTGCGACAACCCGGTTTGGGCAAAGCGGCACCGAGAGCCGGATTGAGCGCCAGCAATTCGGCCGTTGCGACAATTTCAGCAGCGATGCGGGCTGCCGCCTGCGGATGGTACTGAGCGATGTAAGCGCGAAGGGCGATCAGGTCCAACAGCGCCGACCTCGCCCAGAGTATCCGCATGTCAGGCGGATTTTCTGATGTCGGCCTCCGGAGCCTTTCGCTCGTCAGGCATACCCCAGCTATTCAGCCAGTCCATCATTGCTTCATTCGAGACGAAGAGATCCGAAGCCTCGCGCTCCGCCGCATCGAGATACTCGTTCAGCGCCTCGGCAGTGATGTCGGAGACGTCGCGTCTGACCCGTCGCGAGAGCGCATCGAGCCTCTCTTTGAGCTCCACGGACACATGGACCGAAGCGTCATGTTTCATGGTCGGGCTCCTATTCGACTTGACCTCAGATTATCAATTCAGATGATAGTCCGCAAATCGAGATTTGCCGCCATGACCTCACCCACCTACACACCCTATGCCAGCGATACGACCAGGCCCTTCTCCATCGGCCTGTCGGCGCTGGATCCGAAACGCTGGATCGAGCCGGACGACGATCTCGGGCGCTATCTCGACGAAAAGCGGCGCCTCGAAGAGGAGCATTTCGACGACATCTTCCGCGCTGCACCGGAGAGCCTCGATGCCCAGCAGGAATGCCTCGACCTGCTGGTCGGCCACCTCGAGCAGTCCCATGGCGACCGCTACGGCCGCTCCGGCTCGATCATGGCCATGGCCGGCCATGCCGTCGATCTGGCCGATGAAAGCCGCCCGCCGCTCCTGCGCGCCGGTTCGCTGATTCAAGATGATCTCGTCATCCTGCGCAAGAAACACGAAGGCTGGACGATCATCGCCGCCCACCTCGCCTTTCCCTCCTCGTGGTCGCTTGCGGAAAAGTTCATGCGGCCGATGGCGCAGGTGCATGCGCATGTGCCGGGCTTCGAGGGCGGCACGCGCAACGACACGATCATCAACCGCGTGTTCGACAACCTGCAGCCGGACCTGCCGGCCGAACGCTTCAACTGGTCGATCAACTGGCGCTATGCGCTCTATCATCCGGTCAGCATCCGTCCCTCGACCGACCCCGCGTCCGTCGGCATCGATCCCCGCTCGGCCTTCGTCCGCGTCGAGCGCCAGGCCCTGCGCAAGCTGTCCGTCTCCGGCGACATCGTCTTCACCATCCGCATCTATCTCGACCCCGTCGCCGTCTTCGAACACCATGCCGACGGCGCGCGGATGGCCGAGGGCCTCGCTGCCCAGTTGGAGGCGATGAGCGCCGAACAGATCGACTACAAGGGGCTCGCGGAAAAACGCGACGCACTGGTGCGCTGTCTTCGCTCCGGCGTCTATGCGTGAAAATCCGCCACGAACGTGCCCCGCGATCGAAAAGCGCCCTTTATTGTGTCAGGGTTTTATGATCTAGAACCGCCGATATCAGCGGGCCCGGCCCGCATTGCAAGGAGAAGGAAATGACCAAGCAAACCTATCCGGTGTACGGCGAGATCACCGGCCCGATCGTCATGATCGGCTTTGGTTCGATCGGCCGCGGCACCCTGCCCCTGATCGAACGCCATTTCAAGTTCGACAAGAGCCGGATGGTGGTCATCGATCCCCGCAACGACGAAGCCGAGCTGCTGGCCAAGCATGGCGTGAAGCATATCCAGGCGCACATCACCAAGGACAACTACAAGCAGGTGCTGAAGCCGCTGCTGACCGAAGGCGCCGGCCAGGGCTTCCTCGTCAACCTGTCGGTCGACACCGGCTCGGTCGATCTGATGAAGTTCTGCCGCAAGCTCGACGTGCTCTACATCGACACCGTCGTCGAGCCGTGGCTCGGCTTCTATTTCGACAAGAACATGAAGAATTCCGAGCGCACCAACTATGCGCTGCGCGAAACGCTTCGCGCCGAGAAGAAGAAGAACCCGGGCGGCACCACCGCCGTTTCCACCTGCGGCGCAAACCCGGGCATGGTCTCGTGGTTCGTCAAGCAGGCGCTCGTCAACCTCGCCAACGAAACCGGCCTGAAGTTCGAAGAACCGACGGTCGATGATCGCGAAGGCTGGGCCAAGCTGATGAAGAAGCTCGGCGTCAAGGGCGTGCACATCGCCGAGCGCGACACCCAGCTCACCAAGAATCCGAAGCCGCTCAACGTCTTCTGGAACACTTGGTCGGTCGAAGGCTTCATCTCGGAAGGCCTGCAGCCGGCCGAACTCGGCTGGGGCACCCACGAGAACTGGATGCCGAAGAACGCCAAGAAGCACAAGAAGGGCTGCAAGGCGGCGATCTACCTCGAGCAGCCGGGCGCCAATACCCGCGTGCGCACCTGGTGCCCGACCCCCGGTCCGCAGTATGGCTTCCTCGTCACCCACAACGAGTCGATCTCGATCGCCGACTACTACACGGTCCGCGACAAGGACGGCGAAGTGACCTATCGCCCGACCTGCCACTATGCCTACCACCCGGCCAATGACGCCGTGCTTTCGCTGCACGAGATGTTCGGTAATGGCGGCACGGCACAGCCGGTCCTGCACGTTCTCGACGAGAACGAACTGGTCGACGGCGTCGACGAACTCGGCGTGCTGCTCTACGGCCACGAGAAGAACGCCTACTGGTACGGCTCGCGCCTGTCGCTGGAAGAAACCCGCCGCATCGCGCCCTACCAGAACGCCACCGGCCTGCAGGTCAGCTCGGCCGTTCTGGCCGGCATGGTCTGGGCCATCGAGAACCCCAAGGCCGGCATCGTCGAAGCCGACGAAGTCGACTACAAGCGCTGCCTCGAAGTGCAGTCGCAGTATCTCGGCCCGGTGGAGGGCCACTACACCGACTGGACTCCGCTCGACGGCCGCCCGGGTCTCTTCCCGGAAGACATCGACACCAAGGATCCCTGGCAGTTCAAGAACATCCTCGTTCGCTGATTCGACCTGAAGAAAGAACAAGCACGCCCGCCGCCCCAAGCGGCGGGCGTTCTGTTGCCAAATGTCCATAAGTCGCTGCCAATCCTGAATATCCAGGCCCTGGAACGGGCAGCGGCCTTGCTTTCACCATGCCTTCGCGGCATGGTTTGACAAAATCAACCAGACGGTTCGGGACCGTCCGGACGGACACGAAAATGCGGAGACGGCGATGAAGATCAGGTCCATTGTAACTTTGCTGGCATGCACGGCGACGCTGTCGGCCTGCTATTCGAGCGGCCCGCGCCCCTTGCCGGCGATCAGCCGGGCCCCGACCGTCGATGGCGCCTGGGTCGACACGAACGGCCTGGTCTCGACCTTTGCCGGCGGACGCCTGGAAACGCGCACGACGGATGGAAGCGACAAGGTCATGGCAACGGGCTCGTATACCATGCAGTCCGCGAACGTCGTAGAGATCACCCTGTACTCGAACATCAAACAGACGACCACACGCGCCAATTGCGCCATGGTCACCCCGAACCAGCTGAACTGCACCTCCGACGGCGGCGCCCAGTTCTCGCTCGCCCGCCGCGGCTGAGCCCCGGTTCAACCACGTCTGCATAAGCAACCGGTCGGCGGAAACGCCGGCCGGTTTTGAATTTTGCCGCCATCGCAGGCTTCCACGCCCGGCGCATTTCCCCTTGCAGTCGTGGCCGCTTGATGAAAACATCGCCCCCAAAGACTTTGTGAACGCCGTGGGAATGCCAGACGGCCTCTCGCGGCCCTATTGCGAAAACAGGAGATAAGCGATGTTGAAACACCTGCGATCTGGCCTCTTGAGCGCCTCCGTGCTCGCCTTCTCAGCCAGTGGCGCCTTTGCCGATTTCGAGCTGAACATCCTGCACACCAACGACTTCCACTCGCGCGTCGAGGCGATCAACAAGTTCGATTCCACCTGCTCGGCAGAGGAAGCCGGCAAGAACGAGTGCTTCGGCGGCGTCGCCCGCATGAAGACAGCCATCGACACCCGGCGTGCCCAACTGAAGGACACCAATGTTCTGGTGCTCGACGCCGGCGACCAGTTCCAGGGTTCGCTGTTCTACACCACCTACAAGAGTGCCCCGATCGCCGAGTTCATGAACGGCATCGGCTATGACGCCATGGCGATCGGCAATCACGAATTCGACGACGGCCCGGAAGAGCTCGCCCGCTTCATCGATGCGCTGAAGTTCCCGATGGTCTCCGGCAACGTCCTGTCCGGCCTCAACACGCCGATCGCCGACAAGTACAAGCCCTACATCATCAAGGAATTCGGCGGCGAGAAGGTTGCCGTCGTTTCGGTCCTCGCGACAGACACGGACGAAACCTCGTCGCCCGGTGACGATGTGCTGTTCATCGACGAGATCGGATATCTCAAGGATGCCGTGAAGGAGATCGAGGCCGCCGGCGTCAACAAGATCATCCTGCTCTCGCATGTCGGCTATACTGTCGACCAGCGCATCGCGGCGGCGGTCGACGGCATCGACGTGATCGTCGGCGGCCATAGCCACACGCTGCTCTCTTCCACCGACGAGAAGGCGGCCGGCCCCTATCCGACGCTGGTCAAGAACCCGTCGGGCAAGGACGTGCCGATCGTCACGGCCTATGCCTATTCCAAATATCTCGGCGACCTTAAGGTCGTGTTCGACGATGCCGGCGCGGTGAAGACCGCCGAAGGCGCTCCGAAGCTGCTCGATGCCTCGGTCACGCCGGATGCGGCCTACACCGCCAAGGTGGCCGAGCTCGGCGCACCGATCGAGGAACTGAAGAAGAAGGAGATCGGCGAGACCTCTGACGTCATCGACGGCTCGCGTGAAGTCTGCCGCGCTGCCGAATGCTCGATGGGCAATCTCGTCGCCGACGCCATGGTCGACCGCGTCAAGGACCAGGGCGTAACGATCGCCATCCAGAACGGTGGCGGCCTGCGCGCTTCGATCGATGCCGGCACGGTCACCATGGGCGAGGCCCTCACCGTCCTGCCCTTCCAGAACACGCTCGCCACCTTCAAGCTGAAGGGCTCCGACGTCGTCGCGGCACTGGAGAATGGTCTCAGCCAGATCGAGGACGGCGCCGGGCGCTTCCCGCAGGTCTCCGGCCTGAAATATTCCTTCGATAAGTCGAAGCCGGCCGGCAGCCGCGTGGTCTCGGTCGAGGTCAAGGAAGGCGACGGCTTCGTCGCGCTCGATCCTGAAAAGCTCTACGGCGTCGCCACCAACAACTACATGCGCGCCGGCGGCGACGGCTACAAGATCTTCGCCACGGCCGGCCAGAACGCCTATGATTTCGGCCCGGGCCTCGAGACCGTGCTCGCCGACTACATCGCCAAGAACAGCCCCTACAAGCCCTACACCGACGGCCGCATCACCGAAGTCGCCGGCACGGCGGCTCCGGCGGCAACGACCGAGGCACCCGCCGCAAGCGAGGCTCCGGCAGCAGCCGCGCCCGCACCGGCAACCACGGAAGCTCCGGCAGCCACGACAGCCGCCGCCGAGGCCGTTGCGACTGCAGCCAAGAAGTACACGGTCACGCTCGGCGACAGCCTGTGGAAGATCGCGGTCGCAACCTATGGCGACGGCATGCTGTGGTCGAAGATCGCCGAAGCCAACAAGCTGAAGAACCCCGACCTGATCGGCGTCGGCGAGGAACTTGAGCTTCCGGCGAAGTAAGGGACACGTTGCCGCATGCATTGGGCCGGCCCGGGCTTTCCCGGGCCGGCTTTTGCTTTTAAGACATGATCCTCAAGACGCTCTCCGACGTATTGGATATCGAGCGCCACCAGCAGGAATCCGCAATGACCGCAGACATGTCCAATCTCCCCGCCAATCATCCGCCCGTCCGCTTCGGCAAGGTCGGCGTTTTGCTCGTCAACCTCGGCACGCCCGACGGCACCGACTACATGTCGATGCGGCGCTATCTGCGGGAATTCCTCACCGACAGGCGCGTCATCGAATGGTCCCGGTGGAAGTGGTACCCGATCCTGTTCGGCATCGTGCTCAACACGCGCCCGCAGAAGGTCGGCAAGGCCTATGAGGAAATCTGGAACAAGGACAAGGACGAGAGCTACCTCAGGACCTATACGCGCAGCCAGGCGGAGCTTATGGCCGAAGCGCTGAAGGATCACCCGAACGTCACCGTCGACTGGGCGATGCGCTACGGCCAGCCGTCGATCGCCTCGAAGATCGATGCGCTGCACGCCGCCGGCTGCGAGAAGATCCTGCTCTTCCCGCTCTATCCGCAATATGCCGCCTCGACGACCGCCACTGTCAACGACAAGGCCTTCGAGCATCTGATGAAGATGCGCTGGCAGCCGGCCCTTCGCACCGTACCGCCCTACCACGACGATCCGGCCTATATCGATGCCCTGGCGGTTTCGGTCGAGAAGGCGCTGGCCAAGCTCGACTGGGAGCCGGAGATCCTAATCACCTCGTTTCACGGCATTCCCCAGTCCTATTTCAGGCAGGGCGACCCCTATCACTGCCACTGCATGAAGACCGGCCGCCTGCTGCGCGAACGCCTCGGCCTGCCCAAGGAAAAGTTCATGGTGACCTTCCAGTCCCGCTTCGGACCGGAGGAGTGGCTGCAGCCCTATACCGACAAGACCATGGAGAAGCTTGCCAAGGACGGGGTCAAGCGCCTCGCCATCATGAATCCCGGCTTCGTATCGGACTGCCTCGAAACGCTCGAGGAAATCGCCGGCGAAGCGGGCGAGATCTTCCACCACAATGGCGGCGAGAAATTCGTCCATATCCCCTGCCTGAACGACAGCCCGGAGGGCATGGGCGTACTGGAGACCGTCGTCCGTCGCGAGCTCCAGGGCTGGGTGTGATCGAGAGCTTTGCCAGGCGCCGCTCGAAGCGCGCCTGGCCTTGCGTCGTCCGGCTTCCGGCGTTTCAAACCGGAGCTTCGGCCTGGGTTGGCCCGTGGTGAGAACGCAACCCAGAAAAGAGTCGGTCGCTGGCCGACACCTTTCGGAAGCATGCGACACATCGCCTCACATGCGCAAAAAATAGACACATTTCAGTCGCTTGCACCAAAAGGCGGCGGGAATGTCCTGCCGCCTGCAACCACCCTGAAGTTGCGTCGCCGCTTATACAGCAGCCACTTCACCACAACTAAGCCATTGGTTTTCAATGAGAATTCTCAAGGGTAATTTTTAACATTAACGCTAATTTAAAAAGTCGCTCCTAGAATCCACGCATCGAAGGAGAGACCTATGGCAAAACTCAAGACCACTCTGGCCGCCGGGATGCTGGCGCTGTCCGTGTCGCAAGCGTTGGCCCAGTCGCCGGAGCCTAACATCAAGGCGCTGGTCACGCCGACCGTTCTGGAAGACATGCACAAGCTCATCGATTCCGAGATCGTCCGGATTTCGATCAATGCGCAGAACCAGCAGCACCAGAAACTCGCTCAGTCCGCGATCGACGCCCTTGACGCGCAATGGCGCGCCGAACGTGAAAAGGATGACAAGCCGCTGATCGCAGCGACCCTGTCCAATCCCCTGTCGGTTTATCTCGCGCGCCTCCAGGGCCGCTCGCTCGGTCTCTACGCCGAAATCTTCGTCATGGACCAGAACGGCCTCAATGTCGGGCAGAGCTCGGTGACGAGCGACTTCTGGCAGGGCGACGAGGACAAGTTCCAGAAGACCTACAACGTTGCAGGCGACGCCGTCTTCATCGACGCGCCGGAATGGGATGACGAGGCCAAGATCTGGCGCGGCCAGGTCAGCTTCACCGTCACACAGGACAAGAAGTCGATCGGAGCCGTCACCGTCGAACTCAACCTGACCGAGCTCGAACGGCGGGCGGCCGTGGGGATCTGAAACCGGGCGACATCGCAAATGCAGATCGTCCGATGGCAGTCCCCCCAGAACCGTCATTCGATCGCCACGTCCTGCGAACCAAATTAAGGTTAGACCATGATCAAGAACATATCAGTCAGCGCCAAGGGCTTCGCGGCATTCGGCATATTGGCGGTCATCGCCATCGGCGCCTCCGGCTTCATCTACACGAGGGCAAAGACGGCGACCGTTCTGGTCGAGAACAAGCTGGTCATGGACCAGCTGCTCTCCAAAACCGCCGAACTGTCCGACGACATGGTGCAATCGAACCTGGCGCTCAAGAACTTCCTGCTGACCGGCAATCGTGATTTCGTCGCGGCGCTCGAGCAGTCGACGCAGAAGATCGACGGCCAGGCACCTGCTCTCGACAAGCTGTTCGACGCGGAAGCGCAGAGCGAACTGCCGGTGCTGCGCGAGGCGGTCGCCAAGATCGGCGAATGGCGCACCACCGTCGCCGACCGCCAGATCAAGCTGATGCGCGATCCGATGACCGTCGAGCTGGCCCGCGCCATCGAACTGACCGGCGACGGCTCGCGGCTGATTTCCGAATTCAACGACAAGCTCAAGACGGTGACGACGGAACTGCAGAAGCGCGCCGACGCCGCGTCGGCCGACCAAAAGTCGGCCCTCTCAGCCGTGGAAATGATCAGCCTCCTGGCCTCGGCCCTCGTTGCCCTGGTTGCCGCCCTGATGGGTTTCCTGAATTTCCGGCTCGTGTCGCGGCCGCTCGCCCGCCTTGCCGACGTCA
>Ga0180012_1000193_pt1 | contig 25946 bp, 19 predicted proteins | sample KR11_S2_MetaG_FD_122243 | JGI IMG/M metagenome (GOLD analysis project Ga0180012, IMG submission 122243) | Groundwater microbial communities from the Olkiluoto Island deep subsurface site, Finland - KR11_S2_MetaG | ecosystem: Environmental > Aquatic > Deep subsurface > Groundwater | place...
ACGCCAGCACGACCGCGCCGATCGTCAGACCGTAGGAGGCGATGTCCCCGGCCCCGGGGCGTCGCCGGGAGACGGCGGGCTTGTCCGCCCTGTCCCTCAACCGCGCTTGCCCTTCTTGCCGCCCTCCTGCTCCGGCTCGGCGCCGTAATGATAGTCGTAGGCGTAGTCATAGCCGCCGTAGGAGGCGGACTTGGCGCTGAACTTGGTCAGCACCGCGCCGAGCAGCCGGGCGCGGCCCACCTGGAGACGGCGAAGCGCGCCCCGCGCCTGGCCCCGGCGGGTGCCGCGGGATTCCAGCACAAAGAGGGTGCCGCTCACCGCCGCAGCCAGCATGGGGGCGTCGGCGAAGCCCAAAACCGGAGGACCGTCGAAGACGACATGATCGAAATTGTTGCGCGTCTCGACCAGGAACTGGTGCAGGCGGTCGCCGCCCCAGAGCTCGGCCGGGTTGGGCGGCAGGGGGCCGCAGGGGATGAAGAACAGATTTTCCTGCCTTGTCCGTTGAACCACCGAGGCGAGATCGGCGGAGCCCGACAGAAGATTGCTCATGCCGCGTTCGTTCTCGACGCCGACGACGCGGTGCATCGAGGGATTGCGCAGATCGCCGTCGACCAGAAGCACCCGCTTGCCGACCCGTGCGAGGTTGAGGGCGACGGCATAGGCGGTCGTCGACTTGCCCTCGGCCGGTCGGGCGCTGGAAACCAGCAGGCTGCTGGGCGCGCCGTCCGGGGTGGAGAACTGCAGGGCGGTCCGGAGGGAGTAATAGGCCTCGGAGAATCCGGATCGGATGTCGGCAAGGGCGTCGGAGGTCGTCTCCCCCTTGCCCAGGAGAGGCACGACGCCCAGCACCGGAACGCCCAGCTTCTTCTCGACGTCGTCGGGCGTGGCGACGGTTTCGTCGAGCGCCTCAAGAACGAGGGCCGCCAGCACGCCGAGGCCGAGGCCGAGCAGGGCGGCGAGCGCCATGTTCAGCAACAAGTCAGGCTTGGAAGGCTCCCGGGGCGGGGTGGCGAGGTCGACGATCGAGATGTTGTTGGCCGTCACGCCGCCCGTCACGCCGACTTCCTTGTAGCGCTGCAGCAGTCCTTCGTAGAGGGTGCGGGTGGTGTCCAGCTCGCGCTGGAGGATGTTGTACTGGATCGACCGGTCCCGCAGGTCCAGCACGTCGCCGGTCAGGCCGTTGACCTGGGCCTGAAGCGAACGCTCCTGATTGGCGGCGATCTCGTACTGGCTGCGGATGGAGCTGCGGATGTTGCCGGCGATCGTCTGGATCTGACCGTCGGCTTCCTCGATCTGGGCCTTGAGGCGCACCATCTCGGGATAATCCGGCTGATAGATGCTGAGCTTCTGCTGGTACTCCGCATCAAGGACGGCCCGTTGTTCCGTCAGCCGCTGGATCGACGGATTCTGAAGAACTTCCGGCAGGGTCATCAATTCGGATGTGCGGGCCGAACGCCAACGCTCCTCGGCGGCCACGCGTTCGGCGCGCGTCCGGGCCAGGGCGTTGTTGATGGCGACCAGGTTGTTTGACGTCAGCGACTCTGTCGCCCCGCCGCCGCCGGCGCCTTCACTGGGCTCGCCGACGTTTATGATCTGCTGGTTGGCCGCATAGGCGACCAGCTGACGTTCCGCGGATTCCAGACGCTCCTTGGTCTGGGCGATGCGCTCTTCCAGGAACTCCCGGGCGTAGGACGAGCTTTCGAATTTCCGGTCGAGGTTGGACTGGATGAAGTTTTCGGCGAAGCCGTTGGCGATCCGGGCGGCGACGACGGGATTTGGATTGTCGTAGCCGATCGCCACGAGGCGCGAGCCGCGGACCGGCGAGACGCTGACGTTGCTCTGGAGGGCCGCGAGCGCCGCCGCCCTGCGGCGCGCTGCCTGGGCGGCGGCGGTGCCGCCTTCTTCAGTCGCTTCGACGCCCATCGCTGCGAGCGCTTCGTTGGAGCTTGCGAGGCCGAGGCTCTCAATGACCCGCTCAGCAAGGGAGCGACTGCGCAGCAAGCCGTACTGCGTCTGGAAGAATTCCTCGCCCTGCATCATATTCTCGCGGGGGGTCACATCTTCCGAATCAATGATGCGTGCGGCTTCGCGGTCGATCTGAAGAGTTGCCTGGGCTGTGTAGATGGGCGTCATCAGGAGCGTGAGCGTTGCCCCGATGACCAAGGTGCCGAGGAAGCAGCCGGCTATCAGAAGACGGTACTTGAGCGCGAGCCGCCAGTAGGCCGCGAGGTCCACCATGGGTTGATCGTTGCCTAGCTCTAACCAGCCCTGCTCTCCTGCGGAGAAAGATACCTGCGGATCGACTGAGCCGCCCTGTAGGCGTCGAGTGCGCTCATCAGCGAATTGATTGTCGCCCAGCATTATTGAAATCCGTTACAGTGTTGCGGTCATGACCGCCTGAGATCCGGGTGGAAATGGCATAGTCTATAGATGCGCGCACGAGATGCGAGAGACCTGTTGCCGCGAAAACCCTTGAGCCGGTTTGGCTCGCGGGCACCACTGGCCCGCATAGCCCAACCCGCGTCAGAAAGGCCTGAAAATCGCGAGAGCAGGAACGGCGGAAAGTATCTCTCTGAGAGCCGAGTTGAGGCGAGAAGTATCTACAACGATCACGTCGTCGCCAAGGACCTGAGGATCCGTCGCTCTGCCCTGCCGAATGGCGGCGAGATCGAACAACGCCACAGAGCGCTGTCCGTCGATGGTTCGGAACACCGCAACTTTGCTCAGGTCGGCCACCCTGCTTGGCCCTTCGGCCATAGCTACCGCCTGCAATAGCGAAGTCGAACCCCGCATTTCGTATACGCCCGGCTTGGTGACAGCTCCGTCGACCGTGATTTTCTGGCTGGCGGCCTCGGTCACGGTGACGGTTACTTGCGGATTTCGCAGATACTGAGCCGAGAGGCGCTCGGCGATGTCGATTGACATCTCGCCGGCGGTCCGACCGGCCGCGCTCACAGCCCCGATAAGAGGCAATTGGATGTTGCCGGACGTGTCGACCACAAGCTCTTCGAAAGACAAGTCCTCAACTTGAAATACCCGAACATTCAGCTTGTCTCCTACACCGATACGATATTCGGTTGGCGCTGCAGCCACAGCCTGGACCGATTGAAGATCGGCGGATTCGGCGGCGGTCATTTGATTGATGTCCATACGGGGCCCCCCGCAACCGGAGACCAGAAGCGCCACGAGGGCTGACAAGACAGCGATAATGCGCGTCACGGGCGGCACGGCCTCGAAATGTGAAGCTGATATGGAAGGACCGGTGGACAAGTTAGGCTCCGGGTTTGAGGCGACTTGGTGGGCTTTGTCGAACGCGCCCGTTTAAACAGGCCTTCTCCAGCACTGGGGGCAAGCGGTCAACTCAACGCTTCGCTTCAAGTCGCGAGCAAGTGCCCCGGGCGTCTTTGTCGTCAGAAAAATCACATCTTCACGCGCTAAGAGCGTTGTCGCGCAAGCTGGACAATATCGTACCATTGAACCTGTCTCGTTCCCGCGCCAATTCTCCTGAATCAACCGCTTCTCCTGAACTATGTATGTATTTGCCATTCGGGTCTTCGTCTGCCAAAGCCGGTCCTGGAGGGCAAGCTTGGGTTAACAAATGCCCTAGGTTGTAGGCGACGTGAGATGTTGTGGGATCACCAAGGGGACTTATGAGGAGCATCGCTAAGACGGCGCGGGCAAACCTGACTATGGTCTGGGCCGCAAAATTCGGCCTCCACGTCGGCCTTCTCTTCCTGGGGCTGATCTTGGCCTACCAGCTGCGCCGAGCGGTGTCGTTCGAATGGTGGATCACCAATTCTGACGCGCTTCGTGTTATAGGCTGGGCCGCCCTCTACGCCCTGATCGGGGCTGGCGTCGAGTTGGTCTTTCAGTCCGAGCGTTCTGCATGGCGTTTTGCCTCCATGCGAGAGGTCGTGGGCCTTGTCCGAAACGTGACGATTACGACGGCCCTTTTTATCGGGCTGATATTTTTCATCGATCGAGGCGTGCAACTTCCGCGTTCGGTGTTGCCGCTGACGTGGCTGATGAGCCTAGCCTTGTTGGTGGGCTTTCGTATGGTTTGGCGTCTCCCGCGCGACACCTCCCTAGCGAGCCATCTGCTACCCAGTTGGTGGCGCCGCCCCACGACGGACCGGACCCCCATGCTCATCGTGGGTGCGATGGCGGCCGCTGATCGCCACATCAGGACAACTCAGGGCGATCCGAATACAGTGTACCAACCTATCGGCGTCATTACCCCTCATCGACAGGAGGTCGGCCTGCGCCTGCATGGCGTGCCATTTATCGGCGACCTAGCCAGCTGGCTTCCGTCGCACAGCGGCCTGCTGGAGCGAGATGCAGAGGCCCACGCCATCGTTTTTCTGGAGGATCCAGTCCAAGTATATGGCTTCTCCACCGAGCGCATCGGCGAGTTACGACGAGTCGGGCATCGGCTCCTCAAACCTCAGAGTCTGGCCGAACTCGACGGGACCCTCGGCGCCCATGCGCGGCTGGAGGAGATTCCGCTTGAGGAATTTCTGCCTCGCCAGCCGATCTCCTTACCCTCGGGTCCAATAGACGCACTGATTCGTGGCAAACGTATCTTGGTCACCGGGGCCGGCGGCAGTATCGGTTCGGAAATCGCCCGGCAGATGGTGCAGTTCGGCTGCGGCCACCTCACTCTGCTGGACCACTCCGAATTTCAGCTGTTCGAGATCGACCGCGAATTGGACGGCGTCGCCACTGCGATGACGCGCCGGGCCGTCTTGGCCAATGTCCGCGACGAGGCGCGCATCCGTGAGGTATTTGAACAGGAAGGTCCTGACATCGTCTTCCATGCCGCAGCGCTGAAACATGTCGCCCTTGTGGAGAACAACCCGGCCGAGGGTGTATTGACCAATGTCCAGGGCACCTGGAACGTGATCCGGGCCGCAACGGACGTTAAGGCCGCTCAGTTCGTGCTAATTTCGACCGACAAGGCGGTCGACCCGTCCAATGTCATGGGTGCGACCAAACGGATCGCAGAGACCCTGTTGGAACTGGCACCGGACAGCGAGATCCGACTCTCGGCCGTGCGCTTCGGCAATGTGCTGGGGTCCGCCGGATCGGTGGTGCCGATCTTCCGCGACCAGATCGCGCGGGGCGGACCCGTCACCGTCACCCACCCCGATGTGAACCGCTATTTCATGACCATCCCCGAGGCGGTCCAGCTGGTTTTGCACAGCACTGCCGTCAAGGCGTCGCGCGTCGATGAGAGCCCCTCGAAGTTCCTGCTGGAAATGGGCGAGCCGGTACGCATTGCCGATCTGGCCCGCCAGATGATCGAGCTCAGTGGCAAGAAGCCGGACGCGGATATCAAGATCGAGTTCACTGGTCTGAAGAAGGGCGAGAAAATCGCCGAGATTCTGGCCGATGAGGGGGAGGACCCCCGTCCTTGCGTGGACGGCATCCTCGAGGTGATGGGCCGTGGCAGCGCCGGATATCTGGACGTATCCCGTCTACAGGCCTTGATTTCAGCGGCCCAGAGCGGCCACGCAGACGAGGTCGCCTCGCTGCTCGGCGAGACCATCAGAAGCATTCGAGGCGCTGTGTCCATGGCGTCGATAGCGCAACACGGAAATGAGAAAGAGAACACGACGTGCTGAATTTGGAAACCGCCAAGATTGGCGTGCTTGGGCTCGGCTATGTCGGTCTTCCCCTCGCAGTAGCTTTTGGCTCTGACTGGCCTACGGTCGGCTTCGACATAGATCGGACCCGGATAGACGAGTTGCGCGAGGGCAAGGACCGAACATTGGAGGTCGATCCCGACGAACTGGGATCGGCGACCAAGCTCTCATTTTCGGACGATTTTTCCAGCCTGGCGGAGTGCAACGTCTATGTGGTCACCGTCCCTACGCCGATCGACGACAGCAAGCGGCCGGATCTGACGGCGCTTCTGCGGGCGAGCGAAATGATCGGCCGGGTGCTGAAACGCGGAGACTTGGTGATCTACGAATCAACCGTCTATCCTGGCGCGACAGAGGAAGACTGCGTCCCCGTTCTGGAGCGCATCTCTGGCCTTACGTTCAACGTCGATTTCTTCGCCGGCTACAGCCCCGAACGGGCCAATCCGGGCGATCGCGAACATCGACTCGCGACGATCATGAAGGTCACTTCCGGTTCAACGCCGGAGGTGGCTGACTTTGTGGACAGTCTGTATCGAGCGGTCGTCACGGCAGGCACGCACAAGGCACCTTCAATCAAAGTTGCAGAAGCCGCCAAGGTGATCGAGAACACCCAACGTGATCTGAACATCGCCCTGGTCAACGAGTTGGCCATCATCTTCAACCGGTTGGGAATCGATACCCAAGCGGTACTCGAGGCGGCGGGCACCAAGTGGAACTTCCTACCCTTCCGCCCCGGCCTAGTCGGAGGCCACTGCATAGGTGTGGATCCATACTATCTTACGCATAAGGCTCAACAGGCCGGATATCACCCCGAGGTGATCTTGGCTGGACGACGCATAAACGACGGTATGGGGTCCTACGTAGCCGGGCGACTGATAAAGGCAATGCTGAAGAAGAAAATTTCGATTTCAGGATCACGAGTCTTAATGCTTGGGGTTACCTTTAAGGAAAACTGCCCCGATATCCGGAATACCCGTGTATTAGATATCATCAAGGAGTTGAAGGATTTCGGGGTTCTCGTTGATGTAAACGATCCATGGGCCAGCCGCAAAGAGCTTTTCGCCGAATATCAGATCGATGTTGTAGATCGTCCGCCCGTCTCCTCTTATGACGCTATAGTTCTTTCCGTTCCGCATCAGAATTACTGTACTCAGGGTGTCGAACATATAAGAAACTATGGGAAAAGCGTGCACGTATTATATGATTTGAAGTCTATATTTTCTGTCTCTGAATCAGATTTACGTTTGTGACGACGCTGCCGCATTTCGGCTGCAGCATTTTCAGACAAAGTTAGAAGTTCATGTACTCGAGAACGCGTTTGTTGATAAACGGCGGAGGAATTCTTGTCGGGCGTGTCGCCCCGATGGTCTTTACATTTCTTGTCACGCCGATCGTCATCGCAGTTATCGGAATAGATGGGTTCGGAGCATGGGAAACGGTTCTTTCATTTGCCATCGTTTGCAAGCTTCTTCAAACCAGTGTTGCTTACAGTGTGCTGTGGCTCATATCTGGCGCCTTTGGTTCTGGCGATCATGAGGGCGCGCTGGAGTATGTCCGCATGGGCGTATTTCTTACCCTCATATCGTTCATCACGGTCACGCCGACTGTGTGGATGTTCAGGCAGGACATAGCCGAATTTCTCTCATTGTCCGAGTTAGTCCAAGGTATCGGCCCTGAGATTTTAGCTTGGGCGGTTGGAGTAACTCTAGTCGGTAGCGTGAATGATATTTTGAACTCGTTCATTTCCGGTTTTCAGCGCTCGGGCGCTGCTGCAATCGTGATGTCCGTCTCAGTCATTTTGGGGAACGGAGTTCTTGTCGCATTGCTGCTAAACGATATAGGCCTAGTAAGTTTATTGATCAGCTATACGACCGCAGCATGCGTTGCGTTCATCGGACTCATGGCGATGTCACGCCGAATGCTGCCGAGCTTCACCCTTTTACCGAAGATCCCGAACGGTGTAGTGCTTCGCCAAGGAGCGCCCTTTGCGGCTTTTATGGCTGCGGGTGTGCTGGCGTCAATCTTCCGCGAGCAGGCCGACAAGTTCGTAATGGCCGCTACAGCATCACCAGCATGGGCCGGCTACTATGGTATCGCGATGCGCTTGGCCAATCTCGTGCTTGTAGTCTGCGGGTTTCTCTATGTTCCCACGATGTCTGTTGTGGCGGCGTTGAAATCAGGCGGCGAAATTGAGAAGATCAACCGCGTCTATGATGATGCATGCACCCTGACCATCGTTTCGGTGGGTCTGATTGTGGTGGTCCTCAGCAGCGTCTCCGAACGGTTAACTCTCCTGTGGATTGGCCAGGCTCTGCCAGAGGTAGAATCGATGCTGCTCTATATGCTCGGCGGGATCACGCTCGCGGCCGTCCTCACCGGGGGAGGGACCGCAATTTGCAGAGGCCTGGGCATTCTCAGGATTGAGCTCGGCTATATCGCGATCTCGCTTGTGCTTAACGTGGCTCTGAAGATCGTACTTGTTCCCCATTTGGGACCAATCGGCACCGTCATCGCTTCATATGTCAGCTGGGGTCTTGCCAGTGTCGTCTTCATCGTGGCCTTTCACAGGGTCACAAAGATTGATGCCGGCCCCAGCTTCAGACTTGCGCTCGCTATCATTGCGGGCATCATCTGCATAGCCGGAGCCAGGCTGGTGGGCGGTTTGTTTCCTTTCAGTTCTGGCAGATTGGAGCAGGTCCTGCCGATCGCACTGCTGGCGAGTTCTGTTTCAGGCGTCTATCTCGCCTTCCTGGTGGTAAGCGGAGCAGTTCCGCGCGATGTGGTGAAAGGGGCGGTACGGATTGGCCTCAAGCCGTTTAGGCCTTAGTGGTTGCAGGCGAATTCGATATCGGCCGCTGACCCCGACCTACTGCAAACTGGACTCTTGGGACGATGACATCAAATCAGCGATTTTCGCCCCTTGACCGGAAGCGCGTGTATTGGGCGCCGCTGATCGTATTCCAGATATATTTGACCTTAACGGTCATCATATACGCTGTAGGACCTTGGCCATGGCCGACCAACCAGCCCGTGGTCCTCTATTCGTTCCTGGCGACCGTCCAGATCGCTCTCCTAATAGGATATGGGCTCGGGCTGAGACTGAAACCCCGTTTATACAGGGGTGCCTGGAGCGTACCAAAGCTGGTCAAGTTCGCTCTAGCCTTAAACTTGATATGGATTGTTCCAACCTTCCTGATGAGGTCAGGCGCCGAGAGCGCCAGCTTGACGAACGTCTTCAACACAATTTTTGGCGGCATATTGGATCCCGGCCAAGCGTACCAGTCGAAGCAAGAGGCGACAGCAGCAATCCAAGAGACCTCTGTTATAGCCTATGCCACGCAGATTATCAGCCCAATTCTCTGGTTGATGACCCCCTTATGCGTTTACTATTGGGGTAAGCTTCCGCGCACTTTAAAAGCGTTATTTGCATTTGCGGTTTTCACGGACATCCTTATTTGGATGGCAATTGGAACAAATAAGGGTATCTTTGATCTCGCATTGATGGTGCCGTTCATCTTCTTAGCATCAAAGCCGCATCTGATTGCAAAAGTACGTGGACAAACGCTCATCAAGTTCGCCGCCATTGTACTAATAATAGGCGGCTTACTGTTTATTCAATTTTCGACGACACAGAAATCGAGAGGTGGCGGGGAGGCCTTCATCGACGATAGTTCAGCTGGGATTTCCCTTAACTACGAAAACTGGCTGTTGGCGCCGTTTCCTGATGATAAAAAGGCGTCTGCTGGCGCTCTTATGTCCTACATGACTCAGGGGTATTATCCACTTTCCCTCGCTCTGACGGAACCGTTTGTATTCAGTTACGGAGTTGGAAATTCCTACTACTACACAGGTATAGTTCAGAGTTTCACTGGCCCAAACACTATCTCGGATTTAACCTATCCCGCGAGGATCGAACGCTACGGATGGGATAGATGGGGTAGATGGCATTCGATCTACCCGTGGGTTGCGTCAGATATATCATTTATTGGAGTGCCGTTCTTTGTTGGTGCGATTGGCTGGCTGCTTGCAGCAGTGTGGCGTGAATCTTTAGCTGGGACCAATCCATTCGCCATCGCTCTGTTGGCCCTTCTTGTGATTATGATCTTTTACTTTCCTGCAAACAATCAAGTGCTGGCATTTAGCCGGACGGCGAACGCGTTTTTTGTTTTGTTATTTATGTGGGCTTATACGCGGATGAGGGGATTAAGGTAACACGATGGTTGGATGTGGCGATGTTGGTCTTCGGCCAACCAACATACTGGTCATATCATTTTACTTGGCGGGACCGTCATCTGGTATCGTAACGGATCGGATTTGCTCGCAGTTGCACCATCGCGGCCACCGCGTTCGGGTCATCACTGCCAGTTGTCCAGCCGCTCCTCGGCCGTATGACGTAATGGTCGCCTCGCCTCATCCAATGAAGCCGGCGCGCTTGTTCAGCGCTATCGGCGACGCAGTCGGTCGTGACCTTAATCACGTCTTCTGGGAGGAACGAGCAGTCCGGCTGGGATTGCAGGTGATCAAGTCCAGTCGGCCTGACGTGATCTACGCGCGAGGGTCTCCCGGTTGCGCATTCACGGTGGGCCTGCGGTTGTCTCGTGTCAGCAACGTTCCCCTCGCGCTTCATTTCGCCGACCCGATCCCTGCGACGCCCGATTGGCAGCCGTCGAGATTGGCGCGCCGCAAACATTTGAGATCCGTCCTTCCGGCTCAAGAGCGGGCTGCGCTGATTACGATCGTAAATCGGCAGATGCTGGATTATCAGGAAAAGTCTAGCGCGGCGGCAAGGGGGGGGGGCGAGATACCGCCTGAGCGCACGATGGTCCTCCCCAACCCTGTGCCAGATCATTTTGATGTAGGGCCGATGCCGCGCGGCAAGTTTGTGTTCAGTTTTCTCGGTTCGTTCTTCGGGAGTCGCAACCCGGGGCAGCTTATCGCCGCGTTCCGGCGCGTTGCCGCTCGGAACCCGGATGCCCATCTGCAAATATGCGGAATCTGGCCTCGGAATCTGGATCGCGAGGTAGAGTCCGACCCTATGCTCAGCGGCCGGGTAACGCTCCAAGGATGGACTAGTGATATCGCCTCGTCCCTCGCCAGCGCCTCCTGTCTGATCGACGTAGACGCTGACAGCCGAGATGCCGTCTACACGTCCAATAAGCTGATGGACTACCTCGCCGTTGACCGGCCTATTCTGCTCATCTCTCCGCCCGGCAGCGCTTCCCGGGAACTGGTCGCTGATCTCAAGCGGACCTGCCTGGTCGCAGGCCATGACGTCGATGACATTGTCGCCGCGATGGAGGATGCGATCGCTCGATTTTGGCCGAGCGAGGATTTCCTCGAACGTCGTAAGTTACGCCAAGCGCTTTCGCTTCGGTCCGTGACTGCCAACCTTCAGGCCCGCCTTGCGGCCCTGACTGAATAGCAAACGCCCTCCCTGCTCCAACATTATAATAGGCATTATTGGCGTGAAAATTCTGGTTGTCGGCAATGGTTTCACCCGCGGGGAGCGACCCGGCGGATTCTATGTGAATCACCATACAGCGCACTTCCTGATCGCTCTCGCCGCTGAGGGACATGAAGTCACGCTTGCCCAGCCCGTAGTGGAGCAACCGTCCGCAGCCGGCCTGAACAACGCGCTGCTCCCCCCCGGTAAGGTGCAGGTTCTGGACTTGAACAAGCGGTCGCCCACTGCACTTTTGAGGGCGTTGGGCGCGGCGTCATCGGCTGACTTCGTTTACATATTCTATCCGGGGACGTGGCCGCACCTGCTTGGGAGGGTTTGCAGGTGGCTTGGCAAGGGCTATGGCCTGTACGTCCGTGGAGAGCAGTTCGGTGACGGGCAAGGTGTGCGTGCGCTATTCGCCGATGCAAAAATCATTTGCGCGGGAACAGGTTTGGCGTTGCGCATTGAGCCTAATAACCCGCACGTTACAACAGTTTCTCCTATGCTGGATATGACAGAGGCTGATGCAGCGCCGCGCGACTTCAACGGCGTGGCGCACCGCCCACTGCGTGTTCTCTTTGTTGGACGGCTTGAGCGGGACAAGGGCGTGCCAGAACTCGTCGAGGCCATTGGCATGCTCAAGTCGCGCGGCTTCCCATGCGAAGCGCGGCTAGTGGGTGGCGGGCCTCTTCATTCAGAGCTGGAAAGGCTGCTGGGCGAGCCGGGGTCGCCGGACATCGCCCTAGCGGGGCTCATTGCTGACAAGTCATTGCTTGTGCAGCATTACGAGTGGGCGGACGTGTTAGTCCTGCCCAGCCACCACGAGGGCTTTCCGCGAGTGCTCTACGAGGGCATGCTAAAGTCGTGCGTCATCGTCACGACCATGGTGGGAGGCATCCCGGCATTGATGAAGGACGACCTCAACTGCAAGGCGTTGCCGCTCGAAAACGTCGAGGCGATTGCCGATACGCTACAGGGCCTCCCGCGCGACCCTGCTGCTATGCAGTCGCTTGCCGACGCGGGCCGCGAGACGGTGCTGGAAGTCTTGCGAAGCAGACCGACACAGATCAGCGCGCTACGGAAGGTGCTGAATGCCTAAGAAGTTCAGCCACATTTGGAATCGTGAGCTTAGCGGAATACCCGGAGCGACGCTGCTAGCTCTCCGTATTGCTTATGACCGTTTAGCCGATAGATTGGCAACTATAGTTTGGAGCGGAAATCTCAGGGAGCTGGTTAATGGATCTGTTATACAAAGAAAGGTCATAATTCGGCAGCCGGGGAACATTGCTATAGGAAAAAATTGTTCAATCGCGCCGTATACATCATTGACCTCCGAGTTTTTCGACTCTTGCCTATGTATAGGTGACGGCGTAACTATTAACAGAAATGTCCATGTTGACTATTCTGGTGGGCTGATTATTGGCGCTGACGCGCTTTTTTCGGAAAACGTGATGATCTTCACGCACTCGCACGGCTATAATCCCCGATCTATACCGAAAAAGACGCCACTGATGATTGGAGAGGGGGTCTGGCTGGGCGCGAATGTGATCATTACAGAGGGCGTCAATCATATTGCGCCTGGCACGATTGTCGCGGCGGGCGCGGTGGTCACTCGTGAGATTGTCAAGCCGGGGATATATGGTGGCGTTCCTGCATCTTGGATCAAGGATATTGTGGATCCCTCCGCGTGACGCATGTCCAATCTGTGCTCACGTTTCTTTCTACCTACCTGCCCGGGTACCAGGGCGGCGGTCCGGTGCGGAGTGTCTCCAATATGGTGGAAAGCCTCGGTGACGGCCTGCGGTTTCGGATCGTCACGGCTGACCGGGACCTTGGGGCGCCGGAGCCCTATTCCGGGGTGATGTCTGGCGTATGGAGCCCGGTCGGCAAGGCGGAGGTTCGCTACTTGGGGCCGGGCGAGCGTGGCGTCCCAGCGCTCGCACGTCTCATCAGGGAGGAAGAGTTCGACCACATTTACCTTAACAGCTTTTTCGATCCACGTTTCAGCATTCTTCCGCTCGCCATTCGACGCGTTGCCGCGACGCGGGGGCGGGTCGTGATTGCGCCCAGAGGGGAGTTCTCAAGAGGCGCATTGTCACTGAAGCCTGCAAAGAAGAGGGCCTTCATTCTGGCGAGCCGTCTGAGCGGATTTCACCGGCGGCTGACTTGGCATGCTTCGTCAGAGCATGAAGCGGAGGATATTCGCAGCATTTTCGGGCATGTGGCGGATGATATTCGTGTCGCTCCGCCAATCCCGAGGTGGCCAAGTCTGCGTGAGCGCCAATCTGGTCCGCGACCGCCCGGTGCGCCCTTGCGCATTGTGTTTCTCGCTCGCATTTCTCCGATGAAGAACCTGCTATTTGCGATTGATGTTTTGTCCAAGGTGAGGGCTCCGGTCGAGTTCTCAATTATTGGCCCTGTCGAAGACGAAGAATATTGGGGCCGGTGTCGTATGGCGTTAAGCCGGCTTCCGTCCAATGTTGCTGTGTTGTGTCATGGAACGGTAAGACATGAGGATGTGGAAGCGCTCCTCTTGGAGAATGACCTCCTCTTCCTCCCTACCATGGGGGAAAACTTCGGGCATTCGATCGCCGAAGCATTGGCTGCTGGGCTGAGGGTTCTGCTGTCCGACCAAACAATGTGGCGCGACCTGGCGCGAGAAGGCGTGGGGCATGACCTGCCTCTTGGGCTGCCGAGCGCCTTCGTTCAGGCCATTGAGAGCGAGGCTGAACGGTGCGATTGTGGGGATCAGGCTACGATCAGTCGTGATTATCTCAGCCGAAAGCTCCAGCTTGACCAACTCAGGCTGGCCAGTTTGGAATTGTTCTCCGCTTGATGTCGTTCATAGTCAGGCGGACTTTGGAACTGATTGTGGAGCGCGGCCTACGGACCGCGCCAAGCTACGCTCAGGCCGCAGTGAACCTGCTCTTCTGCATGTCCGTATCCGTGAGGTTGACGGACTCTCACCGAAACCGAGGGATCAGAGAGGGCGCTGGTCACGTGCGAGCTAGAGCACTTCGCGACCTGATTGGATCGTTGGGGATTCCCAAAGGATTGGGCTTTGATTCAGCGTTCATGCTGGAGAGGGAGGCCAGCAGGGGATGGCAAGGCGCTGTCAGCAGACCTGCGGGATTGGGCGATCGCCGCGATTGAGGACGGGATGCGACCCGGTACGGGTCAGCGCGTCGAGCGCGAGCAGCCGGCGCTCACGGTTGCCTCCACCAAGACGGCCGCCGCCACGGCCGGCTGTGGGGCCTGCAGCTAAGGTGCAGCGTGCCAAATGGTCACTGGATTGGAGCGAAGCGGACCGATGCGCCGCCGAGCGTGCGTTCCGGCTCCACCGATACAAGGCTGGCAGTCAAAGACAGCGCAGATCACACGAACCGGCCAGACGTCACGATGCCCATCGACGAACCCGCGCTTCACCAGGAGGGCGCTCCGCGGATGAGCGGGGTCTATAGGAGCGCGCCCCATCCGCAGCACGCGGTTCTCTGCTGGGGCCAGTTCGGACGGCAACGGGGACGATGCCTGCGTCCTTGGATGGCCGCGATATCCCATCGTCTGTGTCCCGTACCGGCTCATCCTTCAACCACGCATCCTCTCGTTGAGCCCTAGTTCCTTGGCGACCGCGGTCGCTGACAGCCCGTTGATCGCGACCGATCAACAGCCTCACGCTTGGACGACTCCTGACACACAGCGCTGGGCACTGATGAGACAATCTTCCCAGTTCCACGGGCGAGTATGAGGGAGAAACACAGATGGGGATCGACCATCCTCCGACGATCAGAAGTTGGTGCAGTACTCGCGGCGCCAAAGCTCGAACAGTGCGAGCGCGAACAAGTGCTCTTTTACTGGGCGCCCCCCGTCCAGACCCCGAAACAAAGCCTCGATCTCACGGCGGGCGAAGATGCAACCGTCGTCATAGAGCAACTCCTCGAACCGGTCGCGCCAAGCAGCCTGTCTGAGCCAGTGGTTTAACGGAATACCGAAGCCCTGCTTGCGCATGCTATCGAACTGAGGCGGCAAGATTTTCTTGGCCAGCCTGCGTAGGATGATCTTGCGCGCTGAGGGGGTGGCTTTTAGATTTGTTGGGACTTGACCGTACGCGAAATCGACTACCCCGCGATCCAGGAAGGGCGAGCGAACCTCAAGCGAGTTTAGCATCGAAGCGCGGTCGACCTTCACGAGGATGTCTTCGGCCATATAGTTCTCGAAGTCGAAACGCGTCATACGCTGGACTGCGTCCGCCTCGATCGGGGTGCGCGCGGCTCTAATACCCTCCGCGACAGGTACCCACTCACCTTGTCCTGCCATAAGTCGGCACCTTTGTGCCTGGTCGAAATGAATGGCTACCGGCGGGATTTCGCACGAAATATCCGTGCCGAGCATGCGCAGCCGCGTTCGACCCTTCATAGCAACCGGCATTAGCCCCGCAAGCCTGGCCGCTTGGCGCCGGGGCCAGAGCGGTATTGCTCCCAACTGAGCCTGTAATGCCGCGGCCGCGCTCGCCGAGTGATAACCGCCGAACAATTCGTCACCGCCGTCTCCGCCGAGCGCGACCGTGCAGTGACGCCGGATCTGTTCGGTCACGAGCATGGTCGGGATCATCGAGGAGTCGACAATAGGTTCGTCGTATTGACGAGCCAAGCGGGTCAACAAGTCTGGGCCGACGTCGTCCGCTTCCAGAACGGTGTGGTCGGTGTCGAAATGGCTAGCGACGAGCTGGGCATGCGGAGTCTCGTCGAAGTCGCCGTACCGTTTGAAGCCGACTGTAAAGGTTCGTACCCTGCTCGCGCTCCGAGCGGCAAATGCAGTGATCAAGCTGGAGTCCACACCGCCACTGAGCAGGAGCCCGACCGGCACATCGGCCACCATCTGGCGGCTGACCGCGTCCCCGAGCAGCAATTCAAGCCGCTCGACCAAGGCCTGCTCGTCATAGGGTCCGCCCTGAAGTGGCGGCAGAGTCCAGTAAGGCCAGACTTTTAGGTCCCCACTAGCGAGATCGAAGAGCATCGCGTGGGCTGCGGGCAGCTTCGCCACGTCCCTCAGAATGCAGCGCTCGCCTGGCACATAACCGAAGGCCAAGTAGCAGTCTAACGCTTCCGGATCGATGACCCGCGAGAATGCCGGATCAGCAAACATTCCTTTCAATTCAGAAGAGAAGCGTAGCTCGCCATCTTGCAGCCTATAGAACAGAGGTTTCTCGCCGGCCCTGTCCCGCGCCAAGAGTAACCGTCCTGCGTCGACATCGTGTAACGCGAAGGCGAACATCCCTTCGATCCGGTCGAGGAAGTCCAGCCCCCATTGGCGATAGGCGGCCAAGAGAACCTCCGTATCGGAGGTTGACCCAAACTTGTGGCCCAAGGCCGAGAGTTCAGCCTTCAGCGCGAGGTGATTGTAGATCTCGCCGTTGTAGGTGATTACGATCCTGCCGTCGGTCGACTCCATAGGCTGGGCGCCGAGCGGGCTGATGTCCACAATCGCGAGTCGCAAATGTGCGAGGCCGACCTTGCCGTCTCTCGACCAATAGGCACCGACGCCGTCAGGGCCTCGATGCGCCATGGCGGCTCGTCCGAGCGTGAGCCAAGCTCGGTCCTCTACACCCGCCTTGGCCGCAACGCCAATTATCCCACACATGAATTCCCAGCCTGAACAAAAGGAGCGCGTTAAAGTAATAGATTGTCATTCGAAGAGGAGCGAGAGCCCATCGGACCGCATGATATTGACTGCTATTACCGCGTCGGCAGTGAACCGCCACCGCCTTTTTGCAGACAACGCCGGCATCGGGCTCACCATTTTACCAAAACAGCTGAAAGTGGAGGTCGTCCATACCCTCACGTCCAGGCCCCTCAGAACGCGGGTCTGCTCCCCTCCAGAGACTGGACCATAGCAGGGTTAGAGTTTCTGCTGGGTGGTTCGCGCCCCCGGCCTTGCACCTTCAAGAACTTGGCCGGCTTCTTAGGTGTTCAGGTGGGTTGGATCGCTTCCGAAGCGATCTGGCTTGTTAGCGCACGCGTTGCAGATGGCCTCGTAGGCGTGAGCCCCTCCAAAGGCCTGAGCCGCTTTGCGAAGTTTTAGGTGGCGAGGAGGAGGGTGAGGTTCTGCTTGAGCTGTGGGTGGCCTGTCTTAGTGATAGCGGCGGACGGTAGGCTCACGGAACCAAGCAAAGACACCGAGTCCAGGCGGGGTTTGCTGCCAGCGGCCCTCGGTAGGCATTCTTGCGAAACTTGGATGCCCGAGCCGCGGCCCTCCTGCCTGCTGGACGTCCGCGGACGCCGCGAGATGCGTCGCTTGAAACTATAGAGTTATGACTAAGTTTCCGATCACCGGCCCTCGACAGCGGGACAGTCGGAGCGAGCTGTCTGCGGCTGCGGAAATCTGGTGATTGGCAAGAAAATGCGCATAGGCAGAGCAATGCCTTGGCGTGCCGTCGCCTCCCAGCTAAGAGGGGGGCGATCGCCGCTGCCGACGGGCTCTTCCGAGTATAGTTGCATTTCGAGGCCCAGTTTTGCCTTCCGTGAGCTGGGGATTAACGCATCGGACGACAACTCGACCCTGTCGGATTCGTAAGCTAGACCATATATATGGGGACTTTGGCCCCGCGCGTGAGGGGCAATGTTTACTGACAAAACTCTTTTGATTTCCGGCGGCACCGGCTCCTTCGGCAATGCCGTCCTGCGTCGCTTTCTACAGTCCGATCTGGCAGAAATCCGCGTCTTCTCGCGCGACGAGAAGAAGCAAGACGACATGCGCAGAAAATATGCGCATCCCAAGCTCAAATTCCATCTCGGCGACGTGCGCGACGAGCGCAGCGTCCAGTCCGCGATGCACGGCGTTGACTATGTCTTCCACGCCGCAGCGCTTAAGCAGGTGCCGTCGTGCGAGTTCTATCCGATGCAGGCGGTCCGGACCAATGTAATGGGTACCGAAAACGTGCTGACGGCGGCGCGGAAGGCGGGCGTCGACCGCATTATCTGCCTGTCCACCGACAAGGCCGTCTACCCTATCAACGCCATGGGCATCTCCAAGGCACTGATGGAAAAGGTCATGGTCGCCACCTCCCGCGGGTTCGAGGGCACTTCAACCGTCGCCTGCGGCACGCGCTACGGCAACGTCATGGCATCGCGCGGTTCGGTCATCCCCTTGTTTGTCAATCAGGTGCTGGAGGGGCGACCGATCACGGTCACCGACCCCAACATGACCCGGTTCATGATGACGCTCGAAGACGCGGTCGAGCTGGTGCTCTACGCCTTCGAGCACGGCGCCAACGGCGACATCTTCGTGCAGAAGGCGCCGGCCGCCAACGTCCGCACTCTGGTCACCGCCATACTGGAGCTAATGGACAAGCCCGACCATGAGGTCCGCACAATCGGCACCCGTCATGGCGAGAAGCTCTATGAGTCCCTGCTGGGGCGTGAAGAGCGGGCTCGCGCTGTTGAATTAGGCGGCTATTTCCGCGTCCCGGCCGACGACCGCGACCTGAACTATGACAAATTCTTCGACGAGGGCGAGGCCGCCTTGGGCGAGGGTGAGGAGTACAACAGCCAAAACACTCAGCGCCTTGACGTGGAAGGCATGAAGACCCTGTTGCTCAAGCTCGACTTCATGCGCCGGATCGTCGCCGGCGAACGCGCCGTCGCGGAGGACTGATCGTGGGTCTGACCTTCCTGGTGCTCGGCGCGTCCGGCATGCTGGGCAACGCCTGTCTGAGGGCCTTGGGCCGTCCGGGCGACGTGGTTCGCGGAACCGTCCGGTCGGCCGGGTCGATCCGCCAGCTGCCCGAGGCGCTCCAAGCCGGCGTACTGTCCGGGGTGGACGCCGGTGACTTCGATTCCGTCACCCGCGCGATCGAGGTCGTCCGCCCCAACGTCGTCGTCAACTGCATCGGCATGGTCAAGCAGCTGGCGGAGTCCAAGGACCCGCTGGTCGCCTTGCCGCTCAATGCAATGTTCCCGCACCGGCTGCAGCGCCTGTGCGCCGTGGCCGACGCGCGGCTGGTCCACGTGAGCACCGACTGCGTCTTCAGCGGCGTCCGGGGCATGTATCTGGAGAGCGACCGCCCCGACGCCGACGACCTTTACGGCGTGTCCAAGCGGCTGGGCGAGGTCGACGCAGCCAACGCCGTGACCCTGCGCACTTCCATCATCGGCCATGAGCTCAGCGGCACCCGATCGCTGATTGACTGGTTCTTGGCGCAGGAAGGCCCCGTGGACGGCTTCACGGGCGCCATCTTTTCGGGCGTGCCCACCGTCGAACTGGCCCGGATCATCCGCGATTTCGTCGTGCCCAATCCCCAACTGCGCGGCCTCTATCACGTCTCGGCCGAGCCGATCGACAAGCATACCCTGCTGACCCTGGTGGCCAGGGAGTATGGCTGTGAGACCGTCATCAACCCTTCGGAACGGCTAGTCATCGACCGGTCGCTCAACTCCGACCGTTTCCGGGCCGCCACCGGCTATGCGCCGCCGGCGTGGCCCGACCTGATCGCCCTGATGCGGGCCCAATCCTGATCCGTTCGAGATCGCCTGCTGAGTAATCGATATGCTGAAGGTTATGACCGTCGTCGGCACCCGGCCCGAAGTGATCCGGCTGTCGCGCACTATCGCCAAGCTGGACGTGGCGTTCGACCACGTCCTGGTTCATACGGGACAGAACTTCGACTATGAACTTAACCAGATTTTCTTCGATGATCTTGGCGTACGAAAGCCCGATCACTTCCTGAACGCCGCGGGGGGCTCCGCCGCCGAAACCATCGGCCAAGTGATCATCAACGTAGACAAGGTGCTGGAAGCCGAGAAGCCCGACGCCGTCCTGATCCTAGGCGACACCAACAGCGCCATGGCCGCTGTTCCCACCAAGCGCCGCAAGATCCCCATCTTCCATATGGAAGCCGGCAATCGGTCCTTCGACCAGCGGGTCCCGGAAGAGATCAACCGCGTCATGGTGGATCATATCGCCGACGTGAACCTGACCTACAGCGACATCGCGCGAGAGTATCTGCTCCGAGAGGGCATGGCACCAGACCGCGTCATCAAGACAGGCAGCCCGATGCTCGAAGTGCTCGACTACTACGCCGACCGCATAGCCGCCTCGGACGTGCTTGACCGCCTCGGCCTTGAGGAGAACGAGTATTTCGTCGTCAGCGCTCACCGCGAAGAGAACGTCGACGATGAACGGTCGCTGGGCCGGCTGGCCGCGATCCTGAACCACGTCGCCGACGCCTACGACCGGCCGGTCATTGTGTCGACTCATCCCCGTACGCAAAAGCGCATAGATGCCTATGGGGTGACCTTTTCGGAGATGGTCCGGCTGATGAAGCCGCTGGGCTTCCATGACTACATCCGCCTGCAGAAGTCCGCGAGGGCCGTCCTGTCCGACAGTGGGACGATCAGCGAGGAGAGCTCCATCCTGAACTTCCCGGCCCTAAACATCCGCGAGGCTCACGAGCGGCCCGAGGCGGTGGAGGAGGCGGCGGTGATCATGACCGGGCTCAGCGTAAACCGCGTCATCCAGGCCTTGCGCATTCTCGAAGGTCAAGGCCGCGGCAAGACCCGCACCCTGCGCCGCGTCGCGGACTACAGCATGCCCAACGTCTCGGACAAGGTTGTGCGGATCATTCTCAGCTACACTGACTACGTCCGCCGCGTGGTCTGGCGCCAATACGATTGACCCGGCTATGCGTCTACTGATCGTCACCCAGTATTTCTGGCCTGAGGAGTTCCGCATCAACGATCTGGCGCTGGAACTCTCGCGCCGTGGGCATGAGGTGACAGTTTTGACCGGTGTGCCGAACTACCCTTGGGGCAAGCCGCCCCAGGCGTTCGTCGATGACCGCTCTCTCTTCTCCCGCTATGGCGACGTGCATGTGGTGCGCGTGCCCATGCTGTCACGCGGAACTGGCGGCGGCCTCGGCTTGGCGCTGAATTATGCCAGCTTTGCCGCGTCGGGTGTCCTTCTTGGGCTTTGGAAGCTGCGCGGCCAAAAGTTCGACTGCGGCTTCGTGTTTCAGATATCTCCGATCAGCAGCGCTTTGCCCATGGTCGCAGTAAGATGGTTAACGGGTACTCCCATGCTCCTTTGGGTACAGGACCTGTGGCCCGAGTCACTGGCCGCAGCCGGTGGTGTGCGTTCGCCCACAGTTCTCGGCGCGGTCGGTCGCCTGACAACTTTCATCTACCGCCGGTGTCACCGCATACTGGTCCAGTCACGTGCGTTTGAGGCCCCTGTGCGGGAGCGCGCGGGCGATGGGGCCCGCATCGATTATTTGCCCAACTGGGCCGACCCGACCCTCTCGGGTGGGCTTGAGGGCGTCGACCCTGCGCCAGAGGTGCCGGCGGGGGATGACCACTTCACCATCCTTTTCGCCGGGAACGTAGGTGAGGCCCAGGACTTGGAGACGGTTGTTCGCGCGGCTGACCTCTGCCGAGCAGATCCTCGCATGCGTTGGGTCATCGTTGGCGACGGGAGGGCTCTTGCTGGAGCCAGACTGGCGGTCGAAACGGCTGGCTTGGGCGATTGCGTGACCTTCCTCGGGCGGTTCCCCGCCGCGCGGATGCCGGAATTCTTCAAGGCCGCTGATGCCCTTCTTGTGTCGCTCAAGCCGGAGGCGATCTTTGCCCTCATCATCCCCAGCAGGATCCAGAGCTATATGTCCGCCGGCCGCCCAATCCTCGCTATGCTCGACGGCGAGGGGCGCCGCGTCGTCGATGAGGCTGGAGCTGGACTGACTGCGGCTGCGGGTGATGCGAATGGCTTAGCTGCAGCCGCTCTGAGCCTGGCTCGAAGCCCAGCCAATGTACTCTTGGAGATGGGGCAGGCAGGCCGTTCCTATGCGCTATCGGAATTCGATCGTGACGCCTTAATATCCCGCCTAGAGGGTTGGCTGGAGGAAGCCGCAACTGCGAGATAGTTTGGCCTTATCGGATGGGCTACACGACCGCCGCGAGATGCTCCTCTGGGATCAGTACTGGAAGTGGCAAGACGCAAAGGCGATACCCGCCGCCCGGAGTGCGTGAACTATGAGATTTCTAATCACCGGCACCGCCGGTTTTATCGGCTTCCATCTGGCGCGTCGCCTGCTTGAGGATGGCCATGAGGTGGTTGGGCTCGACAACTTCTCTGACTATTACGACATCACTCTAAAGGAGAACCGTAACGCCATTCTGGAAGCCTATGAGGGCTTTCGCGTCGAGCGCGTCGCGCTTGAGGACGCTGACGCCATGACCGCCGCATGGGTCAAGGCCAAACCCGAGGTCGTCGTCCATCTGGCCGCCCAAGCGGGCGTCCGCTACAGCATCGATCACCCGGATGTCTATATCGCCTCCAACCTGGTCGGCACCTTCAATGTTCTGGAGGCTGCGCGCCGCTATCCCGTGAGGCACCTGCTGGCAGCCTCGACCAGCTCGGCCTATGGCGCCAATATTGAAATGCCGTTCCGCGAGACGGACAAGGCGGTCCACCCTATGACCCTCTATGCAGCGACCAAGAGTGCGACCGAGTTGATGGGCCATTCCTACGCCCACCTGTTCGGCACCCCGACCACCTTCTTCCGCTTCTTCACCGTCTACGGCCCCTGGGGCCGGCCGGACATGGCGCTGTTCAAATTCGCTAAGCTGATGCTCGAGGGCAAACCGATCGAGGTCTATGGCGAGGGCGAGATGTCGCGTGATTTCACCTTTGTTGAGGATCTGGTTGAAGCGATCGTCCGGTTGGTCGATGTGGTTCCCGGCACCGCACCCCCCGTCGAGGGCGACACCCTGTCCCATGTGGCGCCATTCCGGCTGGTAAACATCGGCGGCGGCAAGCCCAGTGCACTGATGGAATACATCGCCGAGCTGGAAAAGGCGTTAGGCAAGCAGGCTGACAAGCAGTTCCTGCCCATGCAGGATGGCGACGTGGCGAACACCACAGCGGCCCCCGACCTGCTGGAGCGTCTGACCGGCTACAAGCCTGAAACGCCGATCAGCGTAGGCGTTCCTGCATTCGTCGGCTGGTTCAGGCAGCGGTATAATCTGTAATGCTCGATCCGTCTAAAGTGGTGGCTGCCCAAAGCCATGCAGATCCTGCCAGAGTTGTCGAAAGAGTCATGATTCGGGCGCTTGATCTGATCGCCGCAGTCCTGGGCGGATTGCTGGCCCTGCCGATCGTCCTGACGGCGGCTCTTCTGGTGAGGCTGGACTCTCCGGGCCCCGCTCTTTTTCGTCAGCAGAGAGTGGGGCGAGCAGAGCAGACTTTTCTGTGCTACAAACTGAGAACCATGAGCTTGGGGACGGCGGAAGTCGGCACGCACCAAGCGTCGGCAACCTCTGTCACGGCGGTGGGGCGCTGGCTCAGACGCACCAAGCTCGATGAGCTTCCACAGTTGTGGAACGTGTTACGGGGGGAGATGAGCCTGGTTGGTCCGAGGCCATGTCTGCGTAGCCAAGTCCAACTGGTCGAGGAGCGAAGGGTCCGTGGCGTCTACGCCGTGAGGCCCGGGATCACCGGCCGGGCCCAACTAATCGGCTTGGACATGTCTACCCCCTTGGAGTTAGCGATCGAGGATGCACACTGGTCGCGGCAGCCCAATCTGAAGGACTATCTATTGCTTATTATCCTGACTGTCGTCGGCAAAGGGCAGGGCGATGCAATTCGCGGCTAGAACGGTCGGCATCGTTGGTGCTTCGGGCTTCATCGGCCGGGTGCTTGTCGAACAGATCAGGAGAGAGGGCAATGAATGCCCGCGCTTATTCGGCCGCAGCCCAGGCGAGGTCAGCGGCTGCAAGATCAACGCGCTAGAGGCTTCGCGTGAGGGTTTTCGCGGTCTTGACTGCGTAGTCCATCTGTCGGGCATCACCACCAGCCGGGCACCGGAGGCGGAGCTCCAGCGCGTCAACGTTGAGTTGGCGACAGATGTCGCGGAGAGGGCTGCAGGCGCCGGCGTGAAGCGGATGATCTTCATTAGTTCTCTGCACGTACACGGGAAGTCAGCTTCGCGACCGATCAGCCCGGATTGTCCGTTCAACCCGGACAATGCCTATGGTCGATCGAAGGCGGTCGCAGAGGTCGAGCTCGGTCTGATTGCCGAGCGAACCGGGCTGGAGTTGGTGCTGCTTAGGCCGCCGATGGTCTACGGTGCGGTGAACAAGGGGAGTTTTGGCGTTCTAGCTCGCCTTGTCGGCACTGGGTTGCCGATACCGTTCGGTCTGGCGCGCGGCCGGCGCAGCTTTTGCTCAGTTGGCAACCTCGTATCCGCCATTCGTCATTCGGTCACGGTACATTCTCCGGCAAAGGTTCTAATTCCTGCCGATCCGGAGGACTTCGACACGCCTGAACTTGTGCGATGTATGGCTGCCGCCACTGGTCGCCCCGCTCGGCTTTGGTCGGTGCCGAAGCAGGTGCTGGCCGCCCCCTTGGCCGCCTTTGGGCGTTCCGAAATGATTATCAGCCTCTTTGAGTCGCTTCAGGTTGACCGGTCGCACTGGCGGACTCAAGTGTGGCGCCCGGTCGAGTCTGGACCCGATGCGGTACTAGCTGCCCTGAGAGGGGAGTCTGCTGGTCCCTAGTTTGTCTATTCTGGCGACGAGTGCCTCCTCATCTTTTCCCGGTGCTGTTTCTGTTTGGTTGAAATCCGAAAATCCTGACCTCGGCTGCCTGTGATTGCCGCCAGAAGTCTGCATCGAGCGATGAAGTCCTCTCCACAAGTGTGGTCATTGATGGGCCGACTGCGCCCACCGTTGCCATCAAGCGGGTTTGTGAGCGCGGACCAGCTCCTCCACCACCCCCGGATCCGCCAGCGTCGACGTATCCCCCAGCGCGCCTACATCCCCCTCGGCGATCTTGCGCAGGATCCGCCGCATGATCTTGCCCGAACGGGTCTTCGGCAGCCCCGGCGCCCAGTGGATCACGTCGGGTGCGGCGATCGGGCCGATCTCCTTGCGCACATGGGCGACCAGGGCGCGCTTGAGGTCGTCGTGCGGTTCGACCCCGACGTTGAGGGTGACATAGGCGTAGATGCCCTGGCCCTTGATGTCGTGGGGGTAGCCGACGACCGCCGCCTCGGCCACGTTGTCGTGCAGGACGAGCGCGCTCTCGACCTCGGCGGTGCCCATGCGGTGGCCCGAGACGTTGATGACGTCGTCGACCCGGCCGGTGATCCAGTAATAGCCGTCCGCGTCGCGGCGGCAGCCGTCGCCGGTGAAATACTTGCCGGGATAGGCGCTGAAATAGGTCTCGAAGAAGCGCTGGTGGTCGCCCCAGACGGTGCGCATCTGGCCCGGCCAGCTGTCGGTGATGACCAGGTTGCCCGAGGTGGCGCCTTCCAGCACCTCGCCCTCGGCGTCGACCAGCTGCAGCTCCACGCCCGGCAGGGGCTTCGTCGCCGAGCCGGGCTTGAGATCGGTGGCGCCGGGCAGGGGGGAGACGAGCACGCCTCCCGTCTCGGTCTGCCACCAGGTGTCGACGATCGGGCAACGGCCCTCGCCGACGACCTCGTGATACCAGCGCCAGGCCTCGGGATTGATCGGCTCCCCGACGCTGCCGAGCAGGCGCAGGCTCTTGCGACTGGTCGCCTTCACCGGCCCGTCGCCCTCGCGCATCAGCGCCCTGAGCGCCGTGGGGGCGGTGTAGAAGATCTCGACCTGGTGCTTGTCCACCACCTGCCAGAAGCGGCTGGTATCGGGATAGTTGGGCACGCCCTCGAACATCAGGGTCGTCGCGCCATTGGCCAGCGGGCCGTAGACGCAATAGCTGTGGCCGGTGACCCAGCCCACGTCGGCGGTGCACCAGAAGACCTCGCCCGGGCGGTAGTCGAACACCAGCTCGTGCGTCCAGGCGGCCCAGAACAGATAGCCGCCGGTGGTGTGCAGCACCCCCTTGGG
>Ga0180012_1000197_pt1 | contig 25578 bp, 21 predicted proteins | sample KR11_S2_MetaG_FD_122243 | JGI IMG/M metagenome (GOLD analysis project Ga0180012, IMG submission 122243) | Groundwater microbial communities from the Olkiluoto Island deep subsurface site, Finland - KR11_S2_MetaG | ecosystem: Environmental > Aquatic > Deep subsurface > Groundwater | place...
AAACATCGGCCTTCTCCATGATCGTGGCGACGGAGGTCTCCTCGAAATAGGAAAGCGGCCAGGATTTGCCGGTGTAAGGCGATACGACCGGATCCTTGTTCAGATCATAGAATTTCTTCCCCGTGTCCGGGCAGGTGCGTTTGGTGCCAAGTTCTGCTTTCGCCACTGTCAAAGCCTCTTGAAGTCCTGAAGAATATACCGGCGCGTGCGGCCAATCCGGTCTTTACCCGGTCAAACTGTTAGCGGGTCCCCATAGTCGTTGCAATCTCTTCTGTCAAAGGCAAACTTCGCACCCACCCGCCGGGCTTTTTGACAGCCAAGGGATGACCCTATAACCGCTTTGTGTTAACGAGCGCGAAAACAGCGCCGACGACACCGGGATGGAGCTCCCGAGAGACGTCCTGGCGCTTCGGAAGACGCCCATCGGAGGATATCGTGCATGTCGCCTGGAGCCCTGCGGAAACCGGACGCCGCGCGAAATGAGCCCGCCCTTTCCGGCATGCGATCGCCGTCGGCTCCCGGATATTCCGGGAAGTGATCACCGGGCTGGGCGACAATATGCAAGTGCAGGAAAGCAAGGCCGCATGACCAATTCGTTCATCATCGCCATCGACGGTCCGGCCGCTGCCGGCAAGGGAACGCTGTCCAGGCTCATCGCCGCGCATTATGGCTTTCATCACCTCGATACCGGCCTTACCTATCGCGCCGTCGCCAAGGCGCTGCTCGATGCCGGCCTGCCGCTCGACGACGAGGACGTCGCCGAACGGACCGCGCTCGACATCGAACTTGGCGGCCTCGACCGCACGGTCCTCGCGCAGCATCACATCGGCGAGGCCGCATCGAAGATCGCCGTCATGCCTGCGGTGCGCCGTGCACTGGTCGCGGCCCAGCGCAAGTTCGCCGCCAAGGCGCCCGGCGCGGTGCTCGACGGGCGCGACATCGGCACGGTCGTCTGCCCCGACGCGCCGGTGAAGCTCTATGTCACCGCATCGCCCGACGTGCGTGCCAGGCGCCGCTACGACGAGATCGTCGCCGGTGGAGCCCCCGCCGATTTCGATGCCGTTTTCGCCGACGTGAAGAAGCGCGACGAACGCGACATGGGGCGCGCCGACAGCCCGTTGAAACCTGCGGACGATGCGCACTTGCTAGACACGTCGGAAATGAGTATAGACGCGGCATTCAGGGCGGCCTGCGAACTCATCGATGCTGCCCTGAAGAAAGATTGAACTGCGGAACTCGGCTCGCCGGGGTCCTCGATCAAACCAGCCGATACGATCGTCCCCGCGCCGGACAGCCCTTCAAAGGGCGGACGATCTTTCAGGCTTCGTACAACTCGAACCCCCGGCGCATACCGCGTCCTTTTTGGATGCGTTTAGGAGATTTCATGTCTGTTTCTACTCCCTCGCGCGACGATTTCGCAGCAATGCTCGAAGAGTCCTTTGCCAAGACCGATCTGGCAGAAGGCTATGTAACCAAGGGCATCATCACGGCCATCGAGAAGGATGTCGCGATCGTCGACGTCGGCCTCAAGGTCGAAGGCCGCATCGCGCTCAAGGAATTCGGCGCGAAGGCCAAGGACGGTTCGCTGAAGGTCGGCGACGAAGTCGAAGTCTATGTCGAGCGCATCGAAAATGCTCTCGGCGAAGCTGTTCTGTCGCGTGAGAAGGCTCGCCGCGAAGAAAGCTGGATCAAGCTCGAAGCCAAGTTCGAAGCTGGCGAACGCGTCGAAGGCGTCATCTTCAACCAGGTCAAGGGTGGCTTCACCGTCGATCTCGACGGCGCCGTAGCCTTCCTGCCGCGTTCGCAGGTCGACATCCGTCCGATCCGCGACGTGACCCCGCTGATGCACAACCCGCAGCCCTTCGAAATCCTCAAGATGGACAAGCGTCGCGGCAACATCGTCGTTTCCCGCCGTACGGTCCTGGAAGAGTCCCGCGCCGAGCAGCGTTCTGAAATCGTTCAGAACCTCGAAGAAGGCCAGGTCGTCGACGGCGTCGTCAAGAACATCACCGACTACGGTGCGTTCGTCGACCTCGGCGGTATCGACGGTCTGCTCCATGTCACCGATATGGCATGGCGTCGCGTCAACCATCCGTCGGAAATCCTGTCCATCGGCCAGCAGGTCAAGGTTCAGATCATCCGTATCAACCAGGAAACCCACCGTATCTCGCTCGGCATGAAGCAGCTCGAGTCGGATCCGTGGGATGGCATTGCCGCCAAGTATCCGGTCGGCAAGAAGATTTCCGGTACCGTCACGAACATCACCGACTACGGTGCATTCGTCGAGCTGGAGCCGGGCATCGAAGGCCTGATCCACATCTCGGAAATGTCCTGGACCAAGAAGAACGTTCACCCCGGCAAGATCCTGTCCACCACGCAGGACGTTGACGTGGTCGTTCTCGAAGTCGATCCGTCCAAGCGTCGTATCTCGCTCGGCCTCAAGCAGACCCTCGAGAACCCGTGGCAGGCATTTGCCTACAGCCACCCGGCCGGCACCGAAGTCGAAGGCGAAGTCAAGAACAAGACCGAATTCGGCCTGTTCATCGGCCTCGAAGGCGACGTCGACGGCATGGTTCACCTCTCCGACCTCGACTGGAACCGTCCGGGCGAACAGGTCATCGAGGAGTTCAACAAGGGTGACGTGGTCAAGGCCGTCGTTCTCGACGTCGACGTCGAGAAGGAACGCATCTCGCTCGGCATCAAGCAGCTCGGCAAGGATGCCGTCGGCGATGCAGCCGCTTCGGGCGACCTGCGCAAGAACGCCGTCGTCTCGTGCGAAGTCATCGGCATCAACGATGGCGGTATCGAAGTGAAGCTCGTGAACCACGAAGACATCACCTCGTTCATCCGTCGCGCCGATCTCTCCCGCGACCGCGACGAGCAGCGTCCGGAGCGCTTCTCGGTCGGCCAGATCGTCGATGCCCGCGTGACCAACTTCTCCAAGAAGGATCGCAAGGTCATGCTGTCGATCAAGGCTCTGGAAATCGCTGAAGAGAAGGAAGCCGTCGCACAGTTCGGTTCGTCCGACTCGGGCGCTTCGCTCGGCGACATTCTCGGCGCGGCTCTGAAGAACCGCGGGAACGAATAAGCCTCGACACTGCTGAAACGAAAGAGCCCGCCGGTCACATCGACCGGCGGGCTTTTCTTTGAATTGTAGGAAGCGCTGCAGGCTACCGGCTACCGCCGGCGACCTCAGGACCAGCCGGCCATGCGCCAATAGAGATCGTTCGGCGTTTCGCCCTCGACCGGCGCCACGGCCGGGTCTTGTTCCTGCTCCTCGGCCAAGGCCTGCTGCTCGGCAGTCTCCTCCGGCATCTCGCCTTCGCTGTCGCCTGCGTCCTCGGCGCCGGAGCCGTCGGCGTCCTGGCCTCCGCCCTCGCCTTCGTGATCCTGGTTGAAGCGATGCTTCAGCCCCTTCTCCTCGGCCATATCGTCGGCGGCGAAGAGATAGTTGACCAGCGGCAGGGGAACGCCGTCCCGGCCGGCGACCTGCTGGCGCAGCTGGGCGAGTTCGGCATCCGGCAGATCATGCGGCACGGTCGCCAACTCCTGTGCGGCAGGATCCGCGCTCGCCGTATCCGGGGCCGCGTCTTCCAGCTGCTCCACGACCTCGGCGTCGTGGTCCGCCAGAGATCCGGTCTCGTCGGCCAGGGTTACGCGCGCGTCGGTTTCGACGGGCAGGGCAGTTGCCTCGTCCGCGGCCGCGTCTTCGCGAGGGGCAGCCGAGCCGAGCAGCCGCGCCGGGTCCGGGAGGATATCCTCCGGCGCAGGCACAACCACAGCGACCGCCGGCTCGGCGTCGCGGGTTGCGTCTTCCTGCCAGCCCTTCAGGACGAAGAGCGTCTGCGTCTTGTCGCCGGCATTGCGCGGTCCTTCGCCGGCCGTCTCGGCCGATCGGGCGGCCATAGGGCCGGACTTTTCGGCGCGGGAATCGGTTTCGTTCCGGGTGACCTCGTCCGGGGCGTCTTTCGCGACGGCATGCGCGGCGTCCGGCAGGGTGCGAGCGGCGGTTGCCGATGCCTCCCCTGCCCTCGACGCGGGCGCCCGGCCGGATCCGGTCTCTCCCGCTGTGTGGGCGTCCTGTCCCGGCAGGGTATCGTGCGCAGCCTCGGCACTGTTGCTCGCTTCAGGCCCCTGGGCGGCGGTGGGATCGATCGCTGGATTGCGGCTCGCGGGCTCGGCGCCATAGGACATCGTGGCCTGGAGGGCCCGTGCAGCGGCGAGCTTCAGCATCTTGCGCGACTGCTCGTCCTGCATGCTGAACAACCGGCCCTTAGCGACGGGCGCCATCGGATCGTCGATCGCATCGCCATCGGCCAGTTGGGGATCGACTGCGGTGTCGGCGAGCAGCGCGGTCTCTTGCTCGGTGCGAATGGGCAAGGCAGTCGCCTGAGCCGGCGCGGCGCCCAGGCCGATTCGTCCGGCCACCGTCGGTGCGGGCGTCGTCAGGCCGTTCGCGCGCGTCTCGCCGGCGTTCTGGCGATAGGATGTTACCACGGTTCGGGCAGCGAGATCCTTGTCCTTGACGCGATAGAGCTCGAGATAGATCGAAAGGGTCGCGGCTTCCGGCCCGACCGGATTGCGGAAGGCTTCCATCAGCGTGCGCAATTGCAGGCCGCCGAACATCTGCGACAACTGGCGCTGTATCGACTGACGCATCTGCGGCGTCAGGTCGCCGAGCGCCTGGACGAGGCGGCCGGCATAGGCGCTGAGGCTCTCGCCGTCTGCCCGCTCCATGCCGAGGCGACTGCCCAGCAGGTTGACCAGGATGGCGAGATTGTCCGACATCCGCTCCTGGCCCGTCAGCAGCAGAAGGTTGAGGCGGCCGGCGATCGCGGCGTTCTGTTCCAGCCCGTTTGCAGCCTGGGGCAGCGTCCCCTGCGGCCTGACATGGGTCTCGGCAGCGCCGTCCTGGGCGGCACGCGGATCCTGGAAGGCGATGGACGAATTGGCGACGGCGTTGACCGGAGGCAGCATGGCAGCTCCCCATCCTGCAAATGGCTGAAGAATCACTGGCAATAACGTGCCGCTCATGCGGCCGGATGTTTCCCGTCGAAACCGACGGAGCCCTCACGAAGGCATTTGCCCTATCAATGATCCCGTATCCTGCGACAGAAACGTTAATTATGCGTTAACCATATTTGCGATTAGGCGCCTTGCCGCTCCCAGAGGGCTCACGTACAGCTTTTGACCAAAGCGATTCCCGCCCGCGCGGGTCTTGACGCCCCGACAACCGATCGCCGGATGCTGCACGATGAACAACCAGAATCTCATTCTGAACACCGACAGCTACAAGCTCGGGCACTACCTGCAGTACCCCGAAGGCGCCCGGGCGATCTCGAGCTACATCACCACGCGCGGCCATTCCGCCCGGCCCGAGGTGATGTTCTTCGGCCTGCAAATGTTCCTCAAGGAATATCTCTCCCGACCGATCAGCATGGCCGACATCGATGAAGCGGAAGAGATCGCCGCGCTGCACGGCCAGCCCTTCGACCGCGCCGGATGGACCCGGATCCTCAATGCCCATGGCGGATATCTGCCGCTGAGGATCGAAGCCTTGCCGGAAGGGATTGCCGTTCGTCGTGGCGTTCCGGTGGTGCAGGTCTCGAATACGGATCCGCAGCTGCCCTGGCTCACCTCCTACATGGAGACGGCCCTTCTGCGCGCCGTCTGGTATCCGTCGACCGTGGCGACGCTGTCCTGGCGGCTGCGCCAGACGATCCAGCCCTTCCTGGAGCGGACCTGCGATCATACCGACGAACGCATGCCGACCATGGTCAGCGATTTCGGCGCGCGCAGCACCACCAGCCACGAGCAGGCCGCCATCGGCGGGGTCGCCCATCTGCTGCATTTCCACCTGTCGGATTCGCTGCCGGCCATCCGCCAGGCCCGCCGCCACTACGGCGCACTGATGGCGGGCCGCTCCGTGCCCGCCTCGGAACACACGACGATGACCGCCTGGGGGCAGAGCCGCGAGGCGGAGGCCTATGCCAACATGATCGACCGCTTCGGGCGTTTCGGCGCCTATTCGGTCGTCTCCGACAGCTACGACCTGCACAACGCGGTTTCCGAGATCTGGGGCAAGACGCTGCAGACGCGGGTGCGCGCCGCCGGAGCCACGCTGATCGTGCGCCCCGACAGCGGGGATCCGATCGATACGCCGGTCCAGGTCGTCGCCCAGCTCGCCTATGCCTATGGCACGCGCCTTAACGGCAAGGGCTTCAAGGTGCTCGACGACCATGTGCGGGTCATCCAGTCGGACGGCGTGACGCTGCAGGACATCCAGATGATCCTCGGCCGGCTGGAAGGCATGGGTTTTGCCGCCGAGAACGTCTCCTTCGGCGTCGGCTCGACACTGCTGCAGAAGCTCAGCCGCGACACGCTGTCCTTCACCATGCTGGCGAGCGCCATGCAGGACGACAGCGGCTCCTGGCACGATATCGGCCGGCGGCCGGCAAATCCCTCGAGGGAGCGTCCGCTCGCCTCCGGCAGACAGGCCGTCATCCGGGAGGGGACGGATATCCTCGCCTTGCCGCTTGCCGAACTCGGGCGGCGCGAAAACGTGCTGCAACCCGTCTGGCAGGATGGGCGACTCCTGAAGGATTGGGGCTTTGCCGAGATCCGCGCCCACGCCGACGCGGCGATGCAGCGCTAAGCCTCAGGGCGAAACGTTCCGGAACATGCGGTAGAGGCCGTTGTCGTCGGAATTGACCGCAGAAATCTCGTCCGATCGGTCGGAGCGCGGTTCGGAATAGTCCTTGCCGAGGGCATCGAGCCAGTTGGCCGGAACATGCGCCTCCGGCACTTCAGCCGGCGGGGCGAGATCATCATCATCCCAGTGGATGTCGACTGGCGTCGACGGCGTCGCATTGCCGGCCTGCTCCAGCCATTGGCTGAAGATCTCGCCGACAGCCGGGTCTTCCGCGACGGCGCGGGCTTCGGTCTGCGCAAGGGGCGCGCGGGTGGCTGCGTCTACAGGTTTTGTCGATGCTTCCATCATGGCCGCATTCATGTCTTCGGTCGTCAGTTCATTGGAGGAACAGGATGCGCCGGATTCGTTAACAAAGCCTGGCGAAGCGCCTGGTATTGCCTGCACCGGCAGGAAGCCCCATGTTTTCGGAAGGATCCAATCGCGACCGGATGACATGAGCTTTCGCCCGCCCTCCTCCTTCACTTCGTCCAGCAACACGGCGCTGCTGGCGCTCGACTACGAGCTGGCCGCTGAAAAGGCCGATGCGCTGGGGCGCGCCGGCAGGAAGGTGGAAGCGGCCCTCGCCGCGCTGGCCAAGGCAAAGGCCGAGGGCGCAGGCCCGGCGGATTGCGCGCACCTTGTGGACGAAGCCGCGGAGCTGGTCTGGGCGTTTCTCGTGCAGCGGGAGATCTGCGGATTTCGCAGTCAGGCGGACGCCGTCGAGCGCTACCAGATCCCGCGCGACGTGCTGATCAGGGTGGGCGTCGGGCGGCGAAAGGCGGAGCCGTAATCGTAAGGTCAGGCTGCGCGCTTTTCCTTCAGGAAGGAATAGATGCCGGATTCGTCGAGATAGACCGCGACAATGCCGGAGGCCTCGTTGTCGTTCGCCGCGTCGGCGACGTCGGCCTCCAGTTCCGCCTCGCCGACGGCCTCGGCCTTGACGGCCTCCTGGGCCTCGCGCAAGGTCGGGCCAGCCTCCAGCGGCACGGCCGTCTCGCCATCTTCGGCGCCCTGGGTCGTTGTCTCCTCATCGGTCGGGACCGGCTCCTGCGCTTCGACGCCGGCTGCGAGCACCTGCAGCATCAACGCGTCGGCGGCGCCTGACGCCTGCCCGTCTGCATCACTGCCGGAGACTCCCTTCTCCCGCGATTCCGAGAGAGCCTCGTGCATCTCCTGGACGTCCTCCAGCTTCTCCGAGGCTTCCGCCGCGAGGATGTCGGCGTCGCGCTCGGCGCGCGTTTCGGCATCCTCGACCCTGGTCGGGTCCCATCCCTGCGGACCGGCTTTCAGTTCTTCCAGCGATTTCGGATCGGCGGTGTCTTCGAGACGCTGCACGATCTTGGCGATCTCGACATTGCTATGCTTGCCGTCGCCGGAACGTTTCTGGAGGGCGTTTTCGAGCTTCGTGTCCTCGTCGCCATAGGGGTTCTTGATCGCCGCGACCAGTTCCGCGAGGGAAATCCCGAGGTCATCGAGTTCAAGCCGATCCTTGAGATCGATGGCGGAGGCTGGATCGAGCGCTGCGATCGCATCTTCGATCGCCTTGCCATAGCCGTAGGACGAGCGAAAGTCGTCGCGGCTGATTCCCAGTTCCTTGCCGAGCTGGTCCATCAGCTCGATCTTCTGCTCGGTGATGCTTTTCGCGCCGCCATTGAAGAAAGCTTCGGCGATGTTCTCCCGCGCACGCCGGGCTTCTTCGCTGGCCGAGATCCGTGCCTCGACCATCGGGTCGTTGGTGGTCTTTCCGACGCGCTTCTCTTCCTGCTGCTTGCGCCGTTCCTCGATCTCGTCGAGCATCGACTGCATGAGGCTGGTGGCGGCCTGGCCGAAAGCCTGTTGTGTCGGAAGCAACATCGCCTTGTCCTTCGATGGGCGCACGGAAACAACCGGAAGTCTGCCTCCGGATGTTTAACGGCGCGTAAAGGACGAATGACCAGTAAACGGGATCAGCTGTGGGCGAAGATGTCGGTCTCTTCCCAGCCGAGCAGGTCGAGCTTGGCGCGCGTCGGCAAGAATTCGAAGCAGGCCCGGGCGTGTTCGATCCGACCGTCGCGCACCAGGCGCGCGGTCTGCTTGTCGCGCAGGGCATGCAGATAAAGCACGTCCGAGGCGGCATACTCCAGCTGCGCCGGCGACAGCATCTCGGCGGCCCAGTCGGAAGACTGCTGCGCCTTGGAGATGTCGACCTCGAGCATTTCCTTGAGATTGTCCTTCAGGCCGTGACGGTCCGTATAGGTGCGGCTCAGGCGCGAGGCGATCTTGGTGCAGAAGACCGGGGTGGTGGTGACGCCGAAGGTATGGAAGAGCACGGCAATGTCGAAGCGGCCGAAATGAAAGATCTTCTCGCGGCTCTGGTCGGCCAGCATGGCGACGAGGTTCGGCGCTTCCTTCTGTCCGGCCGCTATGCGGATCACATCGGCCGTGCCGTCGCCCGGCGACAGCTGTACCACGCACAGGCGGTCGCGACGCGGCACGAGGCCCAGGGTTTCGGTGTCGATGGCGATCGCCCCCGTATAGCGGGCCGCGTCGGCTGCGGAAATGTCACCTTCGTGATAGCGGATCGTCGCTGCCATCATTGTCTCCAGATCGCGATGAATGTCGTTGCCGCCGGCTATAACCGAAAGCAGGGCAAAGCACTACCGCTTTCGCCAGAGCCCTGATGATCGCTGCCGCACCTGCGCGAACTAGAGCGTTGGCCGGCTGACCGGTCCCCCCGCGGTCAGTTCGGTGAAGGCCAAGGTCTGGTCGAGATGGGCCGCCCGAAGCGCCAGCAGCTTTTCCGCATAGTGCAGGCGAACCGCGAGGAAAGCCGGGTCCTCCGCGACATTGCGCAGTTCCATCGGATCCGCCTTCAGGTCGAACAACAGCGGCGGCAGTCCGGAAAAATGCACATATTTGAACGCCTCGTCGCGCAGCACCGACAGGTTGCACTTATCGGAACGCAGGCCGAACTGCGTCTCCCGCGTGCCGTTCACCACGTCGCGGAAGTCGAATTCGAAGAAGGCAGCGTCCCGCCAGCGCTCGGGTTCTCCGCCGGCGACGAACGGCAGGAGGGAGTGGCCGTCCTTATGATTGCGCGGCACGACGCCAAGCCGCTCGCAGAGCGTCGGCATGATATCGGCGGCGCCGGTGAAGGCATCGACCTGTCGGCCGGCGGCCCCGGACGCCGCGGGATCGCGGATGACGAGCGGGATGTGGTAGCTGCCGTCGTGATAGCCGCCCTTGCCGAGGCTCCAGTGGTCGCCCATCATCTCGGCATGGTCGGAGGTGAAAACGACGATGGTGTTGTCCCACTGACCGCTTTCACGAAGCGCGGCGACGATCCGGCCGAACTGCGCGTCGACCTCGGCGATCATCCCGTAATAGGTGGCGCGGATCCGGTCGAGATCCGCCGCGGTCCAGTCGCTGACCGGTCCCTCCGCACCCTGGACGAAACTCGATTTCTGCTGGATGGCCATGGCAAAACGCAGGAACGGATGCATGTCCGCCTCGGTCTGCCGATCGGCCGCGCGGGCATAGGCCGGCCCGTCGCCGGGCGCGAACATGCTCGCATAGGGTTCCGGCACGCAGAAGGGCGGGTGGGGCCTCAGGAAGGAGATATGGGCAAACCACGGACGATCCTGAATCTCCCGCCAACCGAGGAAGGCGTCGGTCAGGAATGCGGTCTGCGTCTCCTCGCTCGAATAGGCGGGCGGCGCGCTGAGGTGTTCCGTCCTGTGGACGTCACGGGTGAAGGCCTCGGTCCGGCCCTTCGAGCGTAACCAGGAAAGCCAGTGCTTCTCGTGCTCGAGCAGGATCTGGCCGACGGTGAAGCCGGGCAGTATGCCTTCATAGCTGGTCAGCACCGGGTCGCAGGGATCGACTGCGCGCGGATCCGGCGAGACGTCGGTGTAACCGAACAGGGTTGGATCATAACCGGCGCGGCGCGCGGCGTGCGCCAGGTTGTCGAAGCGGGCATCGAGCGGCGAGCCGTTCTGGCAGACGCGGTGATTCGCCTGGTAGAGGCCGGTATAAAGGGTCGCGCGGGCCGGCGAACAGGGCGCAGTGCCGGCATAGTGGCGGCGGAACAGAACGCCCTCTCTGGCAAGCGCATCGACATTCGGCGTCCTGACCGTCGGATGGCCGATGGCGGACAGGCAGTCACCGCGCCATTGGTCGGCGGTGATGAGCAGGATGTTCGGCTTCATGCGATGCGGCTCCGGCGGATTCGTCTGTTGCGTGGGTCAAGGGTCCAACCTCGCCACGCAGTTTCTCCGCCGAACGACAGGAAGCAAACGAAAATCAGGCCCCACCAACAAACAAAAGTGGGTGGAGATCTGGTGCCCGCCGATCGGTAGGCTTTCGTTCGAAGCGCGCTATCTGATGTCCGTGACGAACCGCCCCTGCGTTTCGGCGATAATTCCCGCGCGATTTCGCCCAAGGATTGATCAATTTCCGGGCTTTCGCGCCGACGCGACCTCAGACGGCGGTATTCTGACGGAATTTCTTGTCGGCGTCCCATTAACCTATGCACAAAAAGCACTGCTGCATTGCAGCAATCGTGATGGCATTTCCTGAGAATCAGAATATATTAAAACCATCGAAGCGGCGCACTCCTCCTCCCAGTGCCGCGAGATAGGATCGGCAATACTCCTCCTCCTCCCAATTGCCGATCAAGTTCAAGAGCCTGGCGCACCTCCTCCCGCGCCAGGCTCTTTTCGTTTCGGCCAAAGGCCTCCTTCTCCCATTTCCGAAATTTATGCCTGACATTGCTCGCCGCTATTTGGAAATTCTCCCGACTTGGAGGATGTTCCGCTCTGCGATAGCGGAGAGCCGTGGCGCCCGTTTGTGGCTTCGGCTCCGTCAAGGGGAAATCCAATGGCCGATTCAATGAACGTCACGATCCGCGAAGCCGTCGCCGACGATGTGGGCAAGCTGCACGAGGCGCTTCTGGCACTCGCGCGCCATACCGGCGACGAGCACAAGATCGAAAGCACGCCGGCGGATCTGCTCGCTCACGGTTTCGGCGAACGGCCGGCCTTCGAAGCCTTGATCGCCGAGGTCGACGGGGCGTTTGCCGGCATGTGCCTGAGCTTTTCGAGTTTTTCCACCTGGCGCGGCCAGCCGGGGATCTATGTCCAGGACCTCTATGTCGACGTCACGTTTCGGGGAAAACGAATCGGCGAACGCCTGCTGCAGGCGGCCGCCGCCCGCGGATATGCCCGCGGCGCCCGCCATCTGAGGCTTTCGGTCGATCAGACCAATCTGTCGGCCCAGGCCTTTTACGAGCGTGTCGGCATCACGCATTCGCGCGACGAGCGGATCCACATGATGCGCGGCGAACGGTTTGCAGCCTTTGCCCTCCAGGGCGTGGCGACCGACTAAGATGCCTGCCGGGCGCGGCTCTCGCTGCCCCACGCCGCCGCGCTGCATTTACCTTGACGGCGCCTGGCCATTGCCTGAACCGTGTCGTCACTCTACCTATGCCACCAACAGCAGTTGCGGCTGGAACAGGAGCTTAACGACATGGCAGTGAAATTCGGTACGAGCGGCTTGCGCGGGCTTTCCACGGAACTGGTCGGCAGCGTGTCTGCGCTCTACGCTACGGCCTTTGCCCGGTTCCTGCTCGACCACAAGCTCGCCATTCCCGGCAGCCCGGTCGTCGTCGCCCAGGATTTCCGCCCCTCGAGCCCTGAGATCGTCGCGACCGTCATGGCCGCGCTCCGGCGCGCCGGACTTACGCCCATCGATTGCGGACCGATCCCGACACCGGCGCTCGCGCTCTACGGCGGCAAGATCGGCGCGGCGGGCATCATGGTGACCGGCTCGCACATTCCGGCCGACCCCAATGGCATCAAGTTCTACCGCCCGGGCGAAGAGATCACCAAGGCGGATGAGACGGCGATCACCACCCTCGCCGACACGCTTTCCGACGATGCCGTCGCCAATCTCGTCGAAGCGGGTGCGGGCGAGGACCATGAACAGGCGGCGACCGGCCTCTTTCTCGCGCGCAACACGGCGGTACTGCCGGCGGAGGCTCTCAAGGGTCTGCGTATCGGCATCTACCAGCACAGCACGGTCGCCCGCGACATGATGGTCAAGGTGTTCGAGCATTATGGCGCGACCGTCTTCCCGCTCGGACGTTCCGAGCAGTTCATTCCCGTCGACACGGAGGCCGTCTCGGACGAGACGGTCCGACTGATGGCCCACTGGACGGATGAGCTGTCGCTCGACGCGATCGTATCGACGGACGGCGACGGAGACCGGCCGCTGGTCGCCGACGAACACGGCCAGCCGCTTCGCGGCGACTTTCTGGGCCTCATCGCCACCCGTTTCCTCGGTGCAAAGGTCGTGGCGACGCCGGTGACCTCGAATTCCGGCCTGGAAGCCGCCGGCGGCTTCAATGTGGTGCGCACGCGGGTCGGGTCGCCCTTCGTGATTGCCGCAATGGAGGAAGCGCTGGCTGCCGGCAAGGAGGGTGTGATCGGTTTCGAGGCTAATGGCGGCCTGATGCTGGGATCGGATTTCTCCGTCGGGACCGGCGTGCTCAAGGCGCTTCCGACGCGCGACAGTTTTCTGCCGGCGCTCGCCGTGCTCGGCACGGCGGCCAGGGCCGGCCAGTCGCTCTCGGCGCTGGCAACGGCCTACAGCCTGCCGATCGCGCTCAGCGACCGGCTGGAGAATTTTGCCGTGGAACGCAGCGCAGCGCTGATGGCGCACCTCAGAGCTTCGGCCGACAATCTCAAGGGATTTGTCGCGCCGCTCGGCCAGGTCAAGTCGGTGAGCGACATCGACGGGCTGCGGGTCACGCTTGCCGACGACAGCGTCGTTCACTTCCGCCCGTCGGGCAATGCGCCGGAAATGCGCTGTTATGTCGAGGCCACGGACCAGGCGGCAGCCGAAGCGCTGCTCGCCAAGGGGCTTGCGACGCTCGCCGCGTGGGCGCCGGCTGCCTAGTCGTCGGTCACCAGCATTGCGCGGAAATCATTGACATTGGTTCCGGTCGGACCCGGAACGAACAGGCTGTCGGCCAGCGAGAAGGCCGACCAGGCGTCATGGCCGCCAAGAAATGCCCGCGGATCGCCGCCGGCGGAGCGGATCCTTGCCGCCGTCGTGCCATCGGCGAAGGCGCCGGCATTGTTCTCCGAGCCGTCGATGCCGTCGGTATCGGCCGCCAGAGCATGAATGCCGGCCGTTCCGTCGATGTCGAGGGCCAGGGACAGCAGCAGTTCGCTGTTTCTCCCGCCCTTGCCGTAGCGGTCATTGGAAATCGTCACCGTCGTCTCGCCGCCGGAGAGGATCACCACCGGCCGGGCGAAGGGCCGGTTCCGCTCCTTCACCTCCCGCGCGATCGCGGCATGCATACGGCCGATGTCGCGGGCTTCGCCCTCGATGGCATCGGAGAGGATGACGGCCGGGACGCCGAGGTCTTCCGCCTTGTGCGCGGCCGCCTCCAGCGAGACGCGGGCCGAGGCGATCACGTGGACCTCGTTGCGGGCAAAGACCGGGTCGGCCGGATCCGGCGCATGCGCAGCTTCGGTTTTCAGATGGGCCATGACGGCGGCGGGGAGTTGCATCCCATATTCGGCGACGATCGCCAGCGCCTCGGCGGGAGAGGATTTCGACGGCACGGTCGGCCCCGAGGCAACGAAGGCCGGATTGTCGCCCGGCACGTCGGAAACGATCAGGCTGACGACGCGGGCCGGCCCGCAGGCTGCGGCCAAACGCCCACCCTTGATGCGCGAGACATGTTTTCTCACCACGTTCATCGCCGAGATCGGCGCGCCGGAGGCGAGCAGCGCCTTGTTGATGGCAATCTCGTCGCCAAGCGTCAGCCCGTTCGGCGGAGCGGGCAGCAGCGCCGAGCCGCCGCCGGAGACCAGCGCCACGACGAGATCATCCTCGGTGAGACCTTCGACCCTCTTCAACAGGGCATCCGACGCCCGCAATCCGGCCTCGTCGGGAACCGGGTGCGCCGATTGCAGGACGGTGATGCGTTCGCATCGTTCGACCGGGCCGTGGCGCGCCACCACCAGCCCTTCGAGCGGACCGTCCCACAGCTTTTCGAAGGCGGACGCCATCTGGCTCGCCGCCTTGCCGGCGCCGATGACGATGGTGCGGCCCTTGGGTCTTTCCGGAAGATGCGCCCTGATCGCCGCATAGGGGTCGGCGGCATGAACTGCCGCCTCGAAAAGCGATGTCAGGAAGGCGCGTGGGTCGGTCAGGGTCACGAATTCTGGTCCGCTATCTCGATGTCATAGACCAGAATGCCGTCGAGGCCGCCGACGGCGTTGTCGACGATCCTGGCACCGGTCTTCTGGTGTTCTGGATCGGCAAGATAGGCATCCCGCGCCTCTGGTCCATCGAAATCGACGACGAAGCCTTCACCATAGCCCTTGTCCATGCCGGTTTCCGGGCTGACATTGTCGCCGATATGGGCGGCGAGAAATCCTGGCAGCCGCGGTTTCAGCGCGGCGATCTCGGCATAGATTGCCGCCTTAGTTTCCTTCGCCGTTTCGGGCTTGAAGCGGATGAAGACGCAGTGCCGGATCATCGGAACTCCTATCGGATGTTCGCCCGCGCCCGGGGGCGCTGGTCGTTGCGTTCATGGCTGAAGACCGCCGGCGGCAGGGGTGCGCGATCGCGGATGATGTCGGCACCCTTTTCGCCCACCATGATGGTCGGGGCATTGGTGTTGCAGGAGGGAACCCGCGGCATGACCGAACTGTCGCAGACACGAAGGCTCTCAAGCCCGTGCACTTTGAGGTCCAGCCCGACCACCGCCATGGCGTCGCTGCCCATCTTGCACGTGCCGACGGGGTGGTGGTCGGTTTTGGCATTGGCGCAGCCGTAGTCGAACAGTTCTTCGTCCGTCATGAGCTTGGGACCGGGCAGCCGCTCGGTCATGATGTAAGGCTTCAGCGCCGCCTGCTGGAAGATCTCGCGGGCGATCTTGAGCCCCTCGAGCGACATCTTGCGGTCGTGCGGATCCTCCCAGTAATTCGGGTCGATCAGCGGCGCTGCCGCCGGGTCGGAGGATGAGAGACGCACCGTGCCGCGCGAGCGCGGATGGAGATAGGCGGAATTGAGCGTCACGCCGGCATTCTTCAGCTTCTCGACGCCCGCCTCGATGCCGGAGCCGAGACCGAGATGGAACTGGATGTCCGGCGAGCGCGCCTGCGGATCGGCATACCAGAAGCCGCCCGTCTCGAAGAGCGAGGAGGCGACCGGGCCGGTGCGGAAGAGCACATATTCGATGCCGGCCCATAGCGTGCGATGGAGTTTCGCCACGCCGTCATAGGTATGATCGCCGGTGCATTCGGAGATGACGAACAGGTCGAGATGGTCCTGCATGTTCGAGCCGACGCCCGGCAGGTCATGCCGGACATCAACGCCGACCGACTTCAGGTGATCGGCCGGGCCGATGCCCGATTGCTGGAGCAGTTTCGGCGAGCCGATCGCGCCGGAGGAAACCAGCACCTCCCGTTCGGCGCGGATCGTCTCGACACCCCGGCCGGTGACCACCTCGACGCCGACGGCGCGCGTGCCTTCCAGCACGATGCGGGCGACGCGGGCGCCGGTTCGGATCGTCAGGTTCTTGCGATCTTTGATCGGCGACAGATAGGCGAGCGAGGCGGAGGAGCGGCGGCGATTGCGCTGGGTCAGCTGGTAGAAGCCGACGCCGGCCTGCTGCCTTCCATTGAAGTCATGATTGTATGGGATGCCGAGTTCCTGCCCGGCGCGGATATAGGCGTCGCAGATCGGCAGGGCAGAAACCGGCATGGAGACTCCCAGCGGGCCGCCATAGGAATGGTAGTCGTCGGCGAAGCGCTGGTTGTCCTCGGCCCGCTTGAAATAGGGTAGCACCGAGCGGTAGTCCCAGCCCTCACAACCGTCCTCGGAGGCCCAGAGATCGTAGTCGGCGGCATTGCCGCGGGTATAGAGCTGGGCGTTGATCGAGGAGCCGCCGCCGATAACCTTGGCCTGGGTGTAGCGAAGCACGCGGCCCTTCATGTGCTTCTGCGGCACGGTTTCCCAGCCCCAGCTGGCGACGCCCTTGGTCATCTTGGCAAAGCCCGCCGGCATATGGAACAGCGGATTCCAGTCGCCGCCGCCCGCCTCGAGCAGCAGAACCTTGACGTCCGGGTCCTCGGACAGGCGGTTCGCGAGCACGCAGCCGGCCGGGCCGGCGCCGGTGATGATGTAGTCGTAGGTCATCGCATCTTCCTCAAGTCATTCGTCCACCCTCCCCTTGAGGGGGAGGGTCGGCACGCAGTGCCGGGGTGGGTGAACCCACACGCAATCGGCCGGTCACCCCGCACCCGCGGCTACGCCGCGACCTCCCCCTCAAGGGGGAGGTAAACTCACAGCCTTCCGATCGACAGCCCGCCATCGAGATCGATCACCGAGCCCGTAGCAAAGGCGAAACGGCCGGAGGCAAGCGCCGAGACCACGCCGCCAATGTCGTCCGGTTCGCCCCAGCGCTTCATCGGCACCAGGCCGTCCGCGATCAGCGCGTCATACTTGCCGGCCACGCCGGCGGTCATGTCGGTGCGGATGATGCCGGGGCGGATCTCGAAAACGCCGATGCCCTTTTCCGCGAGATAGAGGGCAAGCCCCTTGCTGAAGGCCGAAAGCCCGGCCTTGCTCATGCAGTAGTCGAGGCGTTCCGGTGAACTGAGTTCCGCCGAGACGGAGGTGATGTTGACGATCGCGCGCGCTGCGGCGGATGCGGCCTGCGCCAGCATGGCATTCAGCACCGCCTGGGTGAAGAACACAGTGCCGCGCAGGTTGGTGGCGATGATGCGGTCGAAATTCTCCGGTGTCAGCCCGAGGAAATCACCGCGTACGACGGAGCCCATGCCGGCATTGTTGACGAGGCAGTCGATGCGGCCGAAACGCGCCATGATCTTCTCGACCGTCGTCGCATGGCCGGCGACCTCGGCGAGGTCGGCCTCGAAATAGGCGGCCTCGACGCCCCTTGTTTCGAGATCGGCCAGCACTCCGTCTTCGACGGCCAGCGGCCCAAGGCCGGTGACGGCAAGGTCGAAGCCATCGGCGGCCAGCGCCCGGGCGATGCCGAGGCCTATGCCGCGACGGCCGCCGGTGACGATGGCGAGAGGACGGGAACGGGTCATGCGGCAAGATCCTCCCTGCGGATATGGGCGGCGACGCGCAGCGCCTGGGCGGCAATCGTCAGGGCTGGATTGACGGCTGCCGAGGTCGGCAGGCAGGCGGCATCGACGACGAAGAGGTTGGGATGATCGTAAGCCCGGCACCAGACGTCGAGCGGTGCGGTCGCCGGATCATCGCCGATCCGCACCGTTCCGCATTGATGCGAGGGCGTGCGCTTGTCGAAGGGGCGCGACAGCACGATCGGGAAGCCGGCCGCCTTGAGGGCGCGCTTCAGGTGGGCGACGAGATCGAGATGGGCATCCCAGTTGGTGCGGTGCCATTTGAGGACAATCCGCTCGCCATCCACCATGACGCGGCTTTCCGGATGGGGAATGTCCTCGCTCATGGCGTAGAAATCGATCGCGTGGCGGGAGATACGCTCCAGCAGCCATTCCGGCACCTGGGGCATATTGGCCTTGAGGATCTGGCCGGAGACGCGGCCGAGCAGCTGGACATTGCCGAGCGGCGCCCCGCCCTTGCCATCCGAGAGATAGAAATCGTTGAAGCCGAAGGTCTTCTGGTAGATCGACGTGTTGCGGTAGAAGGGCGAGATCGCCAGTACTGCGCTCGAATTGTGGTTCATGAAATTGCGGCCGACCTGGTCGGAAGAGTTCGCCAGACCGTTTGGGTTACGATCGTTCGCCGAGCGCAGCAGAAGGGCTGCCGATTGTACTGCGCCGGCCGAAAGAATGACGAGGCGTGGCGCGATCCTCTCCGCGACGCCGTCGCGCAGCACATGCACGGCGACGATCCGGAGGCCGTCCTCGGAAGTTTCGAGCCGCGTGACGCGCGAGCGGACCTGCAGCGTGACATTGGCATGTTCGAGCGCCATGGCCAGCGCCGTCGTCTCGGCATCCATCTTGCCGTCCTGGGCGTTCGGATGCGCATCCCACGGGGTCTTCGCCTTGGCAAGCCAGCGGTCGAGATCGAGGCCGAGCGGCAGGGAGTAGGGGTGCAGACCGTTGTCTTTCAGCTTCCGGCGCACCGCGGCGATGGCCGGTTCGTCGGGCACCGGCGGGAAGGCATAGGGCGCCGAATGTACGGGCTCGGTCGGATCCTCGCCGAGCGCGCCATGCACCTGGTAGAGCCGCTCCGCCTCGGTGTACCAGGGCTCCAGTTCCTCGTAGGGGAAGGGCCAGGCCGGCGAGACGCCCTCGCGATGCTTCATCTCGGCGAAATCCTCGGCGCGGTAGCGCACCAGAACCGCGCCGTAGAATTTCGAATTGCCGCCGACATTGTAGTAGTTGCCGGGATTGAAGGCCGTGCCGTCGGCCTCGTACCACATCTCCTTCGGGCGGAAATGGCCGCGCTGGAAGATCGCCCGCTGGTCGCGGTTTTCCGGCCGGTCGGCGATATGGTCGCCGGCCTCGAGGATCAGGATCCTGGCGCCGGACGGCGCGAGCCCCGCGGCAACCGTCGAGCCGCCGATCCCCGAGCCGATGATGACGATGTCGGGCGTGCTTGTCATGGCCGTGCTCAGGCGATCCGGCTTTGCGTCTTCGGATCGAAGAAGACCGCCTTGTCGAGATTGAAGGCGAGCTTGGCCGTCTGGCCGGCGGCGATGCGGGCATCGGCCCTGAGCCGCGCGACGACTTCCTTGCCGCCGAGCTTGGTGACGGCAAAAGTATCCGAGCCGGCCGGTTCCACAACCTCGATCAGGCATTCGCCCTCGACCAGGGTCCGGGCATTGCGGTCGGAACCATCCGGGTCCGTCAGCGCCTCGGGGCGGATACCGAACACCACGTCGCGGCCTGCATGGGCGGCAAGCGCCGCCTTGTCGGCAGCAAGCGGCAGGGACAGCGGCGTGCTGCCCGGACGGTCGAGCGTGATCGCCAGGCCCCCTGCCCCGTTCTCGACCCTGGCGGTCAGGAGGTTCATCGCCGGCGACCCCATGAAATCGGCGACGAACATGTTGGCGGGGTTGTTGTAGATTTCCGCCGGCGAGCCGAACTGCTGCAAGACGCCGTCCTTCAGCACGGCGATCTTGGTCGCCAGCGTCATCGCCTCGATCTGGTCGTGGGTGACGTAGACGATGGTGGTCTTCATGCGGGCGTGCAGGCGCTTGATCTCGGTGCGCATGTCGACGCGCAAATTGGCATCGAGGTTGGACAGCGGCTCGTCGAACAGGAAGACCTGCGGGTTGCGCACCAGAGCGCGACCCATGGCGACGCGCTGGCGCTGGCCGCCCGAGAGCTGGCTCGGCTTGCGGTCGAGCAGATGGCCGATCTGCAGCATCTCGGCCACGCCGGCAATCGCCTTTTCGCGCTCTTCCTTCGGAACCTTGCGGATCTCCATGCCGAAGGCGATGTTCCCGGCCACCGTCATGTTCGGGTAGAGCGCGTAGGACTGGAACACCATGGCAATGTCGCGCTTCGACGGCGGCAGGCCGGCGATGTTGCGGCCATTGATCGAGATTTCGCCGGACGTGATCGGCTCCAGACCGGCAATGGTGTTGAGCAGGGTCGACTTGCCGCAGCCGGACGGGCCGACCAGCACGAGGAAGCCGCCCTCCTCGATCTCGAGATTGATGTCCTTCAGGATCTCGAGCGCGCCGTAGGACTTGCGGAGGTGAGAAATCTGCAGAAACGACATGATGGTTATCCTTTCACGGCGCCGGACATCAGGCCGCGCACGAAATATCGTCCGGAGACGATATAGACGATGAGGGTGGGCAGGGCGGCGAGGATCGCGCCCGCGAAGTGGACATTGTATTCCTTGACCCCGGTCGAGGACGAAACGAGGTTGTTGAGCGCAACCGTCATCGGCGTCGAGGAGGCGCCGGAGAAGGAGGCGCCGAACAGGAAGTCGTTCCAGATATTGGTAAACTGCCAGATGACCGAGACGACGATGATCGGGCCGGAGGACGGCAGGAGAATGCGGCGGAAGATCTGGAAGAAGCTCGCGCCGTCGATCTGCGCCGCCCGCACCAGCTCGGTTGGGAAGGCCTCGTAATAGTTGCGAAAATAGAGCGTGGTGAAGCCGAGGCCGTAGATCACATGCACCATGATCAGGCCCCATATCGATCCGGCGAGGCCCAGAATGCCGAGGATGCGTGCCATCGGGATCAGCACGATCTGGAACGGGATGAAGCACGACAGCAGCAGCAGCCCGAAGAACACGTTGGAGCCCGGGAAGCGCCACTTGGTCAGCACATAGCCGTTGAGCGCGCCGATGATGGTCGAGATCGCCACGGCCGGAACGACCATCAGGATCGAATTGATGAAGAAGGGTTTGAGGCCCGTCGGCTGCACGCCGATCTGCGCGGTCGACCAGGCCGACAGCCAGGGCTCGATCGTCCAGACCTTCGGCAGGTTGAGCATGCCGCCCTGGCGGATCTCCTCCAGGGGCTTCAGCGAATTCACCACCATCACGTAGAGCGGCAGCATGTAGTAGACGGCGAACAGGATCAGCGCCGTGTAGATCAGCGCCCGCGTCAGGCGGCCGTGCGAGATGACATTGTCGGGGCTCGACGCGCTCATCAGCGTTTTCCTCCGCGGATTTCGGAATAGAGGTAAGGCACGATGATCGAGAAGATCATGATCAGCATGATGATCGCCGAGGACGCGCCGATGCCCATCTGGTTGCGGGTGAAGGTATAGGAATACATGAAGGTGGCCGGCACCTCGGTCGCCTGCCCCGGCCCGCCGCCGGTCAGCGCCACGACGAGGTCGTAGGCCTTGATGGCGAGATGGGCGAGCACGACGAAGGCGGAAAGGAAGACCGGGCGCATCAGCGGGATGATGATGCGGCGATAGACGGTGGCGGTGGAGGCGCCGTCGATCTGCGCGGCCTTGATGATCTCATTGTCGACGCCGCGCAGGCCCGCCAGGAACATGGCCATGACGAAGCCGGACGACTGCCAGACGGCGGCGATCACCACGCAATAGATGGCGTAGTTGCGGTCCTTGATCCAGTCGAAGGCAAAGCTCTCCCAGCCCCAGAGGTGCATGGTGTTCTCCAGCCCGATGCCCGGATCGAGGAACCACTTCCATGCCGTGCCGGTGACGATGAAGGAAAGCGCCATCGGATAGAGATAGATCGGCCGCAGAAGCCCCTCGGCGCGGATCTTCTGATCGAGCAGGATGGCAAGCCCGAGGCCCAGCACCGAGCAGATGACGATGTAGAGCGAGGCGAAGATGCCGAGATTGCCGAGCGCACGCCACCAGTGCGGCAACGCCCAGAGCTTGGTGTAGTTGGCAAGGCCGACGAAGTTGTAGGACGGCAGCATCTTGCTGTCCGTCATCGACAGGAAGCCCGTATAGGCGATGAAGCCGTAGACGAAGACGAGCACGATAAGGAAACTGGGTGCCAGCACGAGCTTTGGCAAAAGCTCCTGCAGCCGGCTGCGGCTGTCCATGGTCGTTACCACCGTTTTCTTGTGTATTTTCAAATTTCTGGCGAGGGGAGATGCCCCTCATCCGCCGGCCGGCACCTTCTCCCCGCGAGCGGGGAGAAGGGAGATGCGGCACCGCGTTGGCCGTCCCCTCTCCCGCCTGCGGGGAGAGGGTCAGGGTGAGGGGCAGATGCCCCCGCCCCCTGGCTTTACTTTGCACCCTCGACGGCAGCCGCCAGTTCCTTGACGGCTTCGTCGGAGTTGAGTTCGCCGTTGAACGCACGGGTGACGACGTCGTAGATGGCGTTCTTCACCGAGGCCGGGTTGGCGTGGCCATGGGCCATGGAGCCGAACAGCGAACCGTTGGTGTTGGCTTCCGCCAGGTCCTTGATCGCCTTCTTGCCGCAATCGTCGAAGGCTTCGTCCGACACGTCGGTGCGGGCCGGGGCCGAACCCTTGACCACGTTGAAGGCCGACTGGAAGGTCGGGCTCTCGATGGCCGCTGCAATGGCGAGCTGTGCCGGCACCTTGTCGTCGGCGACCTTGAACATGGCAAACTGGTCGGAGTTGAAAGTGACGGAGCCCTGCGTTCCGGGGAAGCGCATGCAGACGAAGTCGGAGCCCGGCTTCTTGCCGGCCTTGATGAATTCGCCCTTGGCCCAGTCGCCCATGAACTGAACGCCCGCCTTGCCTTCGATGACCATGGCGGAAGCGAGGTTCCAGTCACGGCCGGAGAAGTTGTCGTCGACGTAGGAACGCAGCTTCGCCAGACGGTCGAAGGCTTCCTTCATCTTGTCACCGGAGAGTGCTGCTGGGTCGAGGTCGATGAAGGCCTGCTTGTAGAAGTCATTGCCGAGCGACAGCACGACGGCGTCGAAGATCGTCGCGTCCTGCCAGGGCTGGCCACCATGGGCGACCGGGGTGATGCCCTGAGCCTTGAAGTTGTCGAGCAATGCCACCAGCTCTTCCCAGCTCGTCGGCTCCTTGCCGCCGGCCTTGTCGAGCGCTGCCTTGTTGATCCACAGCCAGTTGGTGGAGTGGACGTTGACCGGGGCCGCGATCCAGTGGCCGTCATACTTGGAGAACTGCTGCAGGGCAGTCGGGATGACCTTGTCCCAGCCTTCCTTGGCAGCGACTTCGTCGAGATTGCCGAGTGCGCCTTCCTTGGCCCAGTCGAGAATGTCGAAGCCGAGCATCTGCACGGCGGTCGGCGCATTGCCGGCCGTGACGCGGGCACGAAGCACCGTCATCGCTTCCGTACCGCCGCCACCGGCGACCGGCATGTCGGTCCAGGAAATGCCCTTGCCTTCAAGGTCCTTCTTGAGGACGTCGAGGGCTGCGGCTTCGCCACCCGAAGTCCACCAATGCAGGACTTCGACATTGTCGGCGGCGCGGGCGATGCCGCCTGCCATCGTGGCGATCAGGGCTGCTGCAGTCGTGGTAGTCAAGAACTTGCGCATCGTATTCCTCCCGGTTGCAAGTCAAGGCGGCGGAACTCCTCCCCGCCGTTTGGATGGACTAGGCACATTCGCGCCAGGTCCGGTATTTCATGCGGTCTCCCACCGCAGGGGTATTAAAGAAGTCATAACTTGACCAACGTCAAGAACACCGAAACACATTTTTAAATCGATTGAACACTATGTATTCCGGGCCTTTATTCAGCGCGGCATCCACCAGTCGGTGCGCGCGCCGATATGCATGTTGAGGGTCTTGGTCTCGGTGTAGTCCTCGACCGCGTGACGGCCGAGTTCGCGCCCGAGGCCCGATTGACGATAACCGCCGAAGGGCAGTTCCGAAGCGCCATCCATGAAGGTGTTCATCCAGACCGTACCGGCGCGGACCTTGCGGCCAACCGTCAGGCAGGTGTCGAAGTCGCGGCTCCAGACCCCGGCCGACAGGCCGTAGTCGATGGCGTTGGCAATACGGATCGCTTCGTCCGTCGTCTCAAATGTCAGGACCGAAAGGACGGGACCGAAGACTTCCTCGCGCGCGACCGCCATGTCCGGGGTCACCTTGTCAAGGATGGTCGGAGTCATGAACTGGCCCATGCCGAAATCGATGGTCGAGCCGCCATAGGCGACGTTGGCGCCGCCGGCCGCAGCCCCGGAAACATAGCCGGAGATCTTTTCCAGATGCTGCGGGGTGATGATCGCGCCGACCTGGGTCGTCGGGTCGAGCGGATCGCCGACCTTGACGGCATTGGAAAGCTCGGCGATCCGGGCCACCACATCGTCGGCGATGCTCCTGTGTAGGATGAGGCGCGAGCCGGCATTGCAGCATTCGCCGGCATTGAACCAGGCACCGAACACGGCGGCGTCGATGACAGCCTCCAGATCGGCGTCGGGAAAGACGATCTGCGGGTTCTTGCCGCCGAGTTCGAGCGAGACCCTCTTCAGCGTCTGGGCCGCGTTGGCCATGGTCAGACGGCCGACGCCGGTCGAGCCGGTGAACGAGATCATGTCGACCGCGGGATGGGTGGTCATCGGCGCACCGACCTCCGGGCCGGTGCCAACCACGATGTTGACGACGCCGGCGGGCACGCCGGCCTCGATCAGGATTTCGCCGAGCACCAGGGTCGAGCCGGAGGTGAGTTCGGACGGCTTGACGACGCAGGTGCAGCCAGCCGCAAGCGCGAAGGGCAGCTTCTGGCCGACGATCAGGAAGGGGAAGTTCCACGGCGTGATGATCGACACAACGCCGATCGCCTCGCGCAGCACGACACCGAGGGTGCCGTCGCCGAGCGTGTTGTAGCTTTCGCCATGCAGGTCGCGGGCAAGGGCCGCAGCATAGCGCCAGATGTCGACGGCGCCAGCGATCTCGCCCTTGACCTGGGTGATCGGCTTACCGGCCTCGACGGCATCGAGATAGGCGATCTCGTCCAGCCGTTCCTCGATCAGGGAGGCGGCCTTCAGCAGGATGCCGGAGCGTTCGGCGGCCGTCATGCGCGGCCAGGGGCCATCGTCGAAGGCCTTGCGGGCGGCGAGAATGGCACGCTCCGCGTCCGCGGCGCGAGCCTGCTGGTAGCGGCTGACGACCACGCCGTGGCCGGGGGCGACGCGCTCCAGCGTGCGGCCGTCGGTACCGGCACCCCATTTGCCGTCGATCAGCATGGAGAATTCGCGAACCGTCGCGTCTTCGATCTTCCTGGGCGTGACCAGTACCGGCATTACCATTCTCCCTTGAATTCGGCGGCGCGTTTTTCCCTGAAGGCGGACACGCCTTCCTTCAGGTCGCCAGTCTTGGCCACCAGGATCGACCCCAGCGCCTCGACGGCCGCACCATTGTCCTCGCCGCCGGCGATGGACAGCATGAGTTTCGAGATCTCGACCGCGGCAGGGCCGCGTGCCGCGATCCGCGCGGCATAGTCTTTGGCCGCGTTCAGTGCTTCGCCTCTATCAAC
>Ga0180012_1000198_pt1 | contig 25389 bp, 22 predicted proteins | sample KR11_S2_MetaG_FD_122243 | JGI IMG/M metagenome (GOLD analysis project Ga0180012, IMG submission 122243) | Groundwater microbial communities from the Olkiluoto Island deep subsurface site, Finland - KR11_S2_MetaG | ecosystem: Environmental > Aquatic > Deep subsurface > Groundwater | place...
ATCGGTCATCGGTTAGTATTTAGCCTTGGAAGATGGTCCTCCCAGATTCCCACAAGGTTTCACGTGTCTCGTGGTACTCAGGAACTCCCTAGGGTGAATCAAGATTTAGCCCGATGCCGATGCGGTGATCGCCGGCCTCGACAAGGCGCTGGAAGACTACCGCGCCGACTACACGCGCTACTATGAGAGCTGCAAGCACGACAACTCGCCTGCCATGCGCGACCCCAACCCGATCATCTTCCTGGTTCCCGGCGTCGGCATGCTGTCCTTTGCCAAGGACAAGGCGACCGCCCGCATCGCCGGCGAGTTCTACGTCAACGCCATCAACGTCATGAAGGGCGCCTCGACGGTTTCCGAGTACCAGGGCCTGCCCGAACAGGAAGCCTTCGACATCGAATACTGGCTGCTCGAGGAAGCCAAGCTTCAGCGCATGCCGAAGCCGAAGTCGCTAGCCGGCCGGGTGGCCTTCGTCACCGGCGGCGCCGGCGGCATCGGTCGCGCCACGGCCGAACGGCTGATGGCGGAAGGCGCCTGCGTGGTGCTGGCCGATATCGATGCGGGTGCACTCGCCGACACCATGACCGATTTCGCCAAGCGCTACGGCGGTGACAGCGTTCGCTCCGTCACGCTCGACGTGACCAAGGAAGAGGCCGTCGCCTCCACCTTCGCCGAGGCCTGCGTCGAGTTCGGTGGCGTCGACATTCTCGTCTCCAATGCCGGCATCGCCTCTTCGGCCCCGGTCGAGGACACGACGCTTGCGATGTGGAACAAGAACATCGACATCCTGGCGACCGGCTATTTCCTCGTCTCGCGCGAGGCCTTCCGCCTGTTCCGCCGCCAGGCGATCGGCGGCAATATCGTCTTCGTCGCCTCGAAGAACGGCCTTGCCTCCTCGCCCAACGCGTCTGCCTACTGCACCGCCAAGGCCGCCGAGATTCATCTCGCCCGCTGCCTGGCGCTGGAAGGCGCAGACGCCGGCATCCGCGTCAACACGGTCAATCCGGATGCGGTGCTGCGCGGTTCGAAAATCTGGAATGGCGAATGGCGCGAACAGCGTGCAGCCTCCTCCAAGATCGAGGTCACCGATCTGGAAGAACACTACCGCAAGCGTTCGATGCTCAAGCTCAACGTCTTCCCCGAGGACATCGCCGAGGCGATCTACTTCCTCGCCTCGGACCTCTCGGCCAAGTCGACCGGCAACATCATCAATGTCGATGCCGGCAACGCCCAGAGCTTTACGCGCTGATCAAGCCTCCCAAGCCCGCCACGGCGCAAATGCCGTGGCGGTGGCCGCTATTTCCGCAGGATCACCCAAATGGCGTGAATGATCCCCGGAACATAGCCGCACAGGGTCAGCAGTATGTTGAGCCAGAAATGCAGGCCGATACCGACCTGCAGGAAGACGCCGACCGGCGGCAGGATGATGGCGAGCAGTATGCGTACGACGTCCATGAATGCCCCATTTTGCAATGATCGAATTGACGTAGAACGCGGACGGACGACAATCGTTCGCGGGGAGGAGAGATAAGATGACGGACAGCCAGATTTCGTCGGACCTGATCGGCGCCGAGAACGACAAGCGCGCATCCGCGCTCCAATCCGACTATGCGGCGCTCGGCGAAAAGCTCGCCCGCGGCAATGTCGACATCGACACGGTCACCGCCAAGGTCGCCGACTTCTTCGTCGCCGTTCCCTCCTGGGGCGTCGGCACCGGCGGCACCCGCTTTGCCCGTTTTCCCGGCCTTGGCGAACCGCGCCACATCTTCGACAAGCTCGATGACTGCGCCGTCATCCACCAGCTGACGCGCGCCACGCCGACCGTTTCGCTGCACATTCCCTGGGACAAGGCCGATCCGAAGGATCTCAAGGCCAAGGGCGAGGCGCTGGGCCTTGGCTTCGACGCGATGAACTCCAACACCTTCTCGGATGCGCCCGACCAGGCCCATTCCTACAAATTTGGTTCGCTCAGCCATGTGGATGCGGCGACCCGCGCCCAGGCCGTCGAGCACAACATCGAATGCATCGAGCTTGGCAACGCGATCGGTTCCAAGGCGCTGACCGTCTGGGTTGGCGACGGCTCCAACTTCCCCGGCCAGACGAACTTCACCCGCCAGTTCGAGCGCTATCTGGCCGCCATGGCCGACATCTACAAGGCGCTGCCCGACGACTGGCGGATCTTCTCCGAGCACAAGATGTACGAGCCGGCCTTCTATTCGACCGTCGTGCAGGACTGGGGCTCCAATCTGCTGATCGCCCAGACGCTGGGCGACAAGGCCTTCTGCCTCGTCGACCTCGGCCACCATGCACCCAACACCAATATCGAGATGATCGTTGCCCGCCTGATCCAGTTCGGCAAGCTCGGCGGCTTCCATTTCAACGATTCGAAATATGGCGACGACGACCTCGACGCCGGTTCGATCGAGCCCTACCGCCTGTTCCTCGTCTTCAACGAACTCGTCGATGCCGAACATCGCGGCGTGAAAGGCTTCCACCCGGCCCACATGATCGACCAGAGCCACAACGTCACCGACCCGATCGAAAGCCTGATCTCCAGCGCCAACGAGATTCGCCGCGCCTATGCCCAGGCCCTGCTGGTCGACCGCGCAGCGCTTGAAGGCTTCCAGGACGGCAATGACGCGCTGATGGCGACCGAGACGCTGAAGCGCGCCTATCGCACCGATGTCGAGCCGATCCTCGCCGAAGCCCGCCGCCGGGCCGGCGGCGCCATCGATCCGGTCGCCGCCTACCGCGCCAGCGGCTATCGCGCCAAAGTCGCCAGCGAGCGTCCGGCCGTCAAGGGCGGCTCCGGCGGCATCGTCTGAACACCGCAAACCATTGCGACAAGCGCCACGCAATGCCGGGCTCGTCCCGGCATTGTCCGTTTTGCGCCTGCCGACCGTTTGAGCGCCAAACCGGCCTTGCCATCGTGATTTCCTCTATTTCTAATGCGCTCGCATGAGCAAGGAGTGCTGAAAACCGATGCTGAAGATCGTCTTTCTCGACCGCGACACGCTTTCCCCCGAAACCGTTCTGCGCGCGCCGGCTTTTGCCCACGAACTGATCGTTCATGATCGAACCGCACCCGAAGAGGTCGCCACCCGCATCGCCGACGCCGACATCGTTATCTCCAACAAGGCGCCGCTCAGCCGCGCAAGCCTTGGCCGGGCCACGCGCCTGAAGTTGATCGCGGTCTCCGCCACCGGCACCGACATCGTCGATCTGGCCGCCGCCCGCGAACAGGGGATTACCGTCTCCAACATCCGCAACTACGCCAAACATACCGTGCCGGAACACACCTTCGCACTGATGCTGGCGCTGCGCCGCTCGATCCTGCCCTATCGCCAGTCGGTACTCGACGGCCGCTGGCAGGAGGCGGCGCAATTCTGCTTCTTCGACCACCCGATCGCCGACCTCGGCGGCTCCACCCTCGGCATCATCGGCAACGGCACGCTCGGCAAGGCCGTCGGCCGCATCGCCGAAGCCTTCGGCATGAGCGTGCTGGTCGCCGGCCGCAAGGGCTCCGGCGAGAACAAACCCGGCCAGACACCCTTCGACGACGTGATGCGCCGCGCCGACGTCATCACCCTGCACTGCCCGCTCAACGCCGAGACCCGTGGCATCATCAGCACCCGCGAGTTCGCCCTGATGGAGAGAAAGCCGATCCTGATCAACACCGGCCGCGGCGGACTGGTTGACGAACAGGCCCTTGAGCAGGCGCTGGAAAAAGGCGAGATCGCCGCCGCCGGCTTCGACGTCACCGACGGCGAACCGCCGGCCGCCGACAGCCCGATGATGCGCATAGCCGCCCGCTCGAACGTCATCCTCACCCCGCATGTCGCCTGGGCCAGCCGCGAAGCCATCCAGGCGCTCGCCGACCAGTTGATCGAAAACATCGAGCTCTTCATCGCCGGCACGCCGAGGAATGTGGTGGGCTGACGGACCGGCGGTCGCTCCGGACCATGATGCGTGCGTCAGGCGATCTGGAAGGGCCGCCCCGCCCCACCTGGAGTTTGCCCCTCATCCGCCTGCCGGCACCTTCTCCCCGCCGGCGGGGAGAAGGACCATGCGGCACCGCCGTGGCCGTTCCTTCTCCCCGTTTACGGGGAGAGGGTCAGGGTGAGGTGCAAGCACCAGACGCGACGACACCCCCACCTGATTACCGCACGCGCGCCTCATGAGGCCATCCGGACACCTTCTCTTCGCCAGAAGCCAGGAGCACCCGCCCAAAAGATAGCACACTCCCTTTTCGCAACCCCGACTTTCGACAGGGGTGATCGCGGGGGCGAACCTGTGTTAAGCCCGTGGGCAATAAAGGGCGCCCTGACGGATGCGGTGCCCATCTCTTGGAGGAGAGCCATGGATTTCACCCTCAGCGACCAGCAGCAGGCCTTTGTCGACATGGCGGCCGATTTTGCCGCCGAGGAGCTTGCCCCCTTTGCCCTCGACTGGGACCAGAGCAAGCATTTTCCCGTCGACACGCTGAAGAAGGCCGGCAGCCTCGGCCTCGGCGCGATCTGCGTCGCCGATGACGTCGGCGGCTCCGGCCTCGGCCGGCTCGACACGGCGCTGATCATCGAGGCGCTGGCGACCGGCTGCCCGACGGTCGCCGCCTATATCTCGATCCACAACATGTGCGCGACGATGATCGACCGCTACGGCACGCCCGAACAGCGCGAGACGCATCTGCCCGCGCTTGCCACCATGGACGCCCTCGCCAGCTACTGCCTGACCGAACCCGGCTGCGGCTCGGATGCGGCGGCCCTGAAGACCCGTGCGGTGCGCGACGGCGACGATTATGTGCTGACCGGCCAGAAGCAGTTCATCTCCGGCGCGGGTGCCAGCGCCCTCTATCTCGTCATGGCCCGCACCGGCGAGGACGGCCCCAAGGGCATTTCCGCCTTTCTCGTGCCGGGCGATGCCAAAGGGCTGACCTTCGGCGCCAACGAGAAGAAGATGGGCTGGAACGCCCAGCCGACCCGCGCCGTGATGATGGACGGCGTGCGCGTGGCCGGAGCAAACCGCCTCGGCGCCGAGGGCGACGGCTTCCGCATCGCCATGTCCGGCCTCGACGGCGGGCGCCTCAACATTGCCGCAGCGTCGCTTGGCGGCGCCCAGTTCGCCTTCGACAAGGCCGTCGCCTACATGAAAGACCGCAAGGCCTTCGGCAAACCGATCGCCGAATTCCAGGCGCTGCAATTCGAGCTTGCCGACATGGCGACCGATCTGGAAGCCGCGCGCACCTTCCTTTGGCGCGCCGCAACCGCGCTGGACCACAAGGCGCCCAACGCCACCACACTCTGCGCCATGGCCAAGCGCCTCGTCACCGACCGCTGCTTCGATGTCGCCAACCGCGCCTTGCAGCTGCACGGCGGCTATGGCTATCTCGCCGAATACGGCATCGAGAAGATCGTCCGGGACCTGCGCGTCCACCAGATCCTCGAAGGCACCAACGAAATCATGCGGGTGATCGTCGCCCGCTCGGTGATCGGCGCTTAAGGAGACAGGCATGCGCTATCTGACGACCGAACTGACCGGCGAGGAAGTTCTCACCGGCCGCACCGGCGCGCTGGGGCTGATCGCCCTCAATCGGCCGCGCATCATCAACAGCCTGTCGCTGGTGATGATCCGCCAGATCGAGACGGCGCTGGACGGCTTCGAAGCCGATCCGACGATCGCCGCCGTCTTCGTCACCGGCGAGGGCGAGCGCGGCTTCTGCGCCGGCGGCGATATCCGGATGCTCTACGAGAGCGGCCGCACCGGCGACCCGGAAGCGGCGACCTTCCTGCGCGAGGAATATCGGCTGAACGGCCGCATCGGCCGCTATCCCAAACCCTATGTCGTCATCGTCGAGGGCATCACCATGGGCGGCGGTGTCGGCCTATCCGGCCATGCCAGCCACCGCATCGCAACCGACACGACGAAGCTCGCCATGCCGGAAACCGGCATCGGCTTCTTCCCCGATGTCGGCGCGACCTGGCTTCTGTCGCATGGGCCGGGCGAACTCGGCACCTATATGGGCCTGACCGGCGAGCCCATCGGCCCGGGCGACGCGATCGCCGCCGACTTCGCCGACAGCTTCGTTCCGTCGACAAATCTGACCGCCCTTGCCGAACGCCTCGCCGCCCTGCCCGCCGGCGCCGATGCCAAGGCCGTGTCCGATGTAATCGCGACCTTCGCCACGGCCGCGCCGGAGGGCCAGTTCGCCGAGAACCGCGCGCTGATCGACCGCTGCTTTGCCTTCGACACCGTCGAGCAGATCTTCGCAGCGCTCGACGCCGAGGACAACGACTTCGCCGCAAAAGCCAAGGCGACCATGCTGACGAAATCGCCGACCAGCCTCAAGGTGACGCTGGCGCTGCTGCGCGCCGGTCGCGCTTCACCGGATCTCGAAACCTGCCTCGTCCGCGAGTTCGCTGCGACCGCACAAACGCTGAATACCCCGGACTTCTACGAGGGCATCCGCGCCGCCATCATCGACAAGGACCGCAATCCGCAATGGTCACCTGCAAGGCTCGACGACGTCGGCCCTGACATCGTCGAGGCCTTTCTGAAACCCCACCCGCAGCCGCTGTTCGGCTGAACCTCCGTAGGCGAGCGGGCGTTGCCCGCCCGCTCATGCCAAAAGCCAGGCTACCCCGCCGTCAATCGGGAAGCCGGACGGTCATTTCCATTTCCATCTGCAGGTCGGGGCCGGCAAGGGCCGCTACCCCGACGCCGGTGAGGCTCGGCTGCGCGCCGTCGAAGAAGGCGGTGATATGCGGCATGACCTCGCCGATACGCTCGGGCGTGAGATCCGTCATGTAGACGCGCACGATGACGATGTCCTGCGGGGCAGCCCCGATCGCATCAAGCGCAGCCTTGGCATTGGCGCAGACCAGGCGGGCCTGCTCGCCAAGGCAATCAGGCGCGGGTTCGCCGCCCGCCCGCCAGGCGACCTGGCCGGAAACGAAGGCGAGCCTGCCGGGCTCCATGACGCTGATCTGCGAATAGCCGAGTGCGCCCGCATCGGGTAAAGTCGGCGGGTTCAAACGGTGAAGTGTTTGTGCCATGTCTCTTCCTTCCTGTCGTCGTTCCGCTTCCCGGTCCAAAGCCGCCGCAAAGCCCGGCCGCTATAGCTGGTTGATTGGCGAATGGGCGTCGACACAGAAGCGAACGAGCGGAGTGAGCCGATGCTGCGTGCCAATCTGAACGACATCCAGGTGTTCATGGCGGTCGTCGACGCCGGCAGTTTTATCGCCGGCGGCAAGGCGATGGGCCTGTCTCGCTCGGCGGCAGGTAAGGCCGTCATGCGCCTGGAGGACCGGCTCGGTGTGCGCCTGCTTAATCGCACGACGCGCACGCTGAGCCTGACCGACGAAGGACGGCTGCTCTACGAACGTGGATTGCAGATCCTCGCCTCGGTCGACGAGGCGGAGGCAAGCGTGGCGGGAAAGAGCGGCATGCCGCGCGGCGTGCTGAGACTGACCGTGCCCGACGCCTACGGGCGGCACGTGCTTCTTCCGATCATCGGGAAATACCTGAAGGCCTGGCCCGACGTCCAGGTCGAGGTGAGCTTCACCGACCGCATTGCCGACATCGTCGAGGAAGGTTTTGACCTGGCGATCCGGATCGGCGTCACCAGCACGGATTCAAGCTTTGTCTCGCGGGTCGTCGCCCGCTGCCGGGCCATGCTCTGCGCTTCGCCCGCCTATATCGCCGCGCGGGGGGAGCCGACGGATCTCGACGATCTCGCCGCCCATGACTGCCTCGTCTTCAGCAGCCGCAACCAGCGCCAGGCCTGGCGCTTTGCCGGAGAACAGGGCGGATGGATCAAGGCGCAGGGGCGGAGCCGGTTACGACTCGACAGCGGCGAGGCGCTGCTGGACGCCGCACGCGCCGGCCTCGGCATCGCCTTCCTCCCGGATTTCCTCGTCGCCGAGGACCTTGTGGCCGGACGTCTGCGCCGGATCCTGCCCGAGCAAGGCTCCGGCGACGTGCCGATCATCGCGCTCTACCCCGACAAGCGCCTGCTCGAACCCCGCGTCAGGCGCTTCATCGATCTGATGGTTGAGGAACTGGAAGCGTGAGGCAGTGGCCGACGCAAGACTGGGCGATCGGCCCTATCGCGCGGGGTCGATCGCGTTGACGACCCGCGCCGGGATATCACTCGATCTCGTAAGGCGTCGCGTTCCGCACGCTGTGGTCCACCACCAGCTTGCGCTTCAAGGGCGGCACGGCGCGGCTGGTGCATTTGACTCTCTCGCAGATCCGGCAGGAAATGCCGATCGGGTCGAAGGCGGCGCGGTTGGAGAGGTCGAGATCGTCGGCATAGACGAACTGATCCGCGTAGGAGATCTCGCAACCCAGCGCCAGGGCGTAGCGCGGCTGGGCGGCGCGAAAGCCGAGCGTGCCCTTGTTGACCTGCATCGCAAGACAGAGATAGCGCACCCCGTCCGGCGTCTCGGCCAGCTGGCGGATGATCCGCCCCGGCGCCTCGAAGGCCTGATGGGCGTTCCACAAGGGACAGGCCGCGCCGAAACGGGCGAACTGCAGCCGCGCCGCGCTGTGGCGCTTGGTGATGTTGCCGGCCCGGTCGATGCGGGCAAAGAAGATCGGCACACCCTTCAGCCCCGGCCTCTGCAGCGTCGAAAGCCGATGACAGACCTGTTCCAGCGACGCACCGAACCGGGCGGCGAGAAGTTCGATGTCGTGGCGCAGCTCGCGCGCCGCCTGGTGGAAGCTGCGATAGGGCAGGATCAGCGCCCCCGCGAAATAGTTGTGTAAGCCGATGCGACAGACCTCGACGGCCTCCTCGGTGCGGAAGCCCGCCTGCTTCAGCACCTGCTCGATCGTGTCGCGCGCATGGAGCTGGGCCACCTGGATGGCGATCTGGAAATCGCGGGTCGGTGCCGAGGCGTAACGCGAGAGCGTCAGGATGCGGCTTGCCGGGTCGAAGCGGCGGATCGCCTCCTCGCCCGCATCGCCGCGCACGACGCGCACCCCGTGGCGGCTCTCGAGGAAGCCGGCAAGCGCCGCGTAGTTCTCTCCCTCCCCGAGCTTCAGCTGGCCGGCCAGGCTCTCCGCCAGGATGTCGATGTCGTGGATGTAGTTGTCGACGAAGTGGAAGAAGTCGCGCACCTCGTCATAGGAGGTGGTCTCGTTCGAGGGGGCGGCCCCGAACCGGTCGTCATAGCTCACCAGCTGCTCGCTGTTGCGGCGATAGGCCTGGTGGCAGGTGATCAGGGCATGGGCGAGCCCCGGCGCGTTCTGGGTGACGAGCTTCAGTTCCTGCAGGCTCGGCGAATAGGTCTCGAACAGTGGGTCGTTCAATGCCTCCGACAGCGCCGATAGGAGACGGTCGTTCTGACCCGACGAAAGTTCAGTGATGTCGATGCCGAACTTCTCCGCCAGCGCCAAGAGCACCGAGGCGGAGACCGGCCGCTGGTTGTTCTCGATCTGGTTCAGATAGCTGGTGGAGATGCCGATCTTGTCGGCAAACTGGGCCTGCGTGGCATGGCCCGCCTGCCGAATTTCGCGCACCTTGCGCCCGATGAAAAGCTTGCCGATCGCCATTTGCAATTTCGCATTTCGCTGTTTGCAAATTCATAAATCCACAATTGCACCTCTTCAATCATTTTCTTTGCAAGCCCCTGCGTTTAAGGGCACAAATCACATAAGCGCCTTGCATTTTGTCGGGAGGAAGCATGCTACAGATTCTGGACCAGCTCGAGGCGCGCCGCGCCGAGGCCCATCTCGGCGGCGGCCAGCGCCGCATCGACGCCCAGCACGCCAAGGGCAAGCTGACGGCGCGCGAGCGCATCGAAGTCCTGCTCGACGAGGGCTCGTTCGAAGAATACGACATGTACGTGACGCATCGCTGCACGGACTTCGGCATGGCCGAGCAGAAGATCGCCGGCGACGGCGTCGTCACCGGCTGGGGCACGATCAACGGTCGCCAGGTCTATGTCTTCTCCCAGGACTTCACGGTGCTCGGCGGCTCGCTGTCCGAGACCCACGCGCAGAAGATCTGCAAGATCATGGATATGGCGCTGAAGAATGGCGCGCCCGTCATCGGCCTCAACGATTCCGGCGGCGCCCGCATCCAGGAAGGCGTAGCCTCCCTCGCCGGCTATGCCGACGTCTTCAAGCGCAATGTCGACGCCTCGGGCGTCGTACCGCAGATCTCCGTCATCATGGGCCCCTGCGCCGGTGGTGCCGTCTATTCGCCGGCCATGACCGACTTCATCTTCATGGTGCGTGATAGTTCCTACATGTTCGTCACCGGCCCGGACGTGGTGAAGACCGTCACCAACGAGATCGTCACGGCCGAGGAACTCGGCGGCGCCGGTACGCATACGAAGAAGTCCTCGGTCGCCGACGGCGCCTATGAGAACGACATCGAGGCGCTGGAGCAGGTGCGCCTGCTGTTCGACTTCCTGCCGCTCAACAACCGCGAAAAGCCCCCGGTCCGTCCCTTCCACGACGACCCGGCCCGTGTCGAGGCCCGCCTCGACACGCTGATCCCGGACAGCTCCAACAAGCCCTACGACATGAAGGAGCTGATCTACGCGCTCGCCGACGAGGGCGACTTCTTCGAGATCCAGGAAGCCTTCGCCAAGAACATCATCACCGGCTTCATCCGCATGGAAGGCCAGACGGTCGGCGTCGTCGCCAACCAGCCTATGGTGCTCGCCGGCTGCCTGGACATCGACAGTTCTCGCAAGGCCGCCCGTTTCGTCCGTTTCTGCGATGCCTTCAACATCCCGATCCTGACGCTCGTCGACGTCCCCGGCTTCCTGCCCGGCACCGCCCAGGAATACGGTGGCGTCATCAAGCACGGCGCCAAGCTCCTGTTCGCCTACAGCCAAGCGACCGTGCCGATGGTCACGCTCATCACCCGCAAGGCCTATGGCGGCGCCTATGACGTCATGGCCTCCAAGCATATTGGCGCCGACATCAACTATGCCTGGCCGACCGCCGAGATCGCCGTCATGGGCGCCAAGGGCGCGACCGAAATCCTCTACCGCTCCGAACTCGGCGACGCGGAAAAGATCGCGGCCCGCACCAAGGAATACGAGGTCAACTTCGCCAACCCGTTCAAGGCTGCCGAGCGCGGCTTTGTCGACGAGGTGATCATGCCGCATTCCTCGCGCCGCCGCATCGCCCGCGCCTTCGCCTCACTGCGCAACAAGCAGGTCGGCACGCACTGGAAGAAACACGACACCATCCCATTGTAAGGGGAACACGCCCATGGCCAAGCCCCCCGAAATGACCAAGCATCGCGGCTTTCCGTCCGGACTGCCGGGACACGGTCATCATTTCACCATCAGGCGGCCGAACCAGAACGGGGCGACGCCGCTAAAGCCCCTGCAACGGCTCGCCCGTCCCAACACGATCGAGCAGAAGGTCGACGCGGCCTTCCTGCACGCGCTCTGGCACCATTTCGGCGCGGAACCGTTCGAGCGCGGCAATCTCGATGCCGGGCGACTCAACCTGCTGTTCGGCCGCGAGGTGATCCCCGCCGAAAGCCCGTTCGACCCCACCTCCTACCAGGCCCTGCTGCGGATCGACGAACGCGTCGGTCGCAAGAGCTTCCCGGAAGCCTTCGAAGACGTGATGGAAATCTGACATGACGCCCGACGAAATCCGCAAGCGGGGGGGCAGCTGATGGCCAAGGATCCGCTCATGCCCAAGCACGCCGGCTTCCCGGCCGGACTGCTCGGAACCCAGTGGCAATTTACCATCCGCCGGGCCAATTCCAAGGTGACGCCGCTCACCGCCTGGCCGCGGCATCGGACCATGGACAAGTCGGTGGCACTCGCCGACATCGAATTCGTCCAGGCCCTCTGGCGGCATTTCGGCACGGAACCGTTCCAGCGTGGAAACCTGGATGGCGAACGGCTCTGCCGCCTGTTCGGACGCGAAGTGCTGCCGGCGGAACGGGCCTTCGATCCGGCCTCCTATTTCGCCCTGCTGAAACTCAATGCAAGCCTGGCGCGGAAGAATTTCCCGCAAGCCTTCGAAGACTCTATGGAAGCCGGAAAGCCATGATCAAGAAACTTCTCATCGCCAACCGTGGCGAAATCGCCTGCCGCGTCATCAAGACCGCCAAGAAGATGGGCATCAAGACGGTCGCCGTCTATTCCGACGCCGACCGTGACGCGCTGCACGTCAAGATGGCCGACGAGGCCGTGCATATCGGCCCGGCGCCGTCCAACCAGTCCTACATCGTCATCGAGAAGATCCTCGAGGCGATCGCCAAGACCGGCGCCGACGCCGTGCATCCCGGCTACGGCTTCCTTTCGGAAAACGCCGTCTTCGCCGATGCGCTGGCCAATGCCGGCATCACTTTCGTCGGCCCGCCGGTCAATGCCATCCAGGCCATGGGCGACAAGATCACCTCGAAGAAGCTCGCCGCCGAAGCCGGCGTCTCGACCGTTCCGGGACACATGGGCCTGATCGAAGATGCCGACGAGGCGGTAAAAATCTCCGACCAGATCGGCTATCCGGTCATGATCAAGGCATCCGCCGGCGGCGGCGGTAAGGGCATGCGCATCGCCTGGAACGCCGAGGAGGCCCGCGAAGGCTTCCAGTCGTCGCGCAACGAAGCGAAGAACTCCTTCGGCGACGACCGCATCTTCATCGAGAAGTTCGTCACCGAGCCGCGCCACATCGAGATCCAGGTGCTCGGCGACAAGCACGGCACCGTGCTCTATCTCGGCGAACGCGAATGCTCGATCCAGCGCCGCAACCAGAAGGTCATCGAGGAGGCCCCCTCGCCCTTCCTCGACCCCGCCACCCGCAAGGCCATGGGCGAACAGGCCGTCGCGCTGGCGAAAGCGGTCGGCTATCACTCCGCCGGCACGGTCGAGTTCATCGTCGACGGCAAGCAGAACAAGTTCTACTTCCTTGAAATGAACACCCGCCTGCAGGTGGAACACCCGGTCACCGAATTGATCACCGGCCTCGATCTGGTCGAGCAGATGATCCGCGTCGCCCAGGGCGAAAAGCTCTCCTTCGGCCAGGACGACGTCAAGCTCAATGGCTGGGCGATCGAAAGCCGCCTCTATGCCGAAGACCCCTATCGCAACTTCCTGCCGTCGATCGGCCGGCTCACTCGCTATCATCCGCCGGTCGAAGGTGTTCAGGACGACGGCACGATCGTGCGCAACGACACCGGCGTCTATGACGGTGGCGAAATCTCGATGTATTACGACCCGATGATCGCCAAGCTCTGCACCTGGGCCCCCGATCGCCTGTCGGCCATCGACGCCATGTCGAAGGCGCTCGACAATTTCGAGGTCGAGGGTATTGGCCACAACCTGCCCTTCCTCTCGGCGGTCATGCAGCAGGAACGTTTCCGCTCCGGCAAGATCACCACCGCCTATATCGCCGAGGAGTTCAAGGACGGCTTCACCGGCGTGGCACCGGACGCTGCCTCCGCCCGCAAGCTCGCCGCCCTCGCCGCCGTCATCAACCAGACGCTGCAGGAGCGCGCGGTCGCCATTTCCGGCACGATCGGCAATCACCAGCGCAAGGTCGGCAAGGACTGGGTCGTCACGCTCGCCGGCCATGAATTCCCGGTCGCGCTGTCCACCGGTGTCGACGGCATGGCCGTCGCCTTCGCCGACAACGGCAAATGCGCCGTCACCGGCGGCTGGCTGCCCGGCCAGTTGCACACCGTCTTCCACATCGACGGCGAGGCCGTGGGCGTGAAGATCAATCTCGTCGGCCCGGCCATCCGGCTGCGCTGGCGCGGCATGGACGTGACCGCCCGCGTGCGGTCGCCGCGCGTCGCCGAGCTGGCCAGGCTGATGCCGGAAAAGCTGCCCCCGGACACCTCCAAGATGCTGCTCTGCCCGATGCCGGGCGTCATCACTTCGGTCGCCGTCAAGGAAGGCGACCAGGTCGAAGCCGGCCAGGCACTCGCCACCGTCGAGGCGATGAAGATGGAAAACATCCTGAAGGCCGAGAAGCGTAGCGTGGTCAAGAAGATCGCGGTAAAGGCCGGCGAAAGCCTCGCCGTTGACGGCCTGATCATGGAATTCGAATAAGCGTCCCGACCTCTTCTCCCCCGCGGGGAGAAGTGCCGAGCGAATGCGAGGCGATGAGGGGGCCGCAGGCACATGCTTCGCCCCCTCATCCGGCCCTGCGGGCCACCTTCTCCCCGCTGGGGAGAAGAACAACCAGGCCTCGCCCCGCAAGCGGGGAGACGGACGAGCCGCAGCGTTTCAATTCACTCTCCCCGCTTGCCGGGAGAGGCTCAGTGTAAGGGGCAATGGATGTTCAGGGAGACCGATCGATGACCGAGAAGACGATCAAGGACTGGGAAGCGCTGGCTGAGAAGGAGCTGAAGCGTCCGGCCGACACGCTGACCTGGCACACGCCTGAGGGCATCGACGTCAAGCCGCTTTACACGGCGGATGACCTGGTCGGCATCGACCATCTCGGCTCCCTGCCCGGTTTCTCCCCCTTCGTCCGCGGTCCGCGCGCCACCATGTATGCCGGCCGTCCCTGGACCATCCGGCAATATGCCGGTTTCTCCACGGCGGAAGAATCCAACGCCTTCTACCGCAAGGCCCTCGCCGCCGGTCAGCAGGGCGTGTCGGTTGCTTTCGACCTCGCGACCCATCGCGGCTATGATTCCGATCATCCCCGCGTCGTCGGCGATGTCGGCAAGGCCGGCGTCGCGATCGACTCGGTCGAGGACATGAAGATCCTGTTCGATGGCATACCGCTTGAAAATATCTCGGTCTCGATGACCATGAACGGTGCCGTCATCCCGATCCTGGCCAACTTCATCGTCACCGGCGAGGAACAGGGCGTCTCCCGCGACAAGCTTTCCGGCACCATCCAGAACGACATCCTCAAGGAGTTCATGGTCCGCAACACCTACATCTACCCGCCCGAACCCTCGATGCGCATCATCGCCGACATCATCGAGTACACGGCAAAGGAGATGCCGAAGTTCAACTCCATCTCGATTTCCGGCTATCACATGCAGGAAGCCGGTGCGACGCTGGTCCAGGAACTGGCCTTCACGCTCGCCGACGGCCGCGAATATGTCCGCGCCGCCCTTGCCAAGGGCCTGAACATCGACGATTTCGCCGGCCGCCTGTCCTTCTTCTTCGCCATCGGCATGAACTTTTTCATGGAGGCCGCCAAGCTCCGCGCCGCGCGCCTGCTCTGGACCCGCATCATGCAGGAATTCCAGCCGAAGAAGGCCTCCTCGCTGATGCTGCGCACCCACTGTCAGACCTCGGGCGTGTCGCTGCAGGAGCAGGATCCGTACAACAACGTCATCCGCACGGCCTACGAGGCGCTGTCGGCGGCACTGGGCGGCACTCAGTCGCTGCACACCAATGCGCTCGACGAAGCGATAGCCCTGCCGACCGATTTCTCCGCCCGCATCGCCCGCAACACCCAGCTCATCCTGCAGAACGAGACGGGCGTGACGAAGGTCGTCGATCCGCTCGCCGGCTCCTACTATGTCGAGAGCCTCACCAATGAACTGGCGGAAAAGGCCTGGGCCTTGATGGAAGAGGTTGAAGCCATGGGCGGCATGACCAAGGCCGTCGACGACGGCCTGCCCAAGCGCTTGATCGAGGAAGCCGCGACCCGTCGCCAGGCCGCCGTCGACAAGGGCGAGGAAGTCATCGTCGGGGTCAACAAGTTCCGCCTGGAAAACGAAGACCCGATCGACATTCTCGACATCGACAACACCGCCGTGCGCACCTCGCAGATCAAGCGCATCGAACAGACCCGCCGCCAGCGCGATCCGAAGGCGGTCGAAGTGGCGCTCGCCCGCATCACCGACTACGCCCGCACCGGCCAGGGCAACCTCCTGGAAGCCGCCGTCGAGGCCGCCCGCGCGCGCGCCACCGTCGGGGAAATCTCCGACGCCATGCGCGTCGTCTATGGCGACCATGCCGCGACCCCCATCGTCGTGCACGACATCTACGGCAAGGCCTATGAAGGCGATCCGGAAATGCAGATGCTGTCCGGCCGCCTGAACGACTATGCGACGAAGGCCGGCAGGCCGCGCATCATGGTCGCCAAGCTCGGCCAGGACGGCCATGACCGCGGCGCCAAGGTGATCGCCTCGGCCTTCGGCGACATCGGCTTCGACGTCGTCGCGGGCCCACTGTTCCAGACCCCGGAAGAGGCCGCCGCCCTCGCCGTCGCCGAGAAGGTTCAGGTCGTCGGCATGTCGTCGCTGGCCGCCGGCCACAAGACGCTCGCCCCGCAGCTGGTCGAGGCGCTGAAGGCCAAGGGCGCCAAGGACGTGATCGTCGTCGTCGGCGGGGTCATTCCGCGCCAGGATTACGATTATCTCATGCAGCACGGCGTCTCGGCCGTGTTCGGCCCCGGCACCAATGTGATGGAAGCGGCCCGCACCGTTCTCGACCTGATTGAGGGTCGGCTGCGCAACGCCTGAGGCGTCAGCCCACCGCCTCGATCACCGGGCGCCCGACCAGGGGGCGTCCGGTGAAGGACATGGCATTGCCGTTCACCACGCCGCGCAGGAACTCGATCACGGTGCGCACCCGCGCCACCTGCCTGAGATCGTGATGACAGGCGAGCCAGTAGTGGCGGCAGAGGTCGATCTCGTCTTCTAGCACCACCTGCAGCTCCGGATAACGCTCGGCGATGAAGATCGGCAGCACGCAGAGCCCCAGTCCGCTGCGGGTTGCGGTCAGTTGGGCAAAAATGCTCGAGCTCTGGAAATTCGGCCGGATGCGCGGATGGATGTCGCCGAGATAATCCAGCCCCGGAGCGAAGATCATGTCCTGAATATAGCCGATGAAGGCATGTTCCAGCAGCTCGTCGCGGCTCCTTGGCTCGCCCCGCCTGGCGATGTAGTCGCGGGTCGCGTAGATCTTCAGGTGATAGTCGGTGAGCTTCTCAGTGTAGTAGGGACCGCCCTTCGGCGGGTCGAGGACCACGGCGACGTCGGCTTCCTTGCGTGACAGCGCCATGATCTGCTGGATCGTCACCAGCTCGAGCGAAATGCTCGGATGGCCGGTGGTGAAATCCGGCAACATGTGTGTCAAGAAGAAGTTGGAAAAGCCCTCCGGCGCCGACAGCCGCACAACGCCGCGCTGCGCCGTCGGCCCGCCGGCGAGATCGGCCTGCAGCCGGTCCGTCTCCTGCTCGATCTTTTCCGCCGTCTCGATAAAGCGCTGGCCCATCGTCGTCAGCACGTAGCCGCGCGGGTTGCGTTCGAAAAGCTTGACCTTGAGGTCGAATTCGAGCCGGTCGATGCGCCGCGACACCGTCGCATGACTCGATCGAAGCTGGCGCGCCGCCGTCGAAAGCTGTCCGGTCCTGGCGACGGCCAGGAAGAACTGCAGATCGTCCCAGGTGAAACTGGCGTTGCTCATAAATCCTCCCTCTGTTCAGAAATGAACAGACCCTGTTTGCAATTAGTCAAGGCTCGCGCTTGCGTCAACCGGCGCTTTCCGGGATCATGCCACCATGACATGCCGTTCTGAGGAGCACGGCTGGTCAATTTTGAACAGGTTCGCGACCTGCACTCTGGGAGGAGATCAAATGCGCAACAAGCTCATCGCGTCCATGGCTATGGTATTGGCATCGAGCACGGCAGTTCTCGCCGAGCCGTCCGACGGCAAGGTGAAGATCGGCATCCTGAACGACCAGTCCGGCGTCTACGCCGACTTCGGCGGCAAGTCGTCGGTAGAAGCCGCGAAGATGGCGATCGAGGATTACGGCGGCAAGGTGCTCGGCGTTCCGATCGAGATCGTCGACGCCGACCACCAGAACAAGGCCGACATCGCCTCCAACATCGCCCGCCAGTGGTTCGACACCGAGCAGGTCGACGCGATCATGGAACTGACGACCTCTTCGGTCGCGCTGGCCGTCCAGGCGATCGCCAAGGAAAAGAAGAAGATCGACATCGTCACTGGTGCCGCGACCACCGAGCTGACCGGCAAGCAGTGCAGCCCCTACGGCTTCCATTGGGCCTATGACACCCATGCTCTCGCCGTCGGCACCGGCGGCGCGCTCGTCAAGCAGGGCGGCGACAGCTGGTTCTTCCTGACCGCCGACTACGCCTTCGGCTACTCGCTCGAACAGCAGACCTCCGACTTCGTCAAGGCGAGCGGCGGCACGGTGACCGGCTCGGTCCGCCACCCGCTCGCCACCACCGACTACTCGTCCTTCCTGCTCCAGGCCCAGTCGTCCGGCGCCAAGGTCGTCGGCCTGGCCAATGCGGGCGCCGACACCCAGAACGCCATCAAGCAGGCGGCCGAATTCGGCATTACCCAGGGTGGCCAGCGCCTCGCGGCCCTGCTCTTCACCCTCGCCGAAGTCCATGGCCTCGGCCTTGAAGCGGCCCAGGGCCTGACGCTGACGGAAGGCTTCTACTGGAACCGCGACGAAGAGAGCCAGAAGTTCGGCAAGCGCTTCTTCGAGCGCACCGGCAAGATGCCGAACATGGTGCACACCGGCACCTATTCGGCCGTGCTCCAGTACCTCAAGGCTATCGACAAGGCCGGCACCGACGAAACCGAAGCCGTCTCCAAGGCCCTGCATGAAATGCCGGTCGACGACGTCTTCGGCCGCGGCGGCACCGTCGGCCCGAACGGCCGCATGATCCACGACATGTACCTGCTGGAAGTGAAGAAGCCGGGCGACAGCAAGGAACCCTGGGACTACTTCAATGTCCTCGCCACCATTCCTGGCGCGGAGGCCTATATCGATCCCGCCAAGAGCGGTTGCGAGTTGGTCAAGTAAGCGCCGACTGATGACGAACGTTTCAGTCCCAACTGAAAAGGAGCCGCGGGTGGTCTTGTCCGCCCGCGGTCTCCGCCGCGACTTCGGCGGCTTCACCGCGGTGCGCGATGTCGATCTCGACGTGCACCACGCACAGGTTCATGCCCTGATCGGTCCGAACGGCGCCGGCAAGACGACGGTCTTCAACCTGCTAACCAAGTTCCTGCAGCCCTCGGCCGGCACCATTACCCTGCTCGGCACCGACATCACCCGCACGCCGCCCGACAAGGTCGCCCGCATGGGGCTGGTGCGCTCGTTCCAGATTTCCGCGGTCTTCCCGCACTTGACCGTTCTCGACAATGTCCGCGTCGCCCTGCAGCGGCCGAACGGCCTTGCCCATCAGTTCTGGCGGCCGCTTTCGGCGCTCGACACGCTGAACGTCCACGCCGAGGATCTGCTGGCAAGCGTCGGCCTGACCAAGGAGCGCGACCATGTGGCCGCCGACCTGTCCTATGGCCGCAAGCGCGTGCTGGAGATCGCCACGACCCTTGCCCTCGACCCTAAGGTGCTCCTGCTCGACGAGCCGATGGCGGGCATGGGCCAGGAGGACGTCAGCGTGATCGCCGAACTGATCCGCGAAGTCGCCAAGACCCGCGCCGTTCTGATGGTCGAGCACAATCTCTCCGTCGTCGCCGACATCTGCCACCACGTCACGGTCCTGCAGCGCGGCGAGATCCTCGCCGAAGGCGATTATGAAACGGTGAGCCGCGACCCGCGCGTCCGCACCGCCTACATGGGAACGGAGGACGCGTGATGACGGCACTTCTGGAAGTCCGCGGCCTCAACGCCTGGTACGGCGAAAGCCATGTCCTCCACGGCGTCGACATGAACGTCCGGGAAGGCGAGACCGTCACCATTCTCGGCCGCAACGGCGTCGGCAAGACGACGACGCTGCGCACCATTACCGGCATCGTCCGCGCGCGAAAGGGCGAGATCCGCCTCGGCGGCAAGGACCTGATGCAGGTCCCGCTTCACCGCAGCGCCCATCACGGCGTCGGTTACGTGCCGGAGGAGCGAGGCATCTTCTCGACGCTCACCGTGCTCGAGAACCTGATGCTGCCGCCGGAAGTGGCCAAGGGCGGCATGACGCTCGAGGAGATCTTCGAGCTCTTCCCCAACCTGCACGAACGCCGCAACAGCCCCGGCACGCGCCTGTCCGGCGGCGAGCAGCAGATGCTGGCGATCGCCCGCATCCTGCGCACCGGCACCCGCCTGCTGCTGCTCGACGAGCCGACCGAGGGCCTCGCTCCCGTCATCGTCCAGCGCATCGGCGATGTCCTGAAAACCCTCAAGCAGCGAGGCATGACCGTGCTTCTGGTCGAACAGAACTTCCGTTTTGCAAGCCGCGTCGCCGACCGCTTCTACCTGATGGAGCATGGCCAGATGGTGGCCGAGTTCAAGGTCGAGGAACTGCCGGAGCGCATGGACATGCTTCACAAGGTCCTGGGGGTCTGACGATGACGATGATCTTCGGCATTCCCCTCCAGGCGCTGTTCGGCCAGTTGCTGATCGGCCTCATCAACGGCTCCTTCTACGCGCTGCTGTCGCTCGGTCTCGCCATCATCTTCGGGCTTCTCCGGATGATCAACTTCGCCCACGGGGCGCAGTACATGCTCGGCGCCTTCGTCGCCTACCTGCTGCTGACCTTCGCCGGCATCGGCTACTGGCCAGCGTTGGTGCTTGCCCCGCTGATCGTCGGCGGTGTCGGTGCGGTGGTCGAACGCTTCTTCCTGCGCCGGCTCTACGATCTCGATCCGCTCTACGGCCTGCTGTTCACCTTCGGCTTGGCGCTCACCATCGAAGGCACGTTCCGCTATTTCTACGGCTCGTCGGGACAGCCCTATGCCACGCCGGCCGCCCTCGCCGGCGGCACCAATCTCGGCTTCATGTTCCTGCCGATCTATCGCGGCTGGGTCGTCGTCGTCTCGCTGATCGTCTGCCTCGCCACCTGGGTGCTGATCGAAAAGACCAAGCTCGGCTCCTACCTGCGCGCCGCGACCGAGAACTCGACCCTCGTCCAGGCCTTTGGCGTCAACGTGCCGGTGCTGCTCACCTTCACCTACGGCCTCGGCGTGGCGATGGCCGCCTTTGCCGGCGTTCTGGCGGCTCCGATCTACCAGGTCTCGCCGCTGATGGGCTCCAACATCATCATCGTCGTCTTCGCGGTCGTCGTCGTCGGCGGCATGGGCTCGATCATGGGCGCCATCGTCACCGGCTACATGCTCGGCATCGCCGAGGGTCTGACCAAGGTCTTCTACCCGGAAGCCTCCAACATCGTGATCTTCGTCATCATGGCGATCGTTCTTCTCATCAGGCCTGCAGGCCTCTTCGGCCGGGATGCGTGACATGGCTCATACCACGACGACAACCTCGACCCACGTTCCGCCGGCCTCGGGCAATGCCTCCACGGCCCGCGCCGTCCTCATCGGCGTCGGACTGCTGCTGCTCATCGCCGCGCCCTTCTTCCTCTATCCCGTCTTCCTGATGAAGGTGCTGTGCTTCGCGCTGTTCGCCTGCGCCTTCAACCTGCTGCTCGGCTATACCGGACTGCTCTCCTTCGGCCATGCCGCCTTCTTCGGCGGGGCTTCCTACTTCACCGCCCATGCGGTGAAGGAATGGGGCTTTTCGCCGGAACTCGGCATCCTGACGGGCGTCATAGGTGCCGCCATGCTGGGCCTGGTCATGGGCTTCTTCGCCATCCGCCGGCAAGGCATCTACTTCGCCATGATCACGCTGGCCCTGTCGCAGATGTTCTTCTTCTTCTGCCTGCAGGCCGAATTCACCCATGGCGAGGACGGCATCCAGTCGGTCCCGCGCGGCCATCTGTTCGGCTTCATCGATCTCAGCCAGCCGCTGTCGATGTATTATCTCGTTCTCGCCGTCTTCGTCATCGGCCTGCTGGTCATCTGGCGCTTCATCAACTCGCCCTTCGGCATGATCCTCAAGTCGATCCGCGAGAACGAGGCGCGCGCCACCTCGCTCGGCTATTCGGTCGCCCGCTACAAGCTCGGTGCCTTCGTCATGTCGGCGGCGCTGACCGGCCTTGCCGGCTCGCTGAAGGCTCTAGTCTTCCAGTTCGCCACGCTGACCGACGTGACCTGGCAGATGTCCGGCGAAGTCATCCTGATGACCCTGCTCGGTGGCATCGGCACGCTGATCGGCCCGATCTTCGGCGCCGGCCTCGTGGTCACGCTCGGTAACTATCTCGCCACCACCGGCTTCCCCGTGACGGTCATCACCGGGGTGGTGTTCATGGTTTGCGTGCTGGTCTTCCGGCGCGGCATCGTCGGCGAATTCTACGCCTCGCGCCTCGGCCGCAGGTTCGGCTTCGAATACCGGCGGTAAGGACGAAGCAAGGATTGCCCCCTCTGCCCTGCTGGGCATCTCCCCCTCAAGGGGGGAGATCAATTGCGGGATCGTCCCGGTTCCCTCTTCTCCCCATCGGGGAGAAGGTGGCCCGAAGGGCCGGATGAGGGGGCGCAAGCAAGCCGGCGCCTCCCCCTCATCGCCCGCACCTCTTGCCGATCTCCCCCCTTGAGGGGGAGATGCCTGGCAGGGCAGAGGGGGGTGCTTCAGGACAGGACCTGTCGCCACCTTTGACAAAAATCGGTCCCAAGGCCGATGCGGAGTGAAGCATGGAAAGCTACGACTACATCGTCATCGGTGCCGGCACCGCCGGCTGCGTGATGGCAAACCGCCTGGCGGCCGATCCGGCAAAACGCGTCCTGCTCCTGGAAGCCGGCGGCAGCGACAACTACCACTGGGTGCACATCCCCGTCGGTTATCTCTATTGCATCAACAACCCGCGCACCGACTGGTGCTTCACGACGGCCAAGGAAGAGGGCCTGAACGGCCGCTCGCTCAGCTATCCGCGCGGCAAGGTGCTCGGTGGCTGCTCATCGATCAACGGCATGATCTACATGCGCGGCCAGGCCCGGGACTACGACCAGTGGCGGCAAATGGGCTGCGAGGGCTGGGGCTGGGACGACGTGCTGCCGCTCTTCCGGAAGTCGGAAGATTACTACAAGGGTGCCGACGAAATGCACGGCGCCGGCGGCGAATGGCGGGTGGAAAAGGCCCGCGTCCGCTGGGCGGTGCTCGAAGCCTTCCAGCAGGCGGCCAAGGAAGCCGGCATCCCCGAGACCGCCGATTTCAACCGCGGCAGCAACGAGGGCTCCGGCTATTTCGATGTCAACCAGCGCTCCGGCATCCGCTGGAACACCGCCAAGGCCTTCCTGCGCCCTGCCGTCAAGCGCGGCAACCTCACCGTTTTGATCAAGGCGCATGTCAAGCGACTGATCATCGAGGATGATGCGGTGACCGGCGTCGAGGTGCATCATGACGGCGTGACGAAGCAATTCTCGGCCAGGCGCGAGACGGTGCTGTGCGCCGGCGCGATCGGCTCGCCGCATATCCTCGAACGCTCCGGCATCGGCCGTGGCGAGGTGCTGAAGAATGCCGGCATCGAAGTGGTGAAGGACGTGCGCGACGTCGGCGAGAACCTGCAGGACCATCTGCAACTTCGCCTCGCCTTCAAGGTGACAGGCGTACCGACCCTCAACGAGAAAGCCTCGAGCCTGATCGGCAAGGCCTCGATCGGCCTGGAATACCTGTTGAAGCGCTCCGGCCCCATGGCCATGGCCCCGAGCCAGCTCGGCATCTTCACCCGCTCCGGCCCGGACAAGGAAACGCCCGACCTGCAATACCACGTCCAGCCGGTGACGTTGGAGAAGTTCGGCGAGCCGGTTCACCCGTTTCCGGCGGTCACTGCCAGCGTGTGCAATCTCAGACCCGAGAGCCGCGGCTCGGTGCACGCGACGGCACCGGACTTCGCCGCCCAGCCGGTCATCGCGCCGCGTTACCTGACGGCCCCGGCCGACCGCGACGTGGCGGTCAGGTCGATCCGGCTCACTCGCAAGATTGCCCAGCAGCCGTCTTTCGCCAGGTACAATCCGCAGGAATTCAAGCCGGGACCGACCTACGAGTCAGACGAAGATCTAATGCGCGCAGCCGGCGATATCGGCACGACGATCTTCCACCCGGTCGGCACCTGCCGTATGGGTTCGGACGAGCAGAGCGTCGTCGATCCCCGCTTGAGAATGCGGGCCCTGAAGCGGCTTCGGATCGCCGACGCTTCGATCATGCCGACGATCACCTCCGGCAACACCAATTCGCCGACCATCATGATCGCCGAGAAGGCGGCCGAGATGATCCTCGCGGACAATCGCTGACGCCTAGAGACAGGAGACTGAAATGGCCAATATCGCATTCATCGGACTGGGCAATATGGGCGGGCCAATGGCCGCCAACTTGGTCAAGGCCGGCCATGCCGTGAAGGGCTTCGACCTCTCGGCCGAGATCCTGAAGAGCGCGGCGGAATCCGGCGTCTCGCCGGCAAGCTCGATCAAGGACGCGATCGCCGGCGCCGACACCGTCGTCACCATGCTGCCGAAGGGGGCGCATGTGCTCTCCGTCTGGGGCGAACTCGTTACGGCGGCCAAGGCCGGCACGCTGCTGATCGACTGCTCGACGATCGATGTCGAGAGCGCCCGCAAAGCGCATGAGCTTGCCGCCGGCGCGAAATGCCTGTCGCTCGACGCGCCCGTTTCCGGTGGAACCGGCGGCGCTTCGGCCGGCACGCTGACCTTCATGGCCGGCGGCGCCGACGCGGCCTTCGCCCGGGCGAAGCCCGTTCTCGAAGCAATGGGCAAGAAGATCGTCCATTGCGGCGGCAACGGCGCCGGGCAGGCCGCGAAGATCTGCAACAATATGATCCTGGGCATTTCAATGATCGGCGTCTGCGAAGCCTTCGCGCTCGGCGAAAAGCTGGGGCTGAGCCATCAGGCGCTGTTCGACGTCGCATCGACCTCGTCCGGCCAGTGCTGGTCGATCAACACCTATTGCCCGGTCCCCGGCCCCGTGCCGACTTCGCCCGCCAACAACGGCTACAAGCCGGGCTTTGCCGCGGCCCTGATGCTGAAGGATCTGAAACTGGCGCAGGAAGCCGCGCTCGCCGCGGGTGCTGCAACGCCGCTCGGCGCCGAAGCCGCCCAACTCTTCGACCTGTTCGACAAGCAGGGTCATGGCGGGCGGGACTTCTCGGCGATCATCGAGATGCTGCGCGGCTGAGACTCCTCCCTCCCGCGCAGCAGAACGGCCGACGGAATCGCTTCCGTCGGCCGTTCTGTTTCGGAAGGGGTGGAGGAGCACGACTCTGGGGGGTGGGGGCGTGCCGTGCTCCTCCCGCGATGCCTATTGAGGTCATGGGCCGTCCGGCATGGGGTGACGGGACGGACACCGACAGGCATCGCGACGGTCCCTTGGCGGGACCGATGGCGTGACTATCTGGACCTCGGGGCGCGCGGGCTCGCCGCGACGGCCGCTCGAACGGGTCGCAGGGCGCGGACTGGCCGAGGGACGGCCGCAAGTCTGGAAATTCTGGAGCGGATCGGCCAAAGGGCCAAAGTCCCGGGGAACCCGGGAACCGAAAGGACCGCCGCTAGGGGGCCCGGAAAGGCCGTCACGGGCCGTGACGGCAGGTGTCGATTCTCGTCCGCAATGATTGCGGACCCTGTTGCGCACGTCATGTGCCTCATCCCCATGTCTCATCATCCG
>Ga0180012_1000207_pt1 | contig 24833 bp, 25 predicted proteins | sample KR11_S2_MetaG_FD_122243 | JGI IMG/M metagenome (GOLD analysis project Ga0180012, IMG submission 122243) | Groundwater microbial communities from the Olkiluoto Island deep subsurface site, Finland - KR11_S2_MetaG | ecosystem: Environmental > Aquatic > Deep subsurface > Groundwater | place...
CAATTTCTAGAGGTTTTCGAAGAACGAAAGACTTCGTCGCCAGCAGCGCCGCCGCCCTCGTTCAGTGAGCGGGTTATAGTTCGACCCAATATCCCAAGTCAACAGTACCCTGACAAAATTTCCAAAAAATCACGCAAGCAACTGTTATCAAACATAAATTCCGTGGCAGGGCGTGGCAGGGTGCAGCATGGAGCCCTTGCCGAGCGGGTGCGGAGCGCCCGCGGCCACGCGTCTGCCATGCTTCCGTCCCGGGATCTTCACATTTGCCTGCTTAACAGGAGCGGATCACGCGGCGCGGCGCTTCGGCGCGGGCCGGCCAACGGCCGTCGAATTGACGGACGGCGCGGAAACATGCAGATGATGACGCGCCCGCACGTATGACGGACGCGGGATACGGGAAGAACGGATGCCGGACGCATGATGACGGACCGCACCATGTTGCGATCACTCGGAACCGAACCGCCGATCCTGGCGGACGGCCACCGTGCGCCCGACCGGCGCGAGATCTCGCTGCGCTGGCTCTCCGGCACCTTCCTCACCGGCATCACCTCCTGCATTCTCATGGGCGTGGCGCTGTTTGCCGCGCTCGACGGCCGCCAGCAGCTGGCGATCCCCGCCGAGGCCTATGCGGCGACGGGCGACGCGGCCGCCAACGGACAGAACGGCGAGGAAGTCTTGCGCGGCGGCCGGCTGCTCGGCCCGAAGATCGCCGCCCGCCCGGTCGACAAGGCGATCCTCGAGGTCTCGACCGTCACCCATGACGGCGAGCGCGAGGTGGTGCGCCGCCAGCCCTTCGCCCATGTGAAGATGCGGCTTGCGGCCAACTACAAGACCCAGGACAATTATCCCGACTTCGACCCGCTGGCGATCTTCGCCGCCGACGAGAAGGACGCGCCCGGCGCCGTGCGCACCGGCACGATCTACGGATCGGACGTCGAATCCGAGGTCAGCCTCAAGACCACGCCCTTCCCCATTTCCGGCAATACAAGGCCTTATGCCGGCGCCATGTCCTTCGACGAGGTCGAGGAGAACGTGCGCACCAACGGCTCGGTGCTGACCGACGGCTCGACCCAGGTCGCCGCCCTCTATTATATCGACCCGCAGCGCTTCGACAGCGACGCCGGTGTCGACATCGGCGCCGGGCTTGCCGCCCGCGTCGTCGAGCAGAACATGAGCGTCGCCGAACCGCAGATCATGACGCCAGAAATGCCGGAATATGCCGACGACGTGATCCCGGTGCGCCGGCCGCAGCCGATCGAGGCGGTGCTGGTGGCCGCCGGCTATCCCAAGGCCAAGGCCGGCGACATGGCCCGGGCGCTTAGCCCCCATGCCGGTTCGCCCGATCTGTCCGAGGGCGACGTGCTGCGCATCGGCATCATCCAGCGCGGCGAGGAAGCGCGCATCGTGCGCATCAGCCTCTATCGCCAGTCGGCCCACATGGTGACGCTCGCCGTCAACGACGCCGGGCGCCTCGTCAAGGGCGAGGAGCCGCCGCGGCTCGACGCGGTCGCCGGCGCCTTCGACGACAATGCGCCGCAGGTGCCGAGCTCGGCCCGCGACCTGCCGCGCGTCTATGACGGCATCTACCGCGCCGCCCTTTCCTACGGCATGAACCGCGACATGACGGCGCTGGTCGTCAAGCTGCTCGCCGCCAATGTCGACTTCCAGGCGCAGCTGAAGCCGACCGACACGCTCGAGGCCTTCTTCTCCGTCGAGGACGAGGCCGGCCAGGCGACCGACGAGAGCGAACTGCTCTATGTGCGCGCGCGCTTCGGCGACACGGTGACGACCTTCTACCGCTTCCAGAACCCGGACGACAATTCGGTCGATTATTTCGACGAGAACGTTAAGTCGATCCGCCAGTTCCTGCTGCGCAATCCGGTGCCCAACGGCATCTTCAAGGGCGGTTTCGGCATGCGCCGCCACCCGATCCTTGGCTATACCCGCATGCATACCGGCACCGACTGGGCAGCGCCGCGCGGCACCCCGATCATCGCCTCGGGCAATGGCACGGTGGAGAAGGCCGGCTGGGACTCAGGCGGCTACGGCAACCAGACGCTGATCCGCCATGCCAATGGCTATGTCACCTCCTACAACCACCAGAGCGCCATCGCCAAGGGCGTGACCGTCGGCGCCAAGGTGCGCCAGGGCCAGGTGATCGGCTATGTCGGCAATACCGGCCTGTCGACCGGCCCGCATCTGCACTACGAGCTGATCGTCAACGGCACCAAGGTCGACCCCCTGCGCGTGCGCCTGCCCGGCGGCAAGTCACTCGAGGGCGAGACGCTCGCCAAGTTCGAGGCCGAGCGCCAACGCATCGACGCCTTGCTGACCGGCGGCAAGCCGGCCGAAGTCGCCAGCAACTGACGCCGGCAGCGGAGACGCGTCGGCGCGACCGCTGGCGGCGAAGGGGACGCATCTTCGATCTTGCCCCCTCAACGCTCGACACGAAAAAAGGCGGCCCCATCGGGACCGCCTTTGTCTTTCTCGGGCTTGGCGCCTCGATCAGGCCGCTTCGCTGACCGTGCGTTCCGTCGAGAACAGCAGCCGGTCGGAACCGGCGCTGACGGTGACTGTCGAGCCGTCGGGGATCGCGCCCGACAGAATCTGCTCGGCCATCGGGTCCTGGACGAACTTCTGGATCACCCGCTTCAGCGGCCGCGCGCCATAGACCGGGTCGTAACCCTTGTCGGCCAGCCATTCGCGTGCATCCGGCCGAAGGTCGATGGTGATCTTGCGCTCGGCGAGCAGCGCGACCAGGCGCTTCAGCTGGATGTCGACGATCGTGCCCATTTCCGCCCGGCGTAGCCGGTGGAACAGGATGATCTCGTCGACGCGGTTGAGGAATTCCGGCCGGAACGACGCCTTGACCACGTCCATCACCTGGTCGCGGACCGCCTCGCTGTCCTGGTCGTCGCGAAGACCGGTCAGGTATTCGGCGCCGAGATTCGAGGTCATGATGATGATCGTGTTCTTGAAGTCCACGGTCCGGCCCTGACCGTCGGTCAGGCGGCCGTCGTCGAGCACCTGCAACAGCACGTTGAAGACGTCCGGATGGGCCTTCTCGATCTCGTCGAACAGCACGACCTGGTACGGCTTGCGACGCACGGATTCGGTGAGCGAACCGCCTTCCTCATAGCCGACATAGCCCGGAGGCGCACCGATCAGGCGGGCGACCGAATGCTTCTCCATGTATTCCGACATGTCGATGCGCACCAGCGCGCTCTCGTCGTCGAACAGGAAGCGGGCGAGCGTCTTGGTGAGCTCAGTCTTGCCGACGCCGGTGGGGCCGAGGAAGATGAACGAGCCGATCGGCCGGTTCGGATCCTGCAGGCCGGCGCGCGAACGGCGCACCGCACGCGAGACCGCCTGCACCGCGTCGCCCTGGCCGACCACCGATTTCGCCAGTTCGTCTTCCATGCGCAGCAGCTTGTCGCGTTCGCCCTCGAGCATCTTGTCGACCGGAATGCCGGTCCAGCGCGACACGACATGAGCGATGTTGTCGGGGGTCACCGCCTCCTGCACCAACGAAACGCGGGCATTGCCGTCCTGGGCTTCCGCCTCGACCAGCTGCTTCTCGAGCTTCGGGATCTCGCCATAGGCGAGCTCGCCTGCGCGCTGGAATTCACCCTTGCGCTGGGCGATCGCCAGTTCGTTGCGGGCTTCGTCGAGCTGCTTCTTCAGGTCCGCGGCAAGGCCGAGCTTCTGCTTTTCCGCCTGCCAGCGGGCGGTCAGCGCATCGGCCTCCTCCTCGAGCGAAGCGAGTTCGGATTCCAGCCGCTTCAGCCGGTCGGCCGAAGACACGTCGGTTTCCTTCTTCAGCGCCTCGCGCTCGATCTTCAGCTGCATGATGCGACGATCGAGCTCGTCGAGTTCTTCCGGCTTGCTGTCCACCTGCATGCGCAGCCGCGATGCGGCCTCGTCCATCAGGTCGATCGCCTTGTCGGGCAGGAAGCGATCGGTGATGTAGCGGTTCGACAGGGTGGCAGCCGCCACCAGCGCCGAGTCGGAGATCCGCACCTTGTGGTGCTGCTCGTATTTTTCCTTGAGGCCGCGCAGGATCGAGATCGTATCCTCGACATTCGGCTCGTTGACCATGACCGGCTGGAACCGGCGGGCAAGGGCCGCGTCCTTCTCGACATGCTTGCGGTACTCGTCGAGCGTGGTCGCGCCGACGCAGTGCAGCTCGCCGCGGGCAAGCGCCGGCTTCAGCAGGTTGGATGCGTCCATCGCGCCATCGGCCTTGCCGGCGCCGACCAGCGTGTGCATCTCGTCTATGAACAGGATGATCTCGCCGCTTTCCGACTGCACTTCGCTCAGAACCGCCTTCAGACGCTCCTCGAACTCGCCGCGATACTTCGCGCCGGCGATGAGCGAGCCCATGTCGAGCGCCATCAGCTTCTTGTCTTTGAGGCTCTCCGGCACGTCGCCATTGACGATGCGCAGCGCCAGGCCCTCGGCGATCGCCGTCTTGCCGACGCCGGGTTCGCCGATCAGCACCGGATTGTTCTTGGTGCGGCGCGACAGAACCTGGATGGTGCGGCGGATCTCGTCGTCACGGCCGATCACCGGGTCGAGCTTGCCCTCGCGGGCTTCCGCCGTCAGGTCGCGGGCATATTTCTTCAGCGCGTCGAAACCTGCTTCGGCATTGGCGCCGTCGGCGGTGCGGCCCTTGCGAACCTCGTTGATCACCTGGTTCAGCGCCTGCGCGGTCACGCCGGCCTTCTTCAGCGTCGCCGAGGTCGAGGCCGAGGTCTCGATCGCCAGCGCCAGCAGCAGCCGTTCGACGGTGACGAAGCTGTCGCCGGCCTTCTTCGCGGCGTCTTCGGCCGTCGTGAAGACCTTGGCGAGCGGCTGCGACAGATAGACCTGTCCGCCACCGCCGGTCACTTTGGGCAGCTTGGCCAGCGCTGCGTCATTGGCGATGCGCGCTTCCTTCGGATCGCCGCCGGCGCGGCTGATCAGCGACGAGGCCATGCCCTGGTCGTCGTCGAGCAGCACTTTCAGCACATGCTCGGGCGTGAATTGCTGGTGGCCTTCGGAGAGCGCATGGGTCTGGGCGGATTGCAGAAAGCCGCGGACGCGCTCGGAATATTTCTCGATGTTCATCGTGCCTGTCTCCGGTAGCCGCCCTGCCCGTTCGGCACAGCGCGGCGGTTGAGATGTGGCCCCCTGACAAGGCGGGCCTTGCGGGACGTCGCCGTCCCTCTGAACGAGATATGGGGACGGATTTTCGCCGTTTAAAGAGCGATTTGGGGCAAAAGTGCAGGGATTGACGAACCGCAAGACCAGCGGGGGCCGGGCATGAACCCACACGCCGGACGAAGGGCGATCATCGCCCGTATTCCCATCCCCTGAAAGCAGAAAACCCCTCCTTCCAGAGGGAAGAAGGGGTCTCTGACAGTTGGTTTCCTCGTCCGATCACTCGGAAGGGGCAAGAGCCGGTTCGGGGGCGTCGGCTGCGGCCTCGCCGCCTTCGGCACCCTCTTCGCCGGCAGCGCGGCGCGGCTGGCGACGCGGACGACCGGCGGCATTGCGACGGCGCGGCAGGCGCTCGCCCGAACCGTCGGCAGCGCTTTCGGCGGCGGCCACGACGGCTTCGGCGGGCATTTCCTCCAGCACCGGCTGCGGACCGGAACCGGCGATCTCGGCCTCGCGGCGCGGACGCGGCTGCGCCTGGGGCCGTTGCGGCTGCTGCTGCGGTTGCGGCTGGGGCCGCGGTTGCGGCCGCTGCTGTTGCTGCGGCTGGGCGGCCTGGGCGCCGACGGTCGGCTCGTCCATGCCGTCCATGTCGTCGCCGTCACGGTCGTTGTATTCGTTGCGGTCGTCCCGCTCGTCGCGGTCGTCGCGCTCGTCACGATCGTCGCGCTGGAAGCGTTCCTGCATCTGCGCCTGGGCGGCCGCGATGATGCGGTTGTAATGCTCGGCGTGCTGCAGATAGTTTTCCGCCATGACCCGGTCGCCGGCGCTCTGTGCATCGCGGGCCAGGGTCGTATATTTTTCGGCGATATGCTGGGCCGTGCCGCGGATCTTCACGTCGGGGCCGGAGCTGTCATACGTCCGCGTCAGCGGGTTGGCACCCTTGCGGTTGAAATTTCCGCTATTACCGCCGCCGCCACCGCCGCCGCCGCCACTGTTACGCCCGCGACCACGCTTGTTCTGCTGTCCTGGCCTCATCGATACTTCACCTGAATTCTTCTGTTGTGCTGATAGATGGCAACGCTGTTGGTTCTGGTTTGGACCGGACCAAGGCTGTGCGTGCCGCGGGCATACTGCGCCATCGCTTTCGTGCCGCTGGTGATAGTCAAGTTTACTGAGTTACGCACCGGGGTTTGCTCGTCCCGTGAAGCCCAGTCACGAGCTTTAATCGCGGCAAACCCAGACCCGAACGAATCTCGTTCATTCCCTGCTGCCCGTTGCGTGCCCGCAAACTATTACGCTTCATTGGGAAAACCAAGCCTTTTCTTTCAAAAGCGCGATTATCCTTAGCATCCGCAGCAAACCGTAGACTAGACGGCCCTTCTGAACAACAGGACCCGGTCGTTCCCGCCATAGTCGCGATGCTGCTCGACTAGAGAAAACCCACTGTGTTCAAAGAGTTGCGTGACGCTTTGTTTCTGGTCGTAGCCGATCTCGACCCCCACCAGGCCCTCTGCAAGCAGATGTTGCGCTGCATTTTCGGCGATCGCGCGATAGGCGACGAGCCCGTCTTCGCCGCCGTCGAGCGCCGCTCTTGGATCGTGATCGCGAACCTCGGGCTCCAGCGCATCGACCACTTTTGTGGGTATATAGGGCGGATTTGACACGATGATGTCGAAGCTTTCTTCGATCGCCTCGAACCAGGCGCTCTCGCGCGTGTCGAATCTGTCGGCCAGACCATTGAGATGGGCATTGGCGGCGGCGATGTGAAGGGCCCCGGGCGAAATATCGCTGCCGAGCGCCCGCGCCTGCGGGCATTCCTTCAAGAGGGCGAGCGCGATCGCCCCGGTTCCGGTTCCAAGGTCGAGGATGCGGGCGCTGCCCTTCTCCGTCGCGATGCGGCGCAGATGCGGAAGAATCGTATCGACCAGGATCTCGGTATCGGGCCGCGGCTCCAGCGTATCCGGCGACAGCGTGAGGTCGAGACCATGGAATTCGCGATGGCCGAGAATGCGGTGCACGGGCTCGTGCTTCAGCCGCCGCGCCACCGCATCGGCGATCCGCGCCCGCTCGTCCCCCGTCACCGGCCGATCGGCCTGGGTGAACACCTCGGTGGTTGAAAGCCCGAGCAGGCCGCCGAGCAGGAGCCGCGTCTCGATCGCCGCATCGGCAAAGCCGGCATCATGGAGTGCTGCCCGCGTCTCGGCGACGACCGCACCGAGCGTTGAGGCCCCGCTCACGTCTGCTCGCCGAGCTGGGCCAGCTGGCCCGCCTGGTAGTCGGCGATCAGCGCGTCGACCATCTCGTCGATGTCGCCCTCCATCATCCGGTCGAGCTTGTAGAGCGTCAGGTTGATGCGGTGGTCGGTGACGCGGCCCTGCGGGAAATTGTAGGTGCGGATGCGTTCCGAGCGGTCGCCCGAGCCCACCTGGCTCTTGCGGTCGGCCGAGCGCTCGCTGTCGGTACGCTGCCGCTCCATGTCGTACAGCCTGGAGCGCAGCACCTGCATCGCCTTGGCGCGATTCTGGTGCTGCGACTTCTCCGAGGAGGTGACGACAAGCCCGGTCGGCAGATGGGTGATGCGCACCGCCGAGTCGGTGGTGTTGACGTGCTGGCCGCCGGCGCCCGACGAGCGCATGGTGTCGATGCGGATGTCTTCCGGGCGGACCTCGATGTCGATCTCCTCGGCCTCCGGCAGCACGGCGACGGTGGCCGCCGAGGTGTGGATGCGCCCGCTCGCCTCGGTTTCGGGCACGCGCTGCACGCGGTGCACGCCGGATTCGAACTTGAGCTTGGAGAATACGCCGCGCCCGGTGATCGTTGCGATGATTTCCTTGTAGCCGCCGGCTTCACCTTCGCTCGCCGACAGGACTTCGACCTTCCAGCCCTTGGTCGAGGCGAAGCGCTCATACATGCGAAACAGGTCGCCGGCGAACAGGGCCGCTTCCGAGCCGCCGGTGCCGGCACGGATTTCGAGGATCGCGCTCTTCTCGTCGGCGGCGTCCTTCGGCAGGAGCAGGATCTGCATGTCCTTTTCCAGGCCCTCGATGCGCGCCTCGACCTCGGGCATCTCCATTTCGGCGAGATCGCGCATCTCGCGGTCGGTGCCCTTGTCGGAGAGCAGCGCCCTCAGGCCGGCCAGCTCGGCGATCGCCGCCTCGTATTCGCGGATCTTCTTCACCACCGGCTGCAGTTCGGAATATTCCGAGGCGAGCTTGACGTACACGTCCGCCGCCGGGCCCGCCGACATGCGTGCCTCTATCTCGCCGAACCGGCGTTCGAGTTCACGCATTTTCTCGACAGGAAGCTTCGCCACCCTTTACTCCACGTAAGATTCGGTCAGAGGGGAATATTGTTGTCTTCGGCAAAGCCGACCAGGATATCCCTGAGCGGCAGGTGCGAATGATGATCGTCGAGCGCCGCGTTGAGCTCCCGGCTCAGCTGGTCCACGTCGAGCCCGAGCAGCATCGCCTTGACAGGACCGATCGAGGTCGGCGACATCGAGATCGAGCGGAAGCCGATGCCGAGCAGCGCCATGGCCGAAAGCGGCTTGCCCGCCATCTCGCCGCACAGCGTCACCGGCGTCTCGTGCCGGTCCGCGGCCCGCACGATGTCGCGCAGGATCCGAAGGAACGGCCGCCCCAGCACGTCGAACCGGTCGGAAACGCGCGCATTGCCGCGGTCGACCGCCATGGTGAACTGGAACAGGTCGTTCGAGCCGACGGATACGAAGTCGACCTCCTGCATCAGCTCGTCGAGCTGCCACATCAGCGCCGGCACTTCCAGCATGGCGCCGAACTGCAGCTTCTTCGGCAGCGGATGGCCGAACTTCGAGAGGTGCTGCACCTCCTTCTGCATCAGTTCGCGCACCGCGCGGATTTCGCCGACCTCGGTCACCATCGGCAGCATCATCTTGAGCTCGGCGCCGGCGGCCGCCTTCAGCATGGCACGCAGCTGCGTGCGCAAAAGGCCCGGGCGATCGAGCGACAGGCGGATCGCCCGCCAGCCGAGCGCCGGGTTTTCCTCTTCATGGCCGCGGAAATAGGAGACGACCTTGTCGCCGCCGATGTCAAGCGTGCGGAAGGTCACCGGGCGCCCGCCGGACTGGCGAAGCACGCTGCGATAGAAGCTCTCCTGCTCCTCGCCCTTCGGCATGGTCGAGGAGATCATGAACTGCAGCTCGGTGCGGAACAGGCCGATGCCCTCGGCGCCCGATTCTGACAGCTGCGGCAGGTCGACCAGCAGGCCGGCATTCATCTGCAGGGTGATGCGCTTGCCGTCCCTCGTGATCGGCTCGACGTCGCGCAGCGCGCGGAACTGCTCCTGGCGGCGGGCCCGAAGCTTGACCTTTTCCTCATAGGCCTTCTGCAGGTCGGCCATCGGCCGGACATGCACCTTGCCGTCGTCGCCGTCGATGATGACGGGGTCGCCGTTTTCGGCAAGCGCCACCGCACCCGTCGCCTGGCCGACCACGGCAATGCCCATGGCGCGGGCGACGATCACCACATGGCTCGTCACCGCGCCCTCTTCCAGCACCAGGCCGCGCAGGTTGGCGCGCGGATAGTCGAGCAGCTCGGCCGCCCCCATGGCGCGGGCAAAGACGATCGCGTCGGCCGGAAAGCCCTCGGTCTGGCTGTGCGGCGAAAAGCCGGTCAGCTGGCGCAGCAGCCGGTTGGCCAGGTCGTCGAAATCATGCATGCGCTCGCGCAGATAGGGATCCGTCAGGCGGATCATGCGCGCCTTGGTGTCGCTCTGCACCTTCTCGACCGCGGCTTCCGCGGTCAGTCCGTTGTGGATTGCCTCTTCCATGCGCCGGACCCAGCCCTGGTCGTGGGCGAACATCCGGTAGGTCTCGAGCACGTCGCGGTGCTCGCCCTCCATCGACACTTCACGCCGTGACAGCATGTCGTCGATCGAAATGCGCAGCGAACCGAGCGCGTCGGCAAGCCGGCGGATTTCCGTCTCGGTGTCTTCGTTCAGAAGATTGGTGACGACGATGCGCGGTTCGTGCAGCACGACATAGCCGAGCCCGATGCCTTCGTTGTAGCCGTCGCCGTCGATCGTCACCGCCCGCGTCAGGTCGAGTTCGAGACCGGGCCGGGTGATCTTCTTCAGTTCGCCGGTCGCGATCATCTCGGCCAGCACCATGGCGGTGGTTTCGAGCGCTTCAAGCTCGTCCTCCCGATAGTTGCGCTGTGCCTTGTTCTGCACGACGAGAACGCCCAAACTGCGGCCGGCGCGCAGGATCGGCACGCCGAGGAAGGAATGATAGATCTCCTCGCCCGTTTCCGGCAGGTAGCGGAAGGCCGGGTGGGCCTGGGCGTCGGAGAGGTTGAGCGGCTGGGCGGAGGCCGCGATGGTGCCGACCAGGCCCTGGCCCATCTTCAGCTGGGCAAGGTGGACGGCGTCCTTGTTCAGACCCTCGGTGGCGTAGAGTTCGAGCACGCCGTCGGCGCGCAGCACGTAGACCGAACACACTTCCGCGACCATGTTGCTCGCGATCTGGCGAACGATCTGGTCAAGGCGCTCCTGTGGCTCGAGCGGCTCCGCCATCAATTCGCGCAACCGCTTGAGGAGGACGCGCGGACCCGCGGAAAGGTCTCTCATGCGTGCATTCTCCCGAAGTCGTCATTGGGTCGGGCGGCCTCGCCGCCCGTGTCACAAATGACGAGGAAGGCGAATTCCGCTTTAGAGAATCAATTCTTATCGAGGCCGTAGCAGGAATGCAAAGTCCGAACGGCGAGTTCGGCATAAGGGCCGTCGATCAGGATCGAAATCTTGATTTCCGAGGTGGTGATCGCCTTGATGTTGATGCCCTTTTCGGCGAGCGCCTTGAAGGCCGTGGCGGCGACGCCGGCATGGCTGCGCATGCCGATGCCGATGACCGAGACCTTGACCAGGCCCTTTTCGCTCTGCACGACGTCGTAGCCGATCTTGTCCTTGTTGTCGCCGAGCACGGAGAGCGCCTTGTCGACGTCGCCCGACGGGACGGTGAACGTCATGTCGGTGCGGGTGCCGTCTTCGGAAATGTTCTGGACGATCATGTCGACATTGATATGCGCCTCGGCCAGCGGCCCGAAGATCGCGGCGGAGACGCCCGGCCGGTCGGCGAGCCGACGCAGCGAGATCTGCGCTTCATCCTTGGCATAGGCAATACCGGTGACTACTTCCTGTTCCACGATCTCTTCCTCATCGCAAATCAACGTACCGGGCGGGTTCAACAGATCGCCCATGCCCGGCGCATCGGGATCTTCGAAGCTCGAGCGCACGAAGGTGCGCACCTTGTGGACCATGGCAAGCTCGACCGAGCGCACCTGCAGCACCTTGGCGCCGAGCGAGGCCATTTCCAGCATTTCCTCGAAGGCGATCTTCTTCAGCCGCCGCGCCTTCGGCTCGATGCGCGGGTCGGTGGTGTAGACGCCGTCGACGTCGGTGTAGATGTCGCAGCGGTCGGCCTTGATGCCGGCGGCGATCGCCACGGCCGAGGTGTCGGAGCCGCCGCGGCCGAGTGTGGCGATGCGGTTGTCGGGGCCTATGCCCTGGAAGCCGGCGACGACCGCCACCTGGCCCTCGCCCATGCGGCGGATGATGTCGGCGCCGTCGATCTCCTGGATGCGGGCCGCGCCATGCGCATTGTCGGTCTTGATGGCGATCTGCCAGCCCTGCCAGGAGCGGGCATTGATGCCCATCGACTGCAGCGCGATGGCGAGAAGCCCGGAGGTCACCTGTTCACCCGAGGCGACGACCGCGTCATATTCGCGCGCGTCGTAGAACGGCGAGTCGGCGCCGGCGACCTTGGGCATGGTCTGCACCCAGTCGACCAGCTCGTTGGTCTTGCCGGACATGGCCGAAACGACCACAGCCACCTCGTGGCCGGCATCGACCTCGCGTTTGACATGCCGGGCAACATTGTAGATGCGTTCGAGATTGGCGACGGAGGTTCCGCCGAATTTCATCACGATGCGAGCCATGCCTTCGATACCGTCACGCTGATGGACGCCCGCCGGCGTCCTTTTTTAAGAACCGCCCGCGACTATCCGACCGGGCGAAGTTGCGGTCTCATATCGAAAACAAAGGGCAAGTTCAATGGGCGGAGGAACAAGGCCTTTCGCCTCGCAAGGCGCGGCGACGGTCACCGCCCGGACGGGCATCAGCACAGGCCCGCGCCAAGGCTGGACGCAGAAACGGCGGCCTTTCGGCCGCCGTTGAAATGAGAGCGATCAGTCGCTGCTCTGCGGATGGCATCGCTTGCCATCCGGGCACTGGATCTTGCGCAGTGCCTTTTCGCGATCCTTGTCCCGCTTTACGCTGGACGGACGGGCGTCCGGGTCGCGATGCGGCGGACGACGAACGTCCGGATCACGCGGCGGCGGACGACGGATGTCCGGGTCACGCGGTGGCGGACGGCGGATATCCGGGTCCCGCGGCGGCGGTCGGCGAATGTCCGGGTCGCGCGGTGGCGGACGACGGATGTCCGGATCGCGGGCCGGCGGGCGGTCCCAGCCGCCGTCATTGTCACGCGGCGGACGACCCCAATTGTCGTCGGGATCGCGCGTCGGCGGGCGACGCCAGTCGCCGTCATTGTCGCGCGGCGGACGCGGACGGTAGTTGCCGTCCCTCCAGCGGTCGCGGTCGCGGTAGAAGTCGCGGTCGCGGTAATGGCGGTCCCAGTAGCTGCCGACCGAGAATGTGATGCTCGGAATGCCGAGCGGGCGGTAATATTCCGGATCGACATAGACCCGACGCTGCGAATAGGTCGTCTGCAGATAGCTGCCCGAGACCCAGCCACGATAGCCGGCATAGGCCACGTCGCACCAGTTCGCCGACTGCATGCAGCCCTGGATGTCGACGCGTACGCCGGCGGGGATGACCAGGACCGGCGGATACTGCGTGCTCGGGCCGGAGCGCATGTTCACATTGGCCGTCGAAAAGGCAGTCGCCGCGGCTGCCAAGCCAGGAAGCACGGCGACAAACGCCGCGCTCAGGGCGAATATCCTGAGCTTTTTCATAAAGATATCTCCTCGGTATTCCGTTCTGCGCTTTACCTACGCCTGTGCGAATGAACCGCCTATGAACGTTCGGTTCATCTACATTGTTCCGTCGCTGCGATTTTCCTGCCTCCCTCGTTTTCCCCGCCCTCCCGGGCCATGCGATACTTGTCCTGCCCTGCCACGGATACACCGGATAGCGTTGCCGGCGAGGCGGGGACGGTGCTGCGAAGGGTCCTTCTGAAACGCGGGAGGATGTCGCAGGCTGCCCTAAGTCGGTCCCCCTCCCTGAAAAGGGACGTGCCTGTGCGGCACCCAAGGCGTCGGTTTCGATGCTGTAGAGGGACAAGGAACTGGGTGGCGAAAAACATCGAAACGGGGCGCCCTGCGTGTCACTGTTTTAATTTTGTCCGGCATGCCGGGCGCCCCGGCCGGATTGGCCGGAAAAGGGAGAAGGCAACAAGACACGGGGTTTTGACCCGCGTGAACGATTACCCGTGCGCGAAATGAGGAAAGCCATGGCAAAGACCGACCACCCGGAACTGGAACGCGCCCGCGAGGAGTACCACGAGGCCCGCTGGCGGATCGTGGGCACGCTCACCCTGCGCTATCACTGCGAAGCGCTCAACCGCCCTTTGTGCCGCTATCGGTCCTGTCGTCGCAACCGCATATGCAGCGGCCCGATGCTCGCCACGCCACGCCAGGGTCCGGCGATCACCAGGGAGCGCGAACTCGGCCTGAGCGGTGCCGCCGTCGCCTGCCTTCCGCTCTGCATCGTCAATGCCGAAGGGAAAATCTTCGATTACCTCGTCGGGACGACACTGCCGGGGATCGACGCCATGCTGACCGAAGACGATCCGGTCAGCATGGAATACGCCGTCAGGAGGCCGAACCGGCGGCAGCGTCGCCTCGACGCACGCTTCGCCCGCTATGAGCCGGACCCTTGACTTTGCCGCCCGATCGGCCGACTTGAACAGCAATATCCGTGCAGAGAGGATCCGACAATGAGCGCTGAAGCACGCACAACGATCGATCAGGTCGAAGTCGACCGTTTTTCCGCCATGGCCGCGGAATGGTGGGACCCGACCGGCAAGTTCAAGCCCCTGCACAAGATCAATCCCGTCCGCCTCGCCTATATCCGCGATCATGTCTCAGCCCATTTCGGCCGCGACCCAAAGGCCCATTGCCCGCTCGAAGGCCTGCGCATCCTCGACATCGGCTGCGGCGGCGGGCTGCTCTCCGAGCCGGTCGCCCGGATGGGTGCAGACGTGGTCGGCGCGGACGCCTCCGAGCGCAATATCGGCATCGCCAGCACCCATGCCGCCCAGACGGGGATCAAGGTCGACTATCGCGCCGTGACCGCGGAATCGCTCGCCGCGGCCGGCGAGACCTTCGACGTGGTCCTCAACATGGAAGTCGTCGAGCATGTCGCCGATGTGGAATTCTTCATCTCCACCTGCGCCTCCATGGTGCGCCCCGGCGGCCTGATGCTGGTTTCCACCATCAACCGCACCTTCAAGGCCGCCGCCCTTGCCATCGTCGGCGCCGAATATGTGCTCGGCTGGCTGCCGCGCGGCACGCATCAATATGAAAAGCTGGTCCGCCCGGAAGAGCTCGAGGCCCCGCTGAGGACGGGCGGCATGGAAGTCGTCGAGATGAAGGGCGTGTTCTTCAATCCGTTGCAGAACCAGTGGAATCTCTCAGCCGACATCGACGTCAACTACATGGTGCTCGCCCGCCGTCCCGCGGTCGCCGGAGCGGCGGCGGGAAGCGCGGCATGACGACCCCCGCGGACGTCGTCTCCTTCTGGCTCGAGGCCGGACCGCCGAAATGGTTCGCCAAGGACGACGGTTTCGACGCGGCGATCCGCGACGGCTTTCTCGACACGCATTTCGCCGCGGCCCGCGGCGATCTCGCCGACTGGGACCGGACGGCGGATGGCACGCTGGCGCTGATCATCCTGCTCGACCAGTTCCCCCGCAATCTCTTCCGCGGCAGCGGCCATGCGTTTGCGACCGACGGCCTGGCGCGCGCCATCGCCCGCCGGGCGCTGGAACGGGGCTTCGATCGCGCGGTCGACCCCAAGCTCCGCCCTTTCCTCTATCTGCCCTTCGAGCATTCGGAGGATCCGGCCGACCAGGCGCTCAGCATCCAGCTCTTCACCGCCCATCGCGACGAGACCGGCGATGCGGAAAGCCTGCGCTGGGCGGTCGAGCACCGCGACATCATCGCCAGATTCGGCCGCTTCCCCCACCGCAACGCCGCGCTCGGACGCGAGACGACACCCGCGGAACAGGCCTATCTCGACGGCGGCGGCTTCAAGGGGTGAGATGGGGTCGGTGCGGCAGATACCTCACCGGGCCGGAATTCGATACATTTCCCCCACATCCCAGGTCATGATATGCTGATCTTCTGACGGATGAGGAAATCGTGATGGCAGGAAAAACCGAGATTGCTGTCCAGGTGGACCCGCAGATGGAGGAATTCATCCTCCAGGAAATGAAGCGCGGATCATTCCCCTCCGCCAGTGCCTATGTCGAGGCGCTGCTGCATGAACGCTTCGAGGATGAGGCAGCCCTGCGGACATTGGAGCAGGAACTGGGCCGCGGCCTTGCCGACATCGAGGCCGGGCGCGTCACGTCTGCCGATGAGGCTTTTGACAGCGTTCGCGCCGAGCTCGGCCTAAAACGCCGGCGAGCATGAAGGTTGCGTTCACCCGTTCGGCCCGCGCCGATCTGACCGCCATCGGCCGTTATATCCTCGAACACAATCCGTCGCGCGCCGACGCCTTTTTGGACGAACTGCTGCAGTGCTGTCTTGAGATTGCCGACATGCCGGAGGCTTTCGCGCTTGTCCATCTTCCGCGTGTCGGTGGCATGAGGCGGCGCGTATTCGAACGCTATTTGATCTTCTACAAGATTGACGAGACAACGGTGACCATTGTCCGCATTCTTCACGGCGCCCGCAACTATGAGCGGATCCTGGCCCGGCAAGCCAAACGCAATCTCGGAGGTTCAGACGCCTGAAGCGTCAATTCACGTCGTCCGGTAAAACCGGCAGCGGCGCGATCTCGATGCCCTCGTCGACCAGCGCCTTGACCTCGGCGAGCGACGCCTCGCCGATGATGCCCCGCGCTTCGGCTTCGCCGTAATGGATTTTGCGGGCCTCTTCGGGAAAGCGCTCGCCGACATCCTCGCTATTGGCCCGGATCGCGGTGATCGCCTCCTTCAGCTTGGCCATCGCCGTCTTCTGCGCCTCGGTGACGGCGAGTGCATGCACCGCCTCCTTCTGCCGCGCGGTCGAGACCGAAGGTGCCATCAGCACCTTCGACACCTCGAGCGATCCGCAGGTGGGGCAGCTCAGATACCCGCTTGCCTTCTGGCGGTCGAAGTCGCCGCTCTCCGAGAACCAGCCCTCGAAGTCGTGTCCCTTGTCGCAGATGAGCGAGTAGCGGATCAAACGGTGACGCCCCCTTTCGCCAGTTCGGGCTGCAGGCTGAGCTCGAACTCACGCGCATTCTTCAGGTTGGGGATCTTGGCGCGTGCCGCAGCCACCGCCCCGATATCGATGTCGGCCAGCACGATCGCCTCGCCCGTGCCGCCGGCGGCAGCCAGCACCTTGCCCCAGGGGTCGACGATCATCGAATGGCCGAAGGTTTCGCGGCCGTCCTCGTGCACGCCTGCCTGGGCTGCGGAGATGACGAAGGCGCCGTTCTCGATCGCCCGGGCCCTGAGCAGCACTTCCCAATGCGCCTCGCCCGTCTGGCGGGTAAACGCTGCCGGCGTCGTCAGGATCTGGGCGCCGGCCAGCGCCTCGGCGCGGAACAGCTGCGGGAAGCGCACGTCGTAGCAGATGCCGAAGCCGAGCTTGGCGAACGGCAGGTCGGCGACCATGGCCTTGTCACCCGGGCGGTAGACGGCGCTCTCGCGCCAGCTCTCGCCATTGTCGAGATCGACGTCGAACATGTGGATCTTGTCGTAAGCGCAGATCTTGCGGCCGTCGGGTCCGAACAGGAAGGCGCGGTTGGCGATCTTGCCGTCCGGCAGCAGGATGGCGGTCGAGCCGACATGCAGATGGATGGAAAGTTCGCGCGCAAGATCCCCGGCGGTCTTGACGATGATATCATGCTCTTCGTCGCGCAGGACGGCCATCAGGCCCGGACGGTCTTTTTGCACAGCACCGGTCATTTCCGGGGTCTGTACATAGATCGCCCCGTGACCGGCGGCTTCCCGCACGAGGCGTGCCATGGAAGCGGCGTTCTTTTCCGGGTCGACGCCGGAGCACATCTGAATGGCGGCTGCCTTGAAGCTCATGATCTGTTTTTCCTTAAGCCGCCAGAAGGCCGTCGAGCTTGCCGGCCCGGTCGAGTGCATGAAGGTCGTCACATCCGCCGACATGGGTGCCGCCGATAAAGATCTGCGGGAAGGTCGTGCCGCCGTTCGACTTGGCGATCATTTCCTGGCGCAGGTCCGGATTGCCGGTCGCGTCGTGCTCGAGATAGGAAACGCCCTTGGAAGCGAGCAGCGCCTTGGCGCGCGAGCAGTAGCCGCAGCCCTGGCGGGTATAGATGGTCACGGATGCCATATGTGTCTCCGGTCGGATGGGGCCGGCAAGAGCCGGGAAGGATGTGGTTGTCCCTGTCATATAGGACCGGAGAATGCCCTTGCAAAGGTTAAAACTGTGACCTCCCGGGCGCCTGCCCGCTTCAGCGCGCGGGTGGCGGAGCTGACCGTCGCCCCGGTGGTGAAGACGTCGTCAACGAGCACGATGCGCCGGCCGAACACCTGCGGCGACATCGCCTCCGGCACGCCGAAGGCCCCGCGCACGTTGAGCGCCCGGGCGTTGGCGGTCAGCCCCACCTGCTGGACGGTCTTCTTGTTGCGCACCAGCGCGAGCGGCAGGAAGGGCTTGCCCGAGAGCCGCGCCACATGCCGGCCGAGCTCGGCCGACTGGTTGAACTTGCGGGAAAACAGCCGTGTCCGGTGCAGCGGCACGGACACCACGGCATCGCAGTTTGAGAGCGCTTCGCCGCCGGCCCGCGCCATCCAGCCAGCCATCATCGGCGCGAGATCGGTACGGTCGCGATATTTCAGGTCATGCACCAGGTCGCGGGCGATGCCCTCGTGGAGGGCGACGCTGCGCAACCGGTCGAACACCGGCGGATTGGCGATCGCCTCCGCCGACAACATACCGGGACCGGGATCATGCCCGAACGGCGTGCCGAGCACCTCGCAGAACGGCCGCTCGATGAAACGGATCGACGACCAGCAGCGCGGGCACAAGCCCCCATGCCGGCCGGTGCGGCAATGGCAGTGGGCGCAGCTCGGCGGAAAGACGATGTCGCGCAGGAAAGCCGCGATGCCGATCGGCACGGCGGCACTGACGGACACGGCTTTTTGCACTATTTGACCCGGCATGCGATTGACTTTAGGCGCTTGCCGGCGCCTTTGCCAGACCGAGTTTTTGACTGGAGCGGACAGGATGGAACGGATTTTCGATCAGGACCTGGTGACGGCGAACCGGCTGCGCGCCAGGCGCCGGCTGGAGACGGGCACCGACTTTCTGCTGGAGATCGCCGCGCGCGAACTGTCCGAGCGCCTCTCCCTCGTCGAACGCCGGTTCGACCACGCGGTCGAACTGCATGGTGGTACAGGTGCCACGGCCCGGCTGGCGCTTCAGACCGGCAAGATCGACACGCTCGACCGCATCGAGACCCATCAGGATTTCTCGGCCGACGGCAATGCGCTGACCGTAGCCCCCTTCGAGGCCGTGCCGCTCGAGCCGCAATCGGTCAACCTCGTGCTCTCGCCTCTGGCGCTGCATTTGACCAATGACACGCCGGGCGTGCTGGTGCAGATCCGCCGCGCGCTGAAGCCCGACGGCCTGTTCCTCGCGGCGATCCCCGGCGCCGGCACGCTCGGCGAGCTGCGCGACGTACTGTTGACCACCGAGGTCGAGCTGCACGGCGGGGCGAGCCCGCGCGTCATCCCCTTCCCCGACATCCGCGACGTCGGCGCGCTTCTGCAGCGCGCCGGCTTCACCCTGCCGGTGGTCGATGAGGAGAGCTATACGGCCCGCTACGACAACCTGTTCGCCCTGATGCGCGACCTCAAGGCCATGGGCATGGCCAATCCGCTGATCGGCCGCAGCCGCAAGCCCGTCGGGCGCGAATTTTTCCTCAAAGCCGCCGAGCGCTATGCGGAACGTTATGCCGATCCGGACGGACGCATCCGCGCTACCTTCTCGATCATTTACGTGTCTGGTTGGGCGCCGCACGAAAGCCAGCAGAAGCCGCTGAAGCCGGGTTCGGCGAAGATGCGCCTTGCCGATGCGCTCGACCCGACCAAGGGCCTGCCGCCGACGAGCGGGAGAAAGGGCTGAATTGGGGAGAAGTGCGTCCCTTCGTCAGGACGCGCAAGAGGGTGTCCGACGGTGGCCTCAAGCGAGGCGCAGCGGCAAGCTGGGCCGTCAGGCGTTGACGATGGCGGTGCGGATCGTCTCGAAGACCGCGGCGAGCGAATCGGAAAAGGCGCCGAGACCGAGGATCAGCGCCAGCCCGATGATCGCGGCGATGAGGCCGTATTCGATGGCTGTGGCCGCCTGGCGGTCGGCGATGAATTTCAAGACGAGATGCATGGCCTCTCCCGAGTTGGTCCGGCGCCGTCACCGGCGGAGTTGGCATTCCAGTATGGGGTCAGCAGCCGTCGCCGACGATGCAGACCGATCCGGGTGTTTCCTGCAGCACGCTGCGGCGGATCGTGTAGCGCTTGCCGCCTTCCGATTTGCCGATCGAGCCTGTGCTCATCATGTCGACCTGGTCCGATTCGAAGGCAAGGCTTCGCTTCTCGGTCCGGTCCGCCAGCATGGGTGTCAGCACGAGCGACAGCGCAATCGCCGCCATACCGAACAGCAGGGCGATGTTGAGTACTCCGGTCTTCCCGGAGAGATGCGAAGACCGCTCTCTCGACCTGACGGTCTTCCAGAAATCCTCGTTTGCCATGAAACGCTCCATACATGCGCTTCGAACGCATGAACAACAGCCATGAGGTTTGCCCCAGGGCCGTAAACTTTGCGTTAAGAACGTCTGCAAATTATAGAAAAGGCTAAAGAAGGTCCTGCAGGAAGGGGATCAGCGGCTCGTCGGCCGGCGGCATCGGATAGTCGCGGAGCGCATTGGCCCGGACCCATTTCACCGCCTGCCCCTCGCGGCCATGGGCGATGCCCTCGTAGCGCCGGCAGATATAGAGCGGCATCAGCAGGTGGAAGGTCTCGTAGGTGTGGCTGGCAAAGGTCAGCGGCGCCAGGCACGGCACCTTGGTGACGATGCCGAGTTCTTCCTCGAGCTCGCGGATCAGCGTCTCCTCGGGCGTCTCGCCCTTCTCGACCTTGCCGCCGGGAAATTCCCACAGGCCTGCAAGCGTCTTGCCCTCGGGTCGCTGCGCCAGCAGGATCCGGTTGTCGGTGTCGATCAGCGCACAGGCCGCGACGAGCAGGATGGGTCTGTCGCCGGTGCTCATGTCGAAGACCCCTTGCGCCAGTAGGCGTAGCGGTAGGCCTCGGTGAAGCCGAGCTTGGAATAGAGGGCAAGGGCCGGCGCATTGTCCGCCACCACCTGCAGCCAGGCGCTCTTCGCCCCGCGCATCCGTGCCCAGCGCAGCGCCGCCGTCAGGATTTCCAGCCCGAGCCCGCGCTTGCGGTGATCGGGCCTCACGGAAAGCGACATGATGCCGGCGAGGTCGTTGTCCTGCACACAGAGCGCCACCGCCACCGGACCGGCCTCCGGATCCTCGATGACGAACAGCCCCGTCGGCGGCTTGATGGCGCTGACGACCTCGGCCAGCGAGGGCTTGAGCGCTGGATCGGTGCCGTTGACGCAGAGATCGGCATCGACGAAGCGGCCGACGTCGTGGCTCGGCAGGTGGTCGAGCGTGTTCTCCGGCAGTTCGATTGCGGTCAGGTCGCAGGTCAGCGTCAGCACTTCCTCGAACCGCTCCCAGCCATCGGCCTTCATCAGCTCGATCAGCGGCTTCGGCGTCAGAGGCGTCTCGCGCACCAGGATTGGTCGGCCATGGGCCTCGAACTTGCGCGCCGCCTTCTCCAGACGGATGGCAATGTCGCGGCTGTCGGACGGATCGAGCGCGACGACGCAGTTCAGCCGCTTGGAGGGATGACCGCCGGTCAGGCGGATCTGCCAGCTGCCGTCATACTGCACGGACGTCGCGGGCCAGGCCCTGAAGCCGACGGCTTCGAGGCGCCGGACGAGCGGCAGGTTCTGATCGGTGACGGCTTGGGGCATCGCGGCAGTCAACTCCGGTAATCGCCGTTGATTGCCACATATTCCTTGGTGAGGTCGCAGGTCCAGACCGTCGCCTTGCCCTCTCCGAGCCCGATGTTGACGCGGACCGGAATGTCCTGGCGCTGCATCACGGCGGTCGTCGCCGCCTCGGAATAGGCCGGGTCCCGTTCGCCGTTGACGGCCACCCGGATATCGCCGAACCAGATCGCCAGCCGGTCGCGGTCGGCCATTTCGCCGGACTTGCCGACCGCCATGACGATGCGGCCCCAATTGGCGTCTTCGCCGGCAACGGCGGTCTTGACCAGCGGCGAATTGGCGATCGACAGCGCGATCTTCTTGGCGGCGAGATCGTTCTCGGCGCCGGTCACGGTGATCTCGACCATCTTGCGGGCGCCCTCGCCGTCGCGGACCACCTGCAGCGCCAGGTCCTTGAGCAGGTCGTTGAGCGCCAGCCGGAAGCCCGAAAGCGCCGGATCGTCGGCCGTCTCGATCGTCTTCTGACCGTCGGCGCCGGCAGCGCCCGTGGCAAACAGCAGAAGCGTGTCGGAGGTCGAGGTGTCGCTGTCGACGGTGATGGAATTGAAGGTCGGATCGACGCCGGCCGAAAGCAGGGCCTGCAGCGCGGGGGCGGCAATGTCGGCGTCGGTAACAACGAAGGAGAGCATGGTCGCCATGTCCGGCGCGATCATGCCCGCACCCTTGGCGATGCCGTTGATCGTCACCTTGACGCCACCGATCTCGGCGGTGCGCGTCGCCACCTTCGGATAGGTGTCGGTCGTCATGATCGCCCGCGCGGCTTCCAGCCAGAAGTCACCCGTGGCACCTTGCGCCATGTCGCCCAGCACGCCGGAAAACTTGGTGGCGTCGAGCGGCTCGCCGATGACGCCCGTGGAGGCCAGGTAGATTTCGTTCTCGCCGCAGCCGAGAGCGGCCGCCGCCGACTTTGCCGTCAGCTCGGTCGCCGCCTTGCCCTTGAGGCCGGTAAAGGCATTGGCATTGCCGGAATTGACGACCACGCCGCGCGCCACGCCATGGGCGAGGTTGGTGCGGCAGAAATCGACCGGCGCCGAGGGGCACTTCGACTTGGTGAACACGCCGGCGACCGCGGCCGGGCGATCGAACGCCATCAGCAGCACGTCGGTGCGGTTCTTGTACTTGATGCCGGCGGCGGCGGTCGCCATGCGGACACCGCGAATGGCCGGCATATCCGGGTAGGACGTGGGAGCAAGGGGAGAAACGGTTGCGGACATTCTTAACAGCCTGATTTAGAAGGACCCGTCAAAGCGGGTCCGAAAAAACGAACATATCCGGTGAAAGCCTCTGAATTGCAAGACCATCGGAGTTCACCGGCCTTTTGCTGGCTAAGACGAGTCTTGCTCCAACAGGAGAGCTACCCCCTTGCCACCTGTGCCCCCTTGGTCCGAGGGATCGCAGGAAAATTGTTCAAGGCCTCATTTTGAAGCGTTGCGAACGGACGTAAACATCGCGTCCACATATTTCTCGCAATCAAAATCGGCAGCTCTGCTATAGATTTCCCTCTCGATATCCTCGGCCCGGTGATGATTAGCCATCCGAGCAGGCACATTGTGGAATATGTCCGCGAGAATAGCTGTCTTCTTTGTGTTTTCCGCAGCGCGAATTGCGATGAAAACATTCGCCATAACCGCTAGCAGAACTTTGTAGTCATCATCGGGCTGCATATCGGATCCCAACGTCACCCCCTGATGTTCGCTCAACACATGCAAGTGGCGCCATTCAGAACAATTGGCTTCCCGGAATCCACTCCCGCTCGGTGGCGAAAGAAGATCAAGCCCAATGGATCTGATCGCTGCGATAAAAATCACAGCGATCTTACCAGCGGTTCTTTCCCTCAATCGAGGTTCGCAACAGTTCCGTCAGGGCTTGGCTGCGTTCACGTCCTCGTAGCCCTTGCGCAGCGCCTCGTCGAGGATCTCGACCTTCTGCTCGGCCTTGGCCTTCTCGATGATGGCGAGATACTTGTCGCGCATCACCAGCTGGCGGACCTGCTGGGCGACGGTCTCATAGGCCGGCGGAGCGGCGTCGCGCTTGTCCTCGACCTTGATGACGTGGAAGCCGAACTGGGTCTTGACCGGGGTCTTGGAGTAGGTGCCCTTCTCCATGGCGAAGGCCACTTCTTCGAATTCCGGAACCATGCGGCCCTTGGTGAAGTAGCCGAGATCGCCGCCTTCCGACTTGTTCGGGTCGGTCGACTTGGCCTTGGCCAGTTCGATGAAATCCTTGCCGGCGTCGAGTTCGGCAATGATAGCCTTGGCCTCTTCCTCGGTCTTGACCAGGATGTGGCGGGCACTGACCTCGACCTGCTTCGGCAGGGCGGCGATTTCCTTGTCGTAGCGTGCCTTGACCTCATCTTCGGTGACGGCGTCGACAACGTGCTTCTTGAAGTAGATGTTGTGCAGCTCGCGGTCGGCGATGAACTGCATGCGCTTCTTGAACTCGGCGTCGTCCTTCAGGCCTTCGCCATCGGCATTGCCGGCAAGCAGCTTGACGTCGATCGCGCCGGACAGAGCGGCGATCTTCTTCTGCTCGTCCGGAAGCTGGGCGAGCTGCGGGTCGAGATTGGCGATGGCCAGGTCGAGTTCGGACTGGGTGATCTCCAGCTTGCCGACCTTGGCGACGACGGCGTCCTCGGCGGAAGCCTGGTTCTGGAGCCCGATGAACGCCACACAAGCGACGAGGGCGATTTTATGAAGACGAAGCATAAGAAACCTTTCGGAAGATGAACCGTTTCAAGACCGTTCGAATCGGGCGAAAAATTGTCAAACGCACGCCAGGGCAGGCTTTTCCGGCCACCCTGTGGCGTTGACATCATTCGACCCCCCTCTTATCTGTCACGCAACCGCGCGTCCAGAGCCGTTTCCCGCTGCTCTGCGCCTGAACGCCGAATTTCGGCGGTCGGCAGGGATGCGCTACGAATATGACGAAGGTCAGAAAGGACCATCGAATGGTCAGTCTTGGTGGGCTTGCCCGCAAACTCTTCGGATCGGCCAACGAACGCCGCGTTCGCTCCTATCAGCCGAAGGTCGCCGCAATCAACGCGCTCGAAGAGAGCATGAAAGCGCTGTCCGACGAGGCTCTCGCCGCAAAGACGCAAGAGTTCCGCAAGATGCTGGCCGACGGCAAGGCGATCGACGACCTGCTCGTGCCGGCCTTTGCCGTGGCCCGCGAAGCCGCGCACCGCGCGCTCGGCATGCGGCCCTTCGACGTGCAGCTGGTCGGCGCGATGATCCTCAACGACAACGCAATCGCCGAGATGAAGACCGGCGAGGGCAAGACGCTCGTCGCGACCCTCGCCGCTTACCTCAACGCCATTCCAGCGCGTGGTGTGCACGTCATCACGGTCAACGACTACCTGGCGAGCTACCAGTCCG
>Ga0180012_1000208_pt1 | contig 24761 bp, 34 predicted proteins | sample KR11_S2_MetaG_FD_122243 | JGI IMG/M metagenome (GOLD analysis project Ga0180012, IMG submission 122243) | Groundwater microbial communities from the Olkiluoto Island deep subsurface site, Finland - KR11_S2_MetaG | ecosystem: Environmental > Aquatic > Deep subsurface > Groundwater | place...
CAGGCCGATCGCGCCGCCAGCGCCAACAGCCTGTGGCGCGCCGGCGCCCGCACCTTCTTCGGCGACCAGCGCGCCCGGCGCATCGGCGACATCGTCACCGTCAACATTGACATCGACGATCGGGCCCAGACCCAGAACACGACGGCACGCAGCCGGACCAATGACATCTCCGGCGGCGTCACCAACTTCTTCGGCCTCGAGAACAGCCTCGGCCAGGCCTTCCCGGGCGGGTTTGACCCCGCCAACCTCGTCGGGCTGGAAGGCGCGTCCAACTCCAACGGCTCCGGCTCGGTCAACCGGTCCGAAAAGGTCAGCCTGACCATTGCGGCGGTCGTCACCGATGTCATGGTCAACGGCAATCTGGTCATCCAGGGCCGGCAGGAAGTGCGCACCAACCGCGAGGTCCGCGAACTGACCGTCGCCGGCATCGTGCGGCCCGAAGACATCAGCTCGGCCAACACCATCGCCCACACCCAGATCGCCGAGGCGCGCATCAGCTACGGCGGCCGGGGCGACATCAGCCGCATCCAGGCCGCCCCCGCGGCCCAGTCGCTGGTCGAGCGGTTCAGCCCCTTCTGAGTGGCGCCGGCTGACGGGCCCCGCCCTGGCGACCCGCCGCCCGGGTTGAATCCGGCCGTTCGCCGAACGCGCGATAAATTCGTCACACCGCCGCGGAGGGCGTGAGTGCGTCCAAGCGGGGCCGTGAACCGTTAATGGAATGTAGCGTTTCGAAATCAGACACGAGGCCTCCTCATGCTGAAGATCGCCATTCCTGCCGTCGCGGCCCTCGGGCTGATCGCCTTCGCCGCCCGCTCGCAGGCGACCGATTCCGACGTCCAGCCGGTCGCCGCCCCCATGGGCTGGCACCTCAGCCACGAGGGCTCGCTGGCCAAGCTGGCCTATGGCGTTGAAAACTCCGATCAACTGGCGCTGATGATGACCTGCGAACGCGGCCACGCCCAGGCGACCGTCTATGGCGAGGTCCAGCCGGCGAGTCCGCGTCTGGTGAAGGCCTCGATGTCCACAGCCATCGATCCGCTCAGCGGCGGCCTGGCCCGTGAGGCGCGGATTTCGGTGCGCGATCCTGCCCTGCAGCGACTGGCGCGGAACGGCAAACTGCCCGTGGAGGCCGAGGCCGGAGCGTTCGAGCTGACGGCCACACGCGGCGAGCGTCGCCTGATCAGCGACTTTTTCGCCTATTGCGGTTCGGACCGCGTCTGACCACAAGGGTGGACGGAGCATCCATCGGGGGCTGAGCCATGATCGCCTTGTTCATCGCCGCGGCCCTGGCCGCGCAGAGCCCTCCGACCGAACCCGCCTGGACCTGGTCGCTTTACGCAGACGCCGTGCCCGTGGTCCTGGCCAATGAGGTCCCCGACACCGCCCGGCTTCGCGCGACGCTCGAATGCGACCCGGGCACCAGCGTGGCCCGGCTGACCCTGTACGGCGGCGCGGCCATGGCCGGGATGGCGCGGATCACGGCCGGCGAGGCCTCCTCGGTCGCCGAGGCGGCGGCCGCCCCGGCGGGCGCCTCAAAATTCGCGCTGCGCACTGATCACCCGGTCTTCGCCGCCTTCACCATCGATGGTCGGATGACCATCGTGGTCGGCGATCAGCGTCGCCCGGTCGAGGTTCCCGCGGCGCATCTTGCCAAGCTGCGCCGGTTCGCGGAACTCTGCTCGGGCTGACCTGACGGGAGACGTCCCATGCGCGCCCCAGCCCTGTTCGTCCTGAGCAGCCTCGCCCTGACTGCGACGGCCTGCGCCACGGTCGAACCGCCCTCGCCAGCCGCCCCGGCCAGCGCACCCGCCGCTGTCGCCGGTTACGACTGGTTCTTTCACCCCGATGGCCGCGAGGCCCGGCTGGTCTACGGCCTTGCCGAGAGCGACGACCTCCGCCTCGGCATGGACTGTCGCCAGGGCAGCGGGCGGCTGATGCTGAGCGCCATCGGCGGACCGGGGGCCGATCCCGAGATCCTGGTGGAATCCGGGGGCGAGACCGGGCGCTTCGCCGCCCGATCCGAACCCTCTCAGCTGCATGACGGCGTTCTTCTGACCGCCGAGGCGGCGGCCGACGCGCCGGTGTTCCTGCGCTTTCGCCGGACCGGCTGGATGGCCCTGTGGCAGGACGGCGAGCGTCAGGCCTACGCCCCCCATCCGGAATCCGAGTCCAATATCGAGCGGTTCTTCGCCTTCTGCGGTTGACGCGACGGCTCCGCTCCGGTGCAGTCCCCCCTGATCCGGGAGGGACTCCATGAAACTCGTCATCGCCGCCGGCGCCTTCGCCATGCTCGCCGCCGCCACGCCGGTCGCCGCCAACCCGGCGCCGCCACAGGCCGATGTCTCCCGCACCGCAGAGAACCCCGCCCTCGCCTCCATCCTGGCGGATTACGAGGCCTACCTCCGGGCTGTGGACCCCATCAATGCCGGCATGGAAGGCGACCGCGACGCCCTGTCCCGCCTGCCGGACGCCTCACGCGCCTTCGAACTGGCCCAGGAGCCGACCCTCAGGGGCTTCGCCGACCGTCTCGCCGCGATCCAGCCGGCCGGACTCAGCGAGGAGGACCGGCTCAACCACGCCTTTATGACCTATGTCATCCAGCGGTCCCGCGCCCGCATCCCGCTGGATACGAGCCGGATCGACTCCTTCAACTCCGAGGGCGGCCCCGGCCAGGGCCTGGCCTATGTCGCCAGCGTCACCCGGATCGCCACCATCGCCGACGCCGAGGCGTGGATCGCCCGGCTGGAGGCCATGCCGAAGGTCTATGCGGACCAGCTGGCCAATGCCCGCCGCGGCCTCGACACCGGTCTGGTCCAGCCGCGGTCCATCGTCGAGAACGCCCTCACCCTGATCGGGCCGGAAGCCGCCATCGCGCCCGCGGCCGATCCCCTGCTCAAGCCGTTCGCCACCCTCCCGGCCTCCATCCCGGCGGCGCAGCAGGCCGCCCTGCGCGAGCGGGCGGCCCGGGTCGTGGCCGAAGGCGTCATGCCGCAGCGGCGCGAATGGGCCCGCTTCCTGCGCGAGGACTACCTGCCCCGCGCCCCCGGGACCCTCGGCCTGGTCCACCGTCCCGGCGGCCGCGAGTTGTACGCCTATCTGGTGCGCGGCTTCACCACCACCGACCTGACGCCCGACGAGGTCCACGCCATCGGCCTGGAAGAAGTCGCCCGCATCCGCGGCCGCATGGATACGGAGATGCGCGCCGCGGGCTGGACCGGCGACTTCGCCGGCTTCCTCGCCTTCCTGCGCACCGACCCGCAATTCTACACCACGACGCGCGAGGACCTGCTGGAGAAGGCTTCCGAGATGGCCAAACGGGCCGACGACGGCCTGCCGGCCCTGTTCGGGACCCTGCCCCGCCTGCCCTATGGCGTGCGCCCGGTGCCGCGCGAGATCGAGGCCAACTACACCACCGGCCGCTACAACCCCGGCTCGGTGGAGAACGGCGTCGCCGGCGGCTATATCGTCAACACCTCCAGCCTCGACCAGCGCGGCCTGTATGAACTGCCGGCCCTGACCCTGCACGAGGCGGTTCCCGGCCACCATCTGCCGATCGCCCTTCAGCAGGAGGCCGAGGACGGCCCCTATTTCCGCAAGAGCGTAGACGTCACCGCCTTCACCGAGGGCTGGGGCCTGTATTCGGAATTCCTCGGCGAGGAGATGGGCTTCTACCGCACCCCCTATGAGCGGTTCGGCCGCCTCAGCTACGAGATGTGGCGCGCCTGCCGCCTGGTCTCGGACACCGGCATCCACTGGCTGGGCTGGGACATCGAACAGGCCCGCGCCTGCTTCCGCGACAACTCCGCCCTGGCCCCGCTGAACATCGAGACCGAACTGCAGCGCTACATCGGCTGGCCCGGACAGGCCACGGCCTACAAGATCGGGGAGATCCGGCTGCGCGCGATCCGCTCGCGGGCGGAGGCCGAACTGGGCGACCGTTTCGACATCCGCCGCTTCCACGACGCCCTGCTGGTCGACGGCCCGCTGCCCATGGCCCTGCTGGACGAGCGGATGGACCGCTGGATCGCGGAAGAGAAGGCGCGGCCCGCGGACTAGAGGCCCAACGCCGCCCGCGCCTTTCTGGTCAGTTTCGCGGCGACGATGCCGTGGGCGATGGCCAGATGCTCGGCCAGTTCATCGTCGGCCCAGTCGTCGATATGCGGCAGGTTCACCCATTTGTTGCGCGCCATATAGGGCGCGGGCCGCGCGTGGCCGCTCTCGGTCAGCACCTCATAGGCGATGTCCGAGACCTTGAACGAGATGCCGCCACGCTCGCCGACCATGCAGAACATCTTGCCGCCCACGCGGTAGGCGTCGTGATCGTCGCCGAACGGATGGTCCAGCGTCGCCGCGGGCAGAGCCAGGCAGACCTTGCCGACTCCCTCACGATCCATGATCAGGCCTCCACGCCCACGCCGATCGGGCAGACCACGCCGGTGCCGCCGATGCCGCAATAGCCGTCCGGATTCTTGGCCAGATAGCCCTGGTGATAGTCCTCGGCGAAATAATAGGGGCCCGCCGGCGCGATCTCCGTGGTGATCGTTCCGCGCCCGGCCTTCGACAGCGCCGCCTGATAGGCGTCGCGCGAGGCCTCGGCCTCGGCCCGCTGGGCGTCGTTCAGGTAATAGATGGCCGAGCGATAGGTGGTGCCCACATCATTGCCCTGGCGCATGCCCTGGGTCGGGTCATGGTTCTCCCAGAAGGCCTTGAGCAACTCCCCGTAGGAAATCTCGTGCGGATTGAAGACCACCTGCACCACCTCGGCGTGGCCGGTGCGGCCGGTGCAGGTCTCCTCATAGGTGGGGTTGGGCGTGATTCCGCCGGAATAGCCGACCGAGGTGACCCAGACCCCCGGCAGTTGCCAGAAGATCCGCTCCACGCCCCAGAAACAGCCCATGCCGAGGATGGCGGTCTCGAACCCTTCGGGATGCGGCCCCTTGAGCGGCCGGCCGGTGACATAGTGGACTTCGTCCGTATGCAGGGGCGTCGCACGCCCGGGCAGGGCCTCGGCGGCGGTGGGCAGGTCGTGGGATTTCTGGAACGTCATGGCGCTAACTCCGGTCGAACGGTCAATCCTGCATATGGGGCCTCACGCGCCGCTTGCCGAGGGGGTCCGGGTGTTCTATCAGCCTCGCCTCGCGCCGGATCGACCTCCGGCGGGACACGAAAGCCTTCGGGCGACGTCGTGGAAACGGACAGGTGGCGGAGTGGTCGATCGCGCACGCTTGGAAAGCGTGTGTAGGTGAAAGCCTACCGAGGGTTCGAATCCCTCTCTGTCCGCCACCACAAAAATAAACACGCGCGTTTTCCGTTACTTGTCGCCACCATTGTCTAACCGGGCGTTCGGGTTAGTCGCTCCCATGCGGGCCATCGCCCCGTCTGCCATGTGCCGTTGACCGGCGGCGCGGGTGTATCTCTCGACCTCTTTGAGCGTCGTGTGACCGGTTATCGACATGATCTCGTTGGCGCTACACCCGCACTCGGCAAGCCGCCGCGCGCCCGCTTTTCGCAGGCCGTGGGGTGAACGCCCGGTCGGTAGCCCCGCCTCTTTGGCCGCGTCGCGCATCCAGTTTCCAAACCCTGCCGCCGTGTAGGGCTTGCCGAACTTGGTCAGCAGATAGGTCTCCCGGTCATCCTCGATCGTGTCGAGCGACGCCTGAAGCTTCGGGTGGATCGGAACGTCCAGCTCAACGCCGGTCTTTTGCTGGGTCAGGCGGATATACCCCTCCACCAGATTGCCGGGGCCGATCCGGCGCACGTCCGATGACCGCTGCGCCGTGCAAAGCAGCAGGTCGAACGCCAGACGCTCCCGTGTTCCAACCGGCCACCGCGCCTCAAACTTGGCGATCTCGGCTTCCGTCCATGTGTGGAAGCCAGCCGTCTTATGCTTCAGAACCCGGATGCCTCGCGTCGGGTCCGAATGAGCAAGCCGCGCCTTCATGGCGTGACGAAATACCGAACGGAGAACCTTCAGCAGATTGTTGGCAGCGGTTGGCGTGTCCGCCCGCTTGTCCATGCTGGCTGAGATGTGTTCGGAGCGTAGCAGGACGACGGGCTTATCCCCCGCACCCTTGCGCCAGTTCTCCAAAATCCCCCGATAGGTCTTTTGCGTCGCCGGACGCTTCGTCTTGAACTCGCCGCTGGCGTAGTATGAGACGCACAGGGCGTTGATCGTCCCCGGCTTGACCCTATCCTGCCCTATGGGCTTGGGCGCGGCTGTCATGGCATCCGAGTACCACGCAAGCCAATCGTCGGACCCGTAGGCCGCTCGCGTCTGGCTCTCCGGCTTGCCCTTGGCGCGGAACCTCCAGCGAAGGACGTTGTGGCGGTCGCGGTAGTGGCTGACGTGGGGAGGCTTCCGCTTCATGCGGCGATGCCATCCCACGGATTGCTGGCCATGTCAGCCGGGAGCGCGGCGAAGTACTGATCGACCTCCAGCCGGTCCCATACCTTGCGGGTGTCGATGACGCGCGGGGCAGGCATCCGGCCATCCGCGACCATCTCGTCAAACTTGGACACCATCACGGTTATCAGGAGCGCGAGCGGGGCCACGATCAACGTCATCTCGCCCATCTCCAACGGGCGCTCGATCAACACCATCCTTGCCCGCACGACCGACGTTGGAAGCCGGGTGGACATCACGCACATCAGCCAAGTGTGGCTGGCGACGGGTACGGGCGCGACGTTCACAAGCGTTCGCCCCTTCACCGACGGCGGCGAAACCGAGGTTGCCGTAAGGATGCTCGGCGGCACCGACTACATGGGCGGCCTGAGCCACGGCGACCAGACCGCTACCGTGATGAAGCTGTTTGTTGATGGCACAGAGATCACCGCTGACGGAACCTATACCGGCAAGGTGTTTCGCATCGTCCAGCGGTCGTCGTTGACCGATCCCGACGCCGTGGGCAACCCGGTTCGCTTCTACATGGACACCGAGCACACGTTCAGGGCCAAGGGAAAGCTCACGCTCCGGGGCTGTATGACGGCCAACGGCACTCCACAGGTCGATTACGACTATCTCGGGATGCTCAAGCCGATGCTGACATACAGCGCGGCCAACGTGATGACGAAGGCGTATCTCGATGAGCCGTGGCAGGAGCTGGACCTGACCGGCACACTTCCGGCTGGCCTCGTCACCAAGGGCCGAAAGGTCGTCTATACGGGAGCGCAGGACTCCATGTGGATGAGCATGGAGATTGTCGAGGGGTGGACCGCGTCGGGCCGCCAGCTTTACATCGCGCCCGCCAGCCCCAAGGGGAAATCGTATTTCACCCATCACGGCCTCGCGTCCAGCTACACCTTCGCCAACGGCGAGCGGACCGAGTTCAAGGTCGAGTACGAGTTCGGCGCAGCGGCTTAATGCTGGATGATCCGCCGGGCGATCAAGATGTCGTGCGGCTGATGGGTGGTCAGCACGGTCCGCACCGTCTGGCGGCCCGATTCACCGATCACGGCCCGCGTCTGTGGAGATTGAGCAAGCCGGGTGATGGCCGCCGCCAGAGCGGGGGGATCGCAGACCGGGACGGCAACACAGTTTTCGCCGTCCCGCATCCGTCCGGGGATTCCTCCGACCATCGTTGTGACCACGGCGCACCCCTTGGCCATCGCTTCGTAAAGGACGCGCGGGAAGCCTTCATGGTGTGTCGGGAGAACAAACACGTCGGCGGCTTCATACTCCGCCATCAGGTCGGCCTTGTCGCTGATGAGCCCTACCAGAGAGACGTGTTCGGACAGGCCTTCGGTCGCGATGCGACGGGCAAGATCATGGGCCATGGCCCCGCTGCCGACGATGCGAAGGGTGAAGTCCAGCCCGCTCGCCTTCATGAGTGAGCAGGCCGACAGCAGTTCGGCAAGGCCCTTGGCGGGCAGCAGGTTGCCGACGAAAAGCAGGCGTATCGGCCCACCAGACGGGCGGATGACCGGCGCGGTGTCGTCCATGCCGACAATCGTCATCGGGAGGATGGTAGCCACGTCGGCGCAATACTCTCGTAGGGAGGCCTCAAGGGTGGGGGAGACGGTGAGGATGAAGCGCGCGCCGGACAGGGCCGTCCAGTCCAGAGGACCGTCCCAACGCTCGCCCCGGACATAAAGGCCGTATGGCTTCCGAAGCGCCCGGCATATCAGGGAGCCGATGCGCGGGATGGTTCCGGGGAAGAACAGATAGACGTGGTCGGCACGCCAGACCTCGCGGACCAGACGAAAGACGGAGAGCGGGCCGCGCAAGCCAACAACCCGGACGCCGGAGCCGGAAACGTCGGTATTATGGAAGCTCAGTTTGTCGTCATAAGCCGTCGTGGGAGCGAGGTGTGTGACCGTGAAGCCGTCGCGAGCAAGGGCCGTTAGAAGCCCGGCGTTGTGAATGTGGACGAAGGGGTGCCCCCGCCCGTCTGTTGCGATGGAGCCGTTGCCGACAACGAGAAGGCGCGTCACGCAGCGGCCCGGTCGAAGATTTCATCGTAGTGGTCACGGCCATCGCAAGAGCCGTGGGGGGCCAGTCCTGCCAGTTCAAGGAGTGTATACACCCCTTCGGCATTGGACCCGGCGCGGGTGAGAAAGGCCCGCTCGATCTCGACCACGACCCGCCGGCAGTTCGGATGCGAGGTGATGTTCTGGATCGAGCGCAGGACGTGTTCCTCGTGGCCTTCAACGTCAATCTTCACCATGAACGGATGCGAGGTCATCTCCTCGACCAGTTCGGGCAGCCCCGTTGAAAGGTCCACGACCAGAACGGCGGTCCCGTCCTCGCCCAGATGAGCGCGACCGGTGTGCTGTTCGTCGCTGGCCATGGATAGGAAGCCGGACGTGTCGCTTATACCGAAGGGAAGGATGCGGATATTGTCGGCCCCGTTCCGCTCGGCGTTTGCGGCAAGGCGCGCAGCTATCGGCAGGCTGGGCTCGAATGCATAGCAGACGCCATCGGAGCCGATGCGCTCGGCGGCCACCAGAGAGAAAATCCCGGCGTTGGCCCCAATGTCGATGAAGTTCATGCCGGGCGTAAGGCCCGAGAGGGCGGAAAGAACGCCGTCGTAACCTCCGCCACCGACCACTCCGTAAGAGGATGTTGCGTCGCGAGGGTGGAACTGGAACAGCGGCCCGTATGGGGTTCTTACCCATACCGGCCCGGATAGTGCCCCGACATAACGGGCCAGCCGCGCCTTCCCCGGAAAAAGCGGAAGCGCAAGGATCGCCTGAAGTAAGTAGCCCGTCACTTTTGCTTCCCCCTAAACGGGTGGGGGTTAACACGGCAAGTAGTAAATATCCACCGACGCAGCCGGAGAAGGTGTCTCACCACCCCCTCCGGCTCCGAGCCAGTGACGACCCGGACCGCGCGGCCCGTCACCCTGACACCTGAAACCATTAAGAGCGAGTGACCCGCTAATGACCTTTGACGCCGGAACCCTTGTGACCCTTGGCCTAGCCGGTGTTGCTGTCATCGTTTGGCTTGTCCGGCTTGAGGGCCGGGTGAACAACAAGGCCAGCTCTGAAATCGTGTCAGCCCTGACAGCCGTAGTTACCGCCCTGCAAGCCAAGGAAGCTGGCCACGATCAAACCCGCGACGAAGTTATCCGGCTTCAAGAGCAGATCAAACACCTCACCAACCTGATTGAGCGATTGCTCCCCGCCAGCCGCCGGAAGGTGTCGGAATGACCGACCCGCAAGACCCGCTCCCCGAGCCGTCGTTCCGCTGGCGTCGCCTTATGGCCTTCGCCGTCGTCGCGGCCTCACTCGCCCTAGTCTGGCGTCTGACCTACCTTGTCCCTGCGAATGACGCTCTGGGGGCCATACACGCCGTTCTCGCGTTCGCGGCCCTCATGCTCCTGCTGTGGGCCGGTGGGGCGTCAGCGGCGGATATATCGGGCATTCTGGCGAACCTGAAGCTCAGGCTTCGCGGGCCCCGTCCGGCTGACCCGCCGACCGTCCAGGCGCGGGCGGACGACTAGCGCCGGGTCGTATCAACCGGACCCGGCAACGGCGGCTGCCTCGCGGCTAACCTCATGGGCTCAGCCCGCTTATTTCCTACCATAAAAACCCGGAGTCCGCCAATGGGATATGCCCTTGGAGCGAAGTCACTTGCCGAGTTGCAGGGTGTCGATCCGCGCCTTGTTATGGTCGTCAAGCGCGCCATCGAAATCAGCCCGCAGGACTTCAGCGTTCACGACGGCCTCCGCACCGAAGCGGAGCAAACTGCGCTGGTCCGCAAGGGCGCGTCGCAGACCATGAACTCGATGCACCGCAAGCAGGCGGACGGCTACGGCCACGCAGTCGATCTGGTCCCCTACATCAACGGCAAACTGCGCTGGGAATGGCCCGCCATCTTCCCCATCGCCGCCGCCGTCAAGTTCGCCGCCGCTGAACTGAACGTGCAAGTCCGCTGGGGCGGGTGCTGGGACCTGATGAGCCAGATCAAGGGCTCGACCTCCGCCGATATGGAGAAGGCCGTCCAAGCCTACGGAGACGCCAAGCGCCGGGCTGGAAAGCGCAGCTTCCCGGACGGCCCGCACTTTGAGATTCCGGTGGGTCTGTGATGAACGGCCTCCTTCTCTTCGCCGCCGGTTGGTTCTGCGGCATCGCCAGCGTCTTCGGTGCCGTGGCGTGGGCCTATCGGAATGGGGTGCGCGGGCTATGACCTTAAGCACCAAAAACCGACCGTTAGGCCGTCTTAAGTCCCAAATACGGACATTTCTGGCCCCGGAGCGCCTCTTATGTCGCTGAAAATGATCCCGTGGCGACTGATCGGCTACATTGCCGCCGGGCTGCTGATCCTCGCCGGATTGAATCACGCGGCGCGGTTCGTCCCCTTCACACCTCAGTGGTCCGCCCATCGCGCCGAGGCCAAGGCTGACAGGCTTGAGGGCCAGGTATCCACCCTGGAACGCGAGGCCACTGGAAACGCGGAGATCGGCCAAGCGGTCGAGACATTCCACACCCGCGAGGTGGTTTACCGCGACCTCGCCCACCAAGCCAAATCCGAAGCGGAGAACGCCCCCGATGGCGAGACGCCCCTTTCTGACGAGCGCGGCGCTCGCCTGCACGGTTACGATGTGCGGGTGTGCGACGGCGCAGCCTTCACCTGTTCCGCTATTGACGCTGCCAGCGGTCGGACGGGAGCCCTGCCATCTGACGGTTCTCCCGTCGAACCCGACGCAGGCTGACCTAGACGCCGCCTATGCCGCCCGCGCTACCGATCTGGCGCTATGCGAAGGCAAGCGGTCGATCAATGAGCAGGCCTTCGACGCACAACAGCGTGCGCTGCAACCCCCTCCCCGGCCCTTCTGGGCGCGACTGTTTGGTGGCCAATGACGGAAGCCGAGTACCCCCGCTGGGCCACGGAAACCCAAGTCCGCTATCTGGAGGCCGTCAAGGAGCATGGCAGCACTCGGAAGGCCGCTGCCGCCCTAGGCGTCCATAAGAACGCGGTGTGGGAGAGCATAGATCGCTACAACAAGGAAGCGGCTCGGCGGGGCCATGCTCCGGGGCATTTCGACAGCGGCGTCCCTGCCGGGTATCGCATGGGGAAAGTCACCGTCCAGCGCAGGCAGGCGGACGGAACCTATACATGGGAGCGAATGTCTCCCGACGCGGAGGCCGAAGCGGAGCGTCTGGAAGCTATCCGGGCCGCCATGCTGGAAGACCTCCCCCGCGCACGCCCGGCTCCGGCTCCGGTCTATTCCGACCACGACCTCCTGACCGTCTATCCGCAGGGCGACCCCCACGCTGGCCTCTATAGCTGGAAGGACGAAACCGGTCAGGCGTTCGATCTGGTTGAGTATGAGCGGGTGACGAAGGCCGCGATTGACCGGCTGGTAGCATCCGCAGCTCCTTCGGCCCACGCCCTGTTTATCGACCTCGGGGATAGCCTTCACGCTGACAACAATGCCAGCCGAACGAAGAGCGGGCATCACCTCGACACGCATGGGCGTCACGCGGAGGTAGTCAGGGCTGTTATCCGGTGCAAAAGGCACCATATCGCACGACTTTTGGAGCGCCACACCCACGTCACCGTCAGGATCAATCCCGGCAACCACGACAGCGTGACCGCCCTCATGCTCGCTGAGATGATGGCGCTGATCTATGAGAACGAGCCGCGCGTGACTGTGGCGACAAGCCCTAACCCGTACTGGTTCCACGGCTTCGGATCGAACCTGATAGGCACCACGCACGGCGACGGGGCCAAGGGTGCGAACCTTCCCCTTCTGATGGCTGTGGACGCTCCCGCCCTTTGGCTGGCGTCAGAGCATGGGTCGCGGGTCTGGTTCGTCGGCCACGTCCACCACAAGGACATCAAGGACTATCCGGGCGTCACAGTGGAATACTGCCGGACCCTAGCGGCTCCTGATATTTGGAGCCATGCAAGCGGCTATCGGTCGAAGCGCGATATGCAGGCCGTGACGTTCCACAGGACAGACGGCGAGGTCGAACGGCATACTTGCTCAATGGCTAGGATGGAGCGGCTCGCGGCATGAAACCAAAAGCCTTAAACCCCTTCTCATCCGCCCTGTTCATGACTGCTGCGTCAGGGCTCAACAAGCGCGCATCGGCCAAGTTCGCCCGTCGTCAGTTCCGTATCGGCAGGCCCGTTCCTAAGAGCTGGGAAGACAGGGCTCCCGATCCGGGGACTTGGGATAATGAGCCGGATTTGGTGGTGGGATAGGCGGCTTCGACAGCCTTCAGGATAGCGGCGCAGATGGCGAGAGGCATCGTCTCGGCCACGGCATTATGCGTCTCTCGGCCCGGGAGATTGATCTCAGCCCGGTTGTACCCGCCGTAGTCGTTGACGAGCATGTACGCACCGCCGGTCGTTCGTTCCGCCAGAGCAAGGGCGGCGTCTATGGAGGTGGTGTAGGCGGGGCATTGCGTCGGCTCGCCGTCATGGCGAAACTCCAGCAGAGACCATAGGCCACGATCAAGCGCCCGACTGCCAGCGGAAGCGGCCTCAAGCTGCGCAACAGCTCCGGTGGGTACGGAAGCGCCTTGGCGCTGTAGTGCATCCATAATCTATCTCCCTATAGGGTTAGTCAGTGAGGTGACACTGACCGCAAGTGTCCGGTATGGCCGTGGTCGCTTGGATCAGGCCCTCTCCGTCGTCGCGGAACCACCACGGCGGCGCGGCGAGCCAACCGCACATGGGGCACCAAAGGCCGTCATCGTTGACGACGAAGGGTGTCCCCTCAGCTGCGTCTAGCATCGCGTCCAGAACGTCGCTCATCTCATCCTCTCAGGGTTAGTCAGCCAAGGCGGCAAGGGTCGCGTTCAGGCCCTCAAGTCCCTCGATGATCCGGCGAGCATCTGCCAGACCGTCCGCGCGAACGCGGGCTTCGGCGGCAATCTCGGGCTGCGTAATCTCCAGCCGGGTAGCTTCTTTCTCCGCGTCGCGTTGAGCGGATCTCAGAGCATCCAGCGCCTTTTCAAATCGCGTCATAATCAATCTCCAGTCTCAGGGTTAGTCAGTGTCTTGCCCTCTAGGAGCAATAGGATTTGGGTTCACGGCTTCGCCGTACCTACCGAGCTTGCAGTTCTGGTTCTTAGGGAGCGATGCCCTCGTCGTAGTCGTAGGTGTCGGGGCCGTCTTCGCCCGCCTGCATATCGCGGACCCAGTCTCGGTAGGCTGGCGACGAATCCACCACGTCAGCGTCAAACTCCGTTCCGTTGTGCGCGGTGAGGGTCGTCCGAACCACAGGGCATCCGAGCAGCAACCGAACAGCCTGATCTAGAACCCAGGCCTTGTGATGCGCACCGTCCGTCTGCCCGTATCGACCGATGACGTCTAGCGCGGCCTCAATCCTGTCAGCGTCGCTCATAATCGGCTCCTATCAGGTTAGTCACGACGGCAAAAACCGTCCGGGATTCAACGGTGGCTTTGGCCTAGGTAAGACGACCTAGCGCCTTGACTCTGCGGAACTATAGCACACCCTCTCTGTCCGCCACGCACTTCCTGGATAACCGCCGGGTTCCTGTAACCCGGGAAATAACCCCGACATTACCGCGCTTTCGCCGAACCCGGAGACAGACAGGCCGTCTCTGATCGCGTGATCTTGCCTGCAACACACCCTTTTTGCCGCCTCCGTCTCCGTTCGCCCGGCGACGGGTCGTTTTCGTCTGCCTGGGCCCGTCCCTGAAAACAGGGAAGTACAGGGAGATCGCTCGATTTTTCGATCCGAACGCTCATGGTCGCAACCCGGCAAGCCCCGGTACGACTGGGATTCCAGGCGAGCTCCGCGGTCTTTTCCCGTAACGTGAACAGGGAATTACTTCCGGGCCAATCCCGGCATGTCGCGGCGCCTTGCTCAAGGAGAGATGCCGGGTGAAGCTTGGGCGCAGTCCGGGCGGCGCCCGCCATGGGCGCGGGCGCGAACGATGGGGGAGCCGTTGCGGATTGTGAGCGCCGTTTCCCCCGACCTGTTTCGCTCGTGGTTCCGACGCGCCTCGGCACGACCTCGACTGGCAGGCGCGGTCGGCGTTCTTTTGCTTGCGGTGGCTATCACCTTGGCGCTTTTCGGGGGCGCGATGCGGGAGGCCGTGCGCTGGGCTGTCCCTGACGGCGAGGCCGGTTGGATACCCGGCTTTGCCGATGGACTGCCTTACCGGCCGCCGGAGAGCTTGAGGTCGCGGCCCCTGGGCCAATGGGACCTGACCTTGCCGGAGCGCGTGCAAGTCCATCACGACTTCAAGCGCCAGCCCGGAGACTCGTCGGCGTTGACGCTCCTGCTGCCCGTGCTGAACGGCGACGCAGCCCTGTATGTCAACGGGGTGCTGACCGAGCCACAGGCTTCAGAGGCGGAACGCTATCTGGCCCTGCGCGGAGGGCGACCGGCCATCTGGACCATTCCGGAACAATTTCTGAGGCCCGGGTTCAACCGCCTTGACCTGATCGTGACGGGAGCCCGTCACAGAGCGCTCGACGCCCCCCCCGTGCTCGGACCGGCAGGAAGCATCGACAGACTCCACGCTGCGTTGGTCCGGACTACACAGGCTATTCGGGTCGGGCTTCCCGCCCTGGCGCTGATCGCCGCGGTCCTTGGCCTGGGCGCTGCGGCGGCGGTCAGAAGTCCGGTTCCGTGGGTGGCCCTGTCGGCCGCCGCCGCGTCCGTCGGCGCCAGGACCCTGGCGACCGATATGACCGTGGGCGCTACCCTTGGACCCTTCGGGCCGGTGCTGGATCAGGCCGCACTGTCCGCGACCCTGATCTGCCTGGGGTGCGCCTTCGCCGGTCTCATGTCCGGGCCTATCCGGGGAAGTCGCTCCTGGGTCACGGCGGGTTCGGTTCTGTCCGTTCTGTTGCTCGGTCTTGGCCTCGTCGGCGCCCATCGAGACGCGGAGGCCCTGGAGGCCGCCGGCCTCGGCCTGCCGGTTCTTGGCCTGGCTTTTCTGGCCGCCGCCGGTCGACGGGCGCTGCGCCTGCCCTCGAACCGGCCGCGGCGCGAACGGCTCGTCGAGGGCGTCGGGCTGGGCCTGCTCGCCCTGACGTCGACAGCGGCGGTCGTCGGGGGATCAGGACTGGTCTGGGCCAGCTGGGTTCCTGCCCTGGACACGGTCTACGGCCTCGGCGTCGTCGCGCTGGTGATGGGTCTCGCCGGCGTCTCCGCCCTGCTGGCGGGACAGGCGATCTGGCGGTGGGTGCGCGATCGGCCCCGGCTCAGCCGGATCATCCGCAGCCAACAGCAGGAGATCGAGGCCGCCGCGCTCGCCCTTCGCCAGCAGGAGCGGCGGTCGGCTGTGCTGGAGGAACGTCAGAGATTGTCGAGAGACATGCACGATGGCATCGGCGGCCAGCTCATCTCGCTGCTGGCGCGGGTCCGGTCCCGCGGCATCACCCCTGAGCAGTTGGAGGGCGAACTGACCAGCGGCCTCGCCGAGTTGCGGCTGATGGTCGATACCCTCGACGCCTCGGACGGCGCTGTCGCCGACGCCCTGGCGGTGCTGCGGTCGCGCGTCCGCACCCAGATCGAGGCGGCCGGCATGACGCTGGAATGGTCGCAGCCCGAGGCCTTGAACGGGGTCGCGGCCGATCCGGGCTGGATCCTGAACCTCAACCGCCTGATCCAGGAGGCGGTGACCAATGCGGTGCGCCATTCCGAAGGCGGGAGCCTTGGCGTGGACATCCGTCCCGAGGGCGAAGACCGGTTGGTCGTCACGGTCCGGGACGACGGCGTCGGCTTCGACCGCGACACGGTCCGGCCCGGCCGCGGCCTGTCCAACCTGACATTTCGCGCCGCGCAGATGGGCGGGGCGGTCAGTATCGCGCGCGGGCCAACGGGGCGGGGCGCTGTCGTCGAGGCCATCGTCGCCGCGCCGCGGTCGCCGATAGCCGGCGACGGTCAGTCGGACGACGAGATGATGCCCAGCTGACGCGCCTCGAAGATCGCCTCGGTGCGGGAGTGGACGCTCAGCTTGCGGTAGATCGCCTTGACGTGATCGCGGATCGTGTGGGCCGAAATCTGCAGCACCTCGGCGGCCTCGCGATAGCTCAGGCCGCGCGAAAATAGCCGCAACACCTCCTGCTCCCGGCCCGTCAACGCCGCCTCGTCTGATGCAGGGCGGATCGTCCGGGCGGCCTGCTGATAGAGGTCCAGCAGGAAGTGGGCCGCCTGGGGGCTGATCGGCGCATAGCCGTCCAGGGCGCTGAGGATGCTGCTCACCAGCGCCCTGGGGTCGGTGTCCTTCAGAAGGTAGCCGTCAGCCCCGGAGTCCAGCGCCGCGATCACGCTCGTGCGATCCCCCAGCACGGTCAGGATCAGGCATTTCACGTCACTGCCCGCCTTCAGCCTCCGGACCAGGTCCGCGCCGTTGCCGTCGGGCAACTGCAGATCGATCAGCCAGAGGTCGATGGGGCCCGTCCCGATCCGCTGTGTCGCCCCGGCGACGTCGCCCGCTGCGAAGGCGATCTCCAGGCGCGCGTCCGCCGCCACGACCTCGCAGAGATAGCGGCGCAGGTGCGCGTCGTCCTCGACGATCCCGATCCGGCGCGGCGCCTGGCCCGGATCGGTCATTGGCGCGCCCAGCATGTGCCGTGCGGCTGGTCGGCGATGTCCACCCAGACCCTGTCGGTTATCGTGGCGGGATCGCCCCTGCCGGAAACCGACTGGTTTCTTCCCCCGTCATGCAGCGCCGCGATCCGCCAGCCCGGGCCGAAGCGGCGGGCGCAGAAGGCTTCGACCTCGCCCACGGTGCGGAACTGGTCGCCCGACACGGGCTCGGTGACGGCGATGTCGCCCCCGCTCCAGTGGCCCGTCACGATGCGCCCGGACGCCTGGACTGGCGAGGGCAGGTCGCCGGGGCGAATGCAGGCGACCGGCAGCCTGGCGGCGCAGACGGTGTCGCCGACGTAGGGATTGCAGCGACGATCCGGGTCGCGAACGGCGTGACAAGCCAGATGGACCAACCCATGCTGCTCCGGTCCCGGAGACCGGACAGGCATCAGGGTGACCCCCTTGCGTACGGCGGGCGGCCGGCAGAGGGCCAGGCCCATGAAGTCGATCGCCGTGTCGTCCTGGATGAAGACGTCCAGCCATCCTCCAGCGCCGCCGGCGTTCAGATAGTCCTTGAGGCTCTGGACGACCTCGCGATCGGAGCCCTCGGCCGAAGCGCGGCCTTCGCCCAGATCCCGAAGCTCCATGTCCTCAAGGTTCGCATGGAGGACGTTTCCGTCCACCCCCCAGGTCTCGCCCGTCCGCAAGGCCGACAACAGGTCGCCGCCAATCCAGCCCCCGGTCACGTCGTTCGGCTCCCGGGCCAGGGCGCCGAAGTTCAGAGTGTCGTTCTCGCTCCCATTCAGGCTTCGGGCGCGGATCACGAATACGCCGCCGGAAACAGGGCCCTCGACCTTGAAAGAGTCCGCAAAGCCCTGGTCGACGTTGACCTGGTCATACTCGCCGGCGCCGCCACGCGGCAGAAAGGCCCCATGGGTGCGGCCCGGACGGATGAAGCCGGACTCGGACCTGGCCGGCGAGAAATCGTCCTCGACCCCGAGCACCAGGACCTGCTTGGTCTCGCCCTCGCCGCAGGCATGGGCGTTCAGAATGGCCATGCCCGTTCGGGGTATCGACTCCAGGCGCTGGCGATCGGCCGACGCCTGCCCGATCGCCGCAAGGCCCAGACCCAGCGGCGCGGACGTCAGGATCAGGACGACGGCGGGAACCGCGACGGACAGCCTCACCCTGATTTCCCCTCCGACCCCGGATCCCGTGTCCGACATATCATCGCTCAGCGTCGCTGTATCGGTCGCCGACCCCCACGAACATGGGATGGCGCCTTCGCGCTCGACGAACAACGGTATGCGGCGGAGGGCGATCATTCCCTCCTGGAACCCGGTCGCACGGACCCGTGCAGACCTGAAGGAGGACGCCGATGCCCATGTCTCGATCCCTGTCGATCGGCCTGCTGGTCGTCGCTATCGCAGGCACGCCTGTCATCGCCCAGGCCCAGACGCCGCCGACCCTGCCGACCTGCCGCGCCGGCGGACAGCCGGTCACCCTCGTGATCCGCACCGATCTGACGTCGGGCTGGACCGTCAACGGAGCGCCGGTCGCCGCCGTGGCCGACCCTGGCTACACCAACGTGGCCCCCGCGACCTGGATCGGTCCGGTCGGCGGCCGCGGACCGGCCACGCTGGTCTATCGCGTGCCCTTCAACGCCCCGACCATGCACGGCCAGATGTCGGTGTCGGCTCGCTGGGCGGCCGACAACTGCGGCGGGATGCTGACGGCCGGAACCGGTACGGCGACGGCGGGATCGACCAGTTGCACCCCGGGACCGAACGCCCCGCCGAACGGCCAGGACTTCCGGGCCTTCAATCATATCACCAATGCCCAGTTCCATCCGGCGGACTCGAACAACCCCACCCCTTCGCTGACCTTCACCGTGGCCAATCAGCCCGGCTCCAAGACGGGCCTGGCAGGCGTCTTCACCATCACCGCGCTGTGCGTCTGTCGTTGACCCGCTGACATCCTCGCCGGCCGTCGTCAGGAAAGCGGCGGTCGGCGTCGCGCGTCGCACGTCGGGCGTCTCAATCCCACGAATATGGGATGGCGCCGGGGCGGCGACTGGCGGACGCCGTACTCTCAGACATCACCATGGAAGCAACCCGGACCGCCGATGATGCCCTCTCGCGCCCGTTCTACCGCCGCAATCGGCCTTTTGCTGCTATCCGCCGCCACCCCCGCCCTCGCCCAGAACAACCCCATCCCGAACATCGACATCCTATTGCAGAAGCCGCCGGGCGGGAGCGCCCTGGTCGTGGGCGAGACCGGGCGGGACGGCTGGTTCCGGGATCCCATCCCGGTCGAGGCCGGCGAGTACCAGGTCGCCGCCGCCTGTCCGCCGCGCCGTCAGTGTCCCGCCTTTCGCATGGCTGAAGTTCTCGTCAACGGCCGCGTGATCGGCCCCGATGCCCGGGGCCGATTTGTTTTCCTCGTCGGCTCCGGCATCGGCCAGGTCCGGCTGGAAGCTCGCGTGCTGAGCCAGCCCGTCTCCATCCCTCGCTGAGGCCCCCAATCAAAAGGAAAGAACACGATGAAACGCACCGCCCTGATCCTCGCCGGCGCCGCGGCCTTCGACCTCGGCGTCATGGTCGTGGCCGCTCAAGCCCAGCAGCAGGGCGACATTCCGCCCACCCGGCCCACCCACGGCTCGCCCATGTCCGGCCCCATCTATGGTCTGGTGGTCCAGGACCCGACCGGGACCGGCGGCTGCACGCCCGGCTCGCCCCTTCCCAGCGGCACGGCCAACCCCTGCGCGCCCGCGGCGATCACCGACCAGGCCGCCCAGGGCAACCTGACTGCTGTCATGCCGACCGCGGGGGGGGAAAGGCCGACGGGGCACAAGACGGATAATTACATCTACATCAAGCTGGACCGGGTCAACACGCTCCAGGCCTGTCGGGCCCGGCAGGGAGAGGTGGTTCGCCACCAGGGCGCGCAGCAGTGCCGTCTGCCCGCCGCCGTTCCGGCCCAGGGCAATCCCCGACCGGGCGCCAGCCCGCCGCGCAACTGACCCTGTCCGCTTCGCCTGAGCCGGTCGTGCATCTGGCCGCCCCGCCCGTCGACGGCGGGGCGGTCGTGACCGGCCGCGTGACGCTGGCGATCGGCGCGGCGCGCATTCCGGTCGAGATGACCGTGCCGGCCGGGCCGGTGGCGGTCGAGGACGTCCTGCCCATCGTTCAGGGGCTCAGCAGCCTGTTCGCGGCGCGGGCCACGGTGCAGGCGGAAGCCGAGGGCCGGGCGGTGTCGTGCCGGGCCGGCTGCGGGGCCTGTTGTCGCCAGCTGGTCCCCGTCGCCGCCGCGGAGGCCCGCGCCCTGGCCCGGCTGGTCGAGGCCCTGCCCGAGCCCCGACGATCCGAGGTGCGCCGCCGGTTTGATCAGGGCCTGGAGACCCTCAACGCGCTGGGCATACTGGATCGGCTGGATCAGGACCCGGCCAGCCGTCAGGCCGTCGGTCTCGACTATTTCCGCGCCGGGGTGGCCTGCCCGTTTCTGGAGGATGAGGCCTGTTCGATCCATGCCAACCGGCCGATGGCCTGCCGGGAGTTTCTGGTCAGCTCACCGCCGGCGCACTGCGCCGATCCGTCGTCGGCGGTCGAGACCCTGCCTCTGGAGGCCGCGCCCTCGGTGGCGCTGTTGAAGGCCGACCTGCGCGACGGCTGGACGCCGCTGGTCCTGGCGCTGGTGTTCGACGCCCAGGCCCCGCCCTCGCCCCGCGACCGGGACGCCGCCGGGATCCTGAAGGCGGTCATCGGCGCCCTGTAGCGCGCCGGCCTCAGGTCCACCCCCACGAACGTGGGATGTCCGCCCCCGCCCGAACGCGCGACGCTCGCGGACCGCCGATTTTCGACGGGTCGGAGGGGAGCGATGCGATGCGAACGGTGTGGGGGATGATCGGGCCGACGGGGCTGGCCCTGTCGGTGACCGGACGGGCGGTGGCGCCGGGGGCTCCGGCCGGAACCCTGAGCCTGGACCGATGAGCATGACCGTGCCGACCGTGAACCGCCGCTTGATCCTGACCGCCGCGGGTCTGATGGCCGCCGGCGCCGCCGCGCCCGCCCTGGCCCGCACCCGCCCCCAGGACCGCGGTGCCTATGACGGACTGAAGAAGACCATCGCCGTCGACATCTTCCGCGCCACCGAGGCGGTCGGCGGCTCGGTCACGGCCGACGGTATGACCGCGATGCTGACCCAGGCCCTGGTCGAGGACGGCCGGTTCCTCGTGATCGAGCAGGGCGGGTCGCTGGAGGCCAGCGCCATCGTGCGCGGCGCCGTGACCAAGTACGAGGCCGCCGCCGGCGGCAGCGGCCTGAACATCAGCGGCGGCCCACTGGGCGGCCTGCTCGGGGGCAGAGCCAGCACCCGCAGCCAGACAGCGGTGATCGAGATCGCGCTCCGGCTGGTCGACACCGCCACAGGCCAGGTCGTCTCGACCTCCAGCGCCGAGGGCCGGGCCTCCAGCCGCACCTCCGAGGCCGGGCTGGTCGAGAACTATGGCGGCGCGCGGCTGGGCGGCGAGATCTTCCGCGCCACCCCGATCGGTCAGGCGGGCCAGGACGCCATCGTCCGGGCGGTGGAGCAGATCGCCTCGGGCATGCGCCGCGTGGCCTGGTCGGCCATGGTCGTCGATGCGGCCGAGAACGGCGTCTATCTGAACGCCGGCGCCGACCGCAACGTCCAGCCGGGACTGACCCTGGCCGTCTGGCGCCCCGGCCGCACCCTGACCGACCCGGGCACCGGCGAGGTACTGGACCAGGAAATGTCCCGCATCGGCCAGGTCCAGGTCGAGACCGTCCGCGACCGCTTGTCGATTGCCAGCGTCCTGAGCGGTGAGCTGCCGATGCGCGGCGATGTGCTGAAGGCCGACTGATCCCCCCATCGCTGTTCCGGAGAACACGACCATGAAGACCCGTATTGTCGCCGTCGCCCTCGCCGCCGCCGCCCTGTGCGCCGGCTCCACCGTCGCCCAGACGCGACCGCAGGCCCCCGCGCCCCGTGCTGCCGTCCCCACCCCGCCGCCCGCCGTGGGGACCGTACCGACCGGCCAGGGGCAGGGCCAGACGCGCGGGACCGGGGGGGACGGGTCAAACCGCGATCACATCGACCAGGACGCGCAGATGGACGTCAGGGACGGAGCCCGGTTTCCGACCAATCTCGGTGCGACGCCGGTCAGCGGCGTCGGTGGCCAAGGCGGTGGCCGATACACCACCCCCGGGATCCGCGTGATCAACAACAGTGAGACGGACACCGCGGTGGCCGACCCCAGCGCGGCGCCTGACATCGAGTCCGCCGGAGGCGTCAACCAGACCGCCGGCACCCTCAGGGGGCGGGACACGCTCCCGTCCTCCCAGGTCTCCCGCCCGGCCGCCGCCCCGGTCACCCCGCGCTGACTTTCCGCCCCCTTCCTTCACAGGATCCCGCCAATGACCCCTCGTCTCCTGCCGCTCGCCGCCCTCATGGCCCTGATGCTGATGGCCATGGTCCAGTCCACGTCGGGCGCGCCGATCCCGGGCGTCCAGGTAGGGCTGGAGCATCAGACCACCGGCCAGACAATGACGGCGACCACGGCGGGACCGAACGCCGAGGCGGTGTTCACCGCCCAGCCGGGAGCCTGGTTCGTCTTCGTGGCCAATGGCTCGACCCTGCCCGGACCGGCGCAGGTCACCGTGCTCCAGGGCGCGCAGCAGCGGACCTCGGGCGTCCTCAACCCGGTCGCCGGCCGCGTCCACGCCCCGGACCCCCAGGCGCCGGCCCGGCTGGTGATCAACGCGGGGCCCGGTGCGCCGGTGCGCGTGCGGCTGACGCGGTGGCAGCCCGCGACGTCGACCGCACCCGTCTGCCTGATCCTGCCGAACGGCTCGCCCCGGTTCGTCACGGCCCAGGGTTCCGCCAACGGGAGCGGCGGCGGCGCCTATGGCGCGGCCATGACGGCGGCGCGGGCCGAATGGTCCCGCCTGGCGCGAGTCCATAACGCGCCGGGGCAGCCCGACTATGCCGACTGGAGCCGGGCCGCGCGCACCAACGCCAGCTCCACCGTCCGGCCCGGCGTGCCGCCGGTCACAACGGTGACCCTTGTGGGTCAACCCTGCCGCCGGCCGTGACGGCGGGATGAGGTCGAGCGGCTGGCGATATCTTGCGAAGGAATGAAAGAGATCCATCCGAGGCCCGCTCCGGACGGACGCTGGAGGCGCGGGGCGGCGCCGGCGAGTATGATCAGGTCAACGGCAAAGCTGTAGCGCGGTTTTGGCGCGCCCGCCGGTATGCGCATTGTCGGCATTCTTGGAACCGAAGGTCTGCTCGTGACTCATGTCGGACCTTCGCAAGGTCTGCTCTGGGCGTGGGACCAGGATGTTCCTCTCCACGCCGGGAACCTCGCGCGACCTGACAGCACTGTCGAACGCACGCGTCGGGAGAGAATTTTGAGGGCCGCGCAGGCGCCCCCAACTGCATGATCCAGATCAATGCTGGGATGCGTGCTTCGACCACATGTAATTTTTGCCCAGGACAACGAGCATGACCAAGGAAATCGGAATCCGCGAGGCGGTCGGTGTGTTCCGGACGGAAGCGGATCTGCAGGGCGCCATCGACGAGTTGATGACCTCCGGTTTCGACCGCGCCGAGATCAGCCTGTTGGCGAGCGAACATGTCGTCGAGGAGAAGCTTGGCCGCCGGTACAACAAGGTGACGGAGACCGAGGACGATCCGGCGATTCCCCGCTGCTGCTACGTGTCGCCCGAATCCGTCAGCGCGGCGGAAGGCGGCCTGATCGGCGGCCTGCTGTACGTCGGCGCCATCGCGGCCGCAGGGGCCGTTCTGGTCAGCGGCGGCGCGCTGGCTACGGCCCTGGCCGGAATGGCCGTGGCGGGCGGCGGGGGGGCGCTGGTCGGCGGCCTGCTGGCGAAGCTGGTGGGAGATCGCCACGCCGAGTACCTGCAGGAACAGCTGGAGCGGGGCGGCCTGCTTCTCTGGGTGAGAACCTGGAACCAGGAGGATGAACGCCGCGCCGTCGAGATATTGAAACGGCACTCCGGCGCGGATGTCCACGTCCATGGCGCAGCGACCTCTGCCTGAAACAACGACTGACCATGCGAGGGTGGCATGACCCACGACGTGAAGACCATCGAGGTGTTGCGAGAAGCGCTGGACGATGAATATCGGGCGCGCGCGACCTACCAGAAGGTGATCGACACCTTCGGCCCCGTTCGTCCTTTCGTGAACATTGTCGAGGCTGAGGATCGGCATGCCCAGGCGCTGCTGGCCCTGTTCGCCCGTTTTGGCGTGGAGCCTCCCCCGGACAAATGGGCCGGCCGGGTCCCCGCTCCGCCCGACCTGCTGGAGGCCTGCCAGGCAGGAGTCGAGGCCGAAATCGAGAACGAGGCCATGTACGAACGCCTTCTTCGCCAGACCGAGCACCCTGACGTCCTGGCGGTCATGAGGCGGCTTCAGCAAGCGTCGCAGGAGCGCCACCTGCCTGCCTTCCGACGTTGTCTGGAGCGGATGGGCGGCGCAGGCGGGACCGTCCCCCATGGCGTGCGGATGCCGCCTTCCTAGAAGGGGTTCAGCGTATATCCGTCCTGTTGGAGCAGCGCGTGCATCGTCATGGCGGACAGCGACAGACGCACGCCGGGCAGCAGGGCGTCCGGTTCGATTCCGGCGTTTGCGGCGGTCTGGCCGCACAGGAAGATGTCGACCCCGTTGGCGACCAGCGCCGCGATCAGTCCGGCGTTGGCGTTGGCTTCACCGGGACGCGGTTCGATCATCAGATCGCGGACCGCGGGGCCGTGG
>Ga0180012_1000209_pt1 | contig 24735 bp, 23 predicted proteins | sample KR11_S2_MetaG_FD_122243 | JGI IMG/M metagenome (GOLD analysis project Ga0180012, IMG submission 122243) | Groundwater microbial communities from the Olkiluoto Island deep subsurface site, Finland - KR11_S2_MetaG | ecosystem: Environmental > Aquatic > Deep subsurface > Groundwater | place...
AGAACCACGTCAGCGGCAATGAAACGATCGCCGACGGCGATCCGGCGATTGTCGATGCCGGAGATCACCAGGTTTTCCCCGAAGGTTCCGGGTTCCAGGGGATGGCCGAGTTCTTCCGCCCACCAGTCCAGTGTCTCCGCACCTTCGATATAGATCGCCTGCTCCTCCCCGCCATGATGATCGCCGTTGCAGATCGCGTCGCCGACGATGCCGTAGGCATCGACCATGACCGGTCCGGTGACCGGAACCTTGTTGATGCCGGTCTTGTATTTCTTGCCGGGCAGGGTTTCGGCACTGCCACGGCAGACGGCGAGGATTTTCATGCAGCAGCGCTCCTTTGGGCGATTCCGTTTGACGAGGATATGGGGTAGAAGCGGCCGATGGCAAAGCGAGTCACCGGTCCCGAAATCGAAAAACTGATCCAGCTGCTGGCAAAGGTCCCAGGCCTCGGACCCCGCTCGGCGCGGCGCGCAGCACTGCACCTGATCAAGAAGAAGGACCAGTTGATGGGTCCCCTGGCGCAGGCCATGGGCGACGCCTTTGACAAGGTGAAGATCTGCTCCCATTGCGGCAATGTCGACACCGTCGATCCCTGCACCGTCTGTACCGACGAGCGGCGCGACCAGACGATGATCATCGTCGTCGAGGATGTGTCCGACCTCTGGGCGCTGGAGCGGGCCGGCGCGATGAACGCCGCCTATCACGTGCTCGGCGGCACGCTTTCGCCGCTGGACGGCGTCGGGCCGGACGATCTCAACATCAAGGGCCTGATCGACCGCGTCGCCAAGGGCGGGATCCGCGAGGTCATCATCGCCGTCAACGCCACCGTCGAGGGGCAGACCACCGCACACTATATCACCGACCACCTGGCCGGGCTGGACGTGAAGATCACGCGGCTGGCGCATGGCGTGCCGGTCGGCGGCGAGCTGGATTATCTCGACGAAGGCACACTTTCGGCCGCTTTGCGCGCCAGGACAGTCATCTGATTCTCTGCACGACGACGGGAGACCTGTCATGACCGGCCCTAGCCCCCTCCGCCCTGTCGGGCAATCCATCCGCAGGACGGGTATTCGACGCAGCCTTGCGCTGGCGCTGTCGGCCTGCCTTCTGTGGAGCGTCCCCGCCGCCTACGCCGCCCCCTCCAAGGCCGCCGTCGAGCAGCAGTTCCAGGCCTGGCTTGCCAACGACCTGTGGCCGGAGGCGAAGGGCGCCGGCGTCTCCCGCGCCGCCTTCGACAAGGCGGTTGCCGGCCTGACGCTCAACTGGGACCTGCCTGACCTCGTGCCACCCGGAACCACCCCGCCGAAGGACCTGAAGCAGAGCCAGGCGGAGTTTTCCTCGCCCGGGGCCTATTTCTCGGAGAAGCGGCTGCAGGGACTGGCCGGCACCGGCCGCAGCCTTGCCGACCGCCATGCATCGACGCTGCGCAAGGTCGAGGCGGCCTATGGCGTTCCGGGCCCTATCATCGTCGCCATCTGGGGCCGGGAATCCGGTTTCGGCGGTGCCAAGCTGCCCTATTCCGCCGTCGAGGTGCTGGCCACCAAGGCCTTCATGTCGACCCGCAAGGATCTTTTCCGCCGCGAACTGATCTCCGCGCTGCACATCATCGATGGCGGCGACATCGCGGCCGGCCAGATGAACGGCTCCTGGGCCGGTGCACTCGGCCAGCCGCAGTTCATGCCGACCAGCTACCTGAAATATGCCGTCGATTTCGACGGCGACGGCCATCGCGACATCTGGAACTCGGTGCCCGACAGCCTGGCATCGATCGCCAACTATCTGAAGAAGAGCGGCTGGCAGACGGGGCGCAGCTGGGGCTTCGAGGTTTCCATCCCCTCCGGCGTCTCCTGTGCGCAGGAAGGCCCGGACAGGGCACGACCGCTGTCGGACTGGTCCGCACAGGGCATTTCCCGCATCTCGGGGAAAGCCTTTCCGGGCAAGGAGCTTTCCGCCTCCACGATGATGTTGGTTCCGGCCGGCACGCATGGTCCGGAATTCCTCGTCAGCCCGAATTTCTACGTGCTCAAGGAATACAACAATTCCGACCTCTATGCGCTTTTCATCGGCAATCTGGCCGACCGCATCGCCTATGGCGGCGGGGCGTTCAAGGCGCCGTTCGGGGACGTCGGCAAGATGCTGCGCTCGGACGTGCTGGCCATGCAGAAGGCGCTGGTCGCCAAGGGCTACGACGTCGGCAATGTCGACGGCCTGCCGGGCTTCAAGACGCGCCGCTCGCTCGGCGACTGGCAGCAGAAGAACGGCCTTTCGCCCACCTGCTATCCGGACGCCTCGCTCAAGGGCAAGCTGCGCTAAAGCGTTTCCCAGCCAGAACAGGCCTGCTCACGCTCAGTGCGGATCGACATGGGTCTTGTGGAAGATGTCGCCGGCGGGCGGGATCGCCTGCCGCTCGATCATCCGGTGCACCCTCGGCTTTTCCTTTCCGCGGTGCAGGGCGAGCAGCCGATCGGTCGCCTCGGCGTCCGCCTTGGTGCGGCGCTGATTGTGGCGGACATATTCGACCCAGGTCGGCGTGTGGTAGGTCTCCGTCCAGATGTCCGGGTTCTCCAGATCGCGCATCAGCGCCCAATTGCGCGCGCCGTCGCGAATGCGGATGCGCCGGCGCTCGACCATGACCGCGAGGAATTCCGGCAGGTCCTCGTCGGCGATCTCATAGTCGATATTGACGACGATCGGGCCGCTGCGCGGCCTGATGTCGAGCTTGAGCGGCGGCTCGTTGAAGCGGTTCAGGGGATCGAGGTCGAGGGAGGCGAAGGCCGGCATGGGCAGCCAGAGGCCGATCGCCACGCCGACGATCATCAGCAGGCTGGAGGCGAAAAAGGCATTGGTGACGCCCTGGCTCTCGGCCATCAGCCCCCAGAGCCAGCTGCCGCCCGCCATGCCGCCGAACGTGGCGGTCTGGTAGAGCGAGAGCGCCCGGCCGACCACCCAGCGCGGTGTGGACAGCTGCACGACCGTATTGAAGAGCGACAGCGCCAGCACCCAGCAGGCCCCCGCCACCAGAAGCGCAAGGCTCGTCACGATTGCATAGGGGCTGATACCGATGATCGTCGCGCTCAAGGCAAAGCCGGCGAAGGCGCAGCGCACGATGTCCTCGCTCGACAGCGCCTCGCGCAGCCTGGAGTTGGCCAGGGCACCTGCGATCGCGCCCGCGCCGAAGGCACCGAGCATCACGCCATAGGTCAGAGCACCGCCGCCGACCAGGTCGCGCGCGACGACCGGCAATAGCGCCAGCACGGCGCTCGCCGTCAGGCCGAATACGAAGCCGCGGAACAGCACCTTGCCGATGTTCGGCGACATGGCGACATAGCGCAGCCCGGCGCCGATCGCCTGGCCGAGCGCCTCGCGGGGAAGCGTCTGCTGCGGCAGGTCCGGCTGCCAGCGGGATAGCGCGAAAATCAGGGTGAAATAGCTCACCGTATTGGCGGCGAAGGCGGCGGCCGCACCGGCGGCGGCGACGATCATGCCGCCGATCGCCGGCCCGACACTGCGGGTGATGTTGAAGCCGACGCTGTTCAGCGAGACCGCGCCGGCGAGGTCCTCGCGCGGCACCAAGTCGCCGACGGACGCCTGCCAGGACGGATTGTTGAGTGCCGCGCCGCTGCCGAGCAGGAAGGTGAAGAGCAGTAGCAGCCACGGCGTGATGAGACCGAAATAGGCGAAGAGCGCCAGCGTTGCGGATACGCAGAACATGAAGACCTGGGCCGTCAGCATGACGCGCCGGCGGTCGTAGTTGTCGGCAATCGCGCCCGAGAGCAGCGAGAACAGCATCAGCGGCAGGGTGGTGGAGGCCTGAACGAGCGCGACCATGTTCTCCGACTGCGAGATCGAGGCCATCATCCACGCGGCGCCAACGCCCTGAATCAGCCCGCCGAGATTGGAGGCGATGCTGGCGCTCCATATGCTGCGATAGGTCGGATGCTTCAGCGGGGACAGGAAGGATCTGCGGTCGGGCATATCGGCATACCTTTTCTATGGCCACGTCACTGGCACTCTTCGCAATACACTGGCAGCAAGGAGCTTGCGCGTGAACTAACATCGGATGGCCAGAAGGCATAAACATGCCGAGCATCGTGAAAAGCTTGCAATCGCGCCCGACCAGGCGTATATAGCGCCCATATTCTTGATCGACAGATGAAGGGTGGGGCCGCAAGGACCCGCTCTTTTTTGTTGGCGATCGGGTCCATCCGGGAGTATTACGATTGTCTGACAGCATGCCCACGCCGGAGGCCGGCGAAGCGCGTATCATCATCGAGACGGGTCTCGACCGGCGTATCGCCGAGATCATCGAGCCGGTTCTGGTTGCGTTGGGGTTCAAGCTGGTACGGGCGCGGTTGATGAACCAGAACGGCCTGACGCTGCAGGTGATGGCAGAGCGCAACGACGGCACGATGACCGTGACGGATTGCGAGGAGGTCTCCATGGCGATCTCTCCGGTCCTGGACGTCGAAGACCCGGTCGACAAGGCCTATCACCTCGAAGTTTCGTCGCCGGGCATCGACCGCCCGATGGTGCGCAAGTCGGATTTCGAGCGCTGGAACGGCCATATCGTCAAGTGCGAGACCTCGATCCTTATCGACAACCGCAAGCGTTTTCGCGGCAAGATCACCGAGGTCGACGGCGAAGGCTTCACCCTTGAGCGCGACCAGGTCGCCTATGGCGAGGAGCCGCGGGTCAAGATCCCGTTCAACGCGCTCAGCGAAGCGAAGCTGATCCTGACCGACGATCTCATTCGCGACGCCCTGCGCGCCGACAAGCTGGCCAAGGCGCAAGCCGCCAACCAGAATGACGAAGACAGCGACGAAGCATAACGTTTGACTAACCGCCTCGTGGGCCGCGGCCCCGGCAGGAAGACGGAGACTTAAGACAATGGCAGTCAGTGCTAACCGGCTCGAGCTCTTGCAGATCGCTGATGCGGTCGCCCGTGAGAAAGTCATCGACCGCGAAATCGTCCTTGCCGCGATGGCCGACGCCATCCAGAAGGCCGCCCGCTCGCGCTACGGCTCCGAAACCAACATCCGCGCCGACATCAACTCGAAGACCGGCGAAATCCGCCTGCAGCGTCTTCTGGAAGTCGTCGAGAAGGTCGAGGACTATTCGACCCAGATCGCGCTCGAGCTGGCCCGCGACCGCAACATCGAGGCCAAGATCGGCGACTTCATCGCCGATCCGCTGCCGCCGATGGATTTCGGCCGCATCGCCGCACAGTCGGCCAAGCAGGTCATCGTGCAGAAGGTGCGCGAAGCCGAGCGTGACCGCCAGTATGACGAATTCAAGGATCGCGTCGGCGAAATCGTCAACGGCACGGTCAAGCGCGTCGAATACGGCAACGTCATCGTCGACCTCGGCCGCGGCGAAGGCATCATCCGCCGCGACGAGATGATCCCGCGGGAAGCCTTCCGTTACGGCGACCGCGTTCGCGCCTATGTCTACGACGTGCGCCGCGAACAGCGCGGCCCGCAGATCTTCCTGTCGCGTACCCATCCGCAGTTCATGGTGAAGCTGTTCACCATGGAAGTGCCAGAGATCTACGACGGCATCATCCAGATCAAGTCGGTCGCCCGCGACCCGGGTTCGCGCGCCAAGATCGCCGTCATCTCGAACGATAGCTCGATCGATCCGGTCGGCGCCTGCGTCGGTATGCGCGGTTCGCGCGTCCAGGCCGTCGTCGGCGAACTGCAGGGCGAAAAGATCGACATCATTCCGTGGTCGAGCGATCCGGCCGCCTTCATCGTCAACGCCCTGCAGCCGGCCGAAGTCGCCAAGGTCGTTCTCGACGAAGATGCAGAGCGCATCGAAGTGGTCGTTCCGGACGAGCAGCTGTCGCTCGCCATCGGCCGTCGCGGCCAGAACGTGCGTCTCGCCTCGCAGCTGACCGGCTGGGATATCGACATCATGACGGAAGCCGAGGAATCGGAGCGCCGCCAGAAGGAATTCAACGAGCGCACCAACCTGTTCATGGATGCGCTCGACGTCGACGAGATGGTCGGCCAGGTGCTCGCCTCCGAGGGCTTCGCCCAGGTCGAGGAAGTCGCCTATGTCGACCTCGAGGAAATTTCCTCGATCGACGGCTTCGACGAGGACACCGCCCAGGAAATCCAGACCCGCGCCCGCGAGTACCTGGAAAAGATCGAGGCGGAAATGGACGCCAAGCGTAAGGAACTCGGCGTCGCCGACGAACTGCGCCAGATCGACGGCATGACCTCGCAGATGATGGTCGCGCTCGGCGAAGACGGCATCAAGACGATCGAGGACTTTGCCGGCTGCGCCGCCGACGATCTGGTCGGATGGAGCGAACGCAAGGACGGCGAGACCAAGAAGTTCGAAGGTCTCTTCGGCAAGTTCGACGTTTCGCGCGCCGAAGCCGAGAACATGATCGTCCAGGCCCGCCTTGCGGCCGGCTGGATCACCGAAGAGGACCTCGCGGCTCCTGCCGAAGAAGAAGTGGCGGAAGAAGCCGAGCAGGCTGAATGACAATGACCGGTGCGGCTGGAAATGAACCCGAGGACGATGGTCCGGAGGGCGAAGTGAACGGCCGCATGTGCATCGTGACGCGGGACGGCGGCTCGCCCGAGACGCTGATCCGCTTCGTGGCGGCGCCGGACGGGACCATCGTGCCGGATCTGAAGCGTCAGCTTCCCGGCCGTGGCTGCTGGGTAACGCCGCGTCGCGATCTGGTGGACAAGGCCGTGGCGAAGAAGCTCTTCGCCCGGGCCCTGAAACGGGATGTGAAGGTCGATGCCGATCTCGGCCAGACGGTCGACCGGCTTCTGGCCCAGCAACTGGCCGGGATGATCAACCTGGCCCGCAAGGCGGGTCAGTTCGTCTCCGGGTCGGCCAAGGTCGAGGCGGCGGTCCGCAGTGGCGAGGCGCTTGCCGTGTTCCACTCGACCGATGCGGCGCCCGACGGCGTGAGAAAGATCGACCAGGCCCGCAAGGCCTGGCACCTCGGAATGGAAACGGACGCGGCGATTCCCGCGTTCCACCTGCTTTCCGGAGCAGAAATGGACGAACTGATGGGCCAGAACGCGTTTATCCATGCAGCAGTGCTTGCAGGGCAGGCGGGTGAAGGTGTAGTGAAGCGCGCAAACCTGCTTGAACAGTACCGCACAGGCGGGCTGTCTCAGATAAAGGATGTCGCAGACATGCCGAAGCAATGACGCGGTCAACGGCTTCAGCCGGACGCATTATCGGAATATACGAATTGAACGACGAGGTCTGATGTTCCGCATCCGGCCTTGTCCAAGGAACGGAACGGAATGACCGACAACAAAGACGACAAGACACTCAGCGCGCCGGGCAAGAAGACCCTCACCCTGAAACCGTCAGGTGTGACCCAGGGTACCGTGCGCCAGGACATGGGTCGCGGTCGGACCAAGGCCGTAGTGGTCGAGACGCGCAAGCGCCGCCCGACCCGTCCCGAAGACGAAAAGATCGTAACGCCGGTAGCGCCGGTGGTGCGCGCGCCCGAGCCCGCGGCAGCCCCGGTTGTCCAGGCCCGTCCCGCAGCACCTGCCCCGCAGACCCGCACGCACCAGCCCACCCCCCAGCCGCAGCGCCCGCCGCAGCAGCAGCCCGTTCGCCAGGAACGCCCGCGCGGCGCCGTCCTGCACGACCTGTCGGCCGGTGAGATGGAAGCGCGCCGTCGCGCCCTGATCGAAGCCCAGGCCCGTGAAGTCGAGGAAGCCAAGCAGCGCGTCATCGACGAAGCCCGTCGTGTGGCCGAGGCCGAGGAACGCGCCCGCCTGGCAGCCGAAGAAGCCGAACGCCGCGCCAACGAGCCGCAGCCGGAAGAACCGGCCCCCGCTCCCGTGGCAGAAGCCGCGCCCGCAGCAGCGGCTGGCGACGCACGCACGGTGGCAAAGCCCGCCGCCGCTCCGTCCGCTCCCGTGGCGCCCGGCTTCGTTCGTGGCCGCAAGGCCGGCGACGAGGAAGAGGAAGAACGCACGGTCAACCGCGGCGCACCCGGCCGTGGCCGAGTCCCCGTCGCTGCTCCCGCCAAGGTTCCGGCTCGCCCGAAGACCGAAGACGAACGCCGCCGCGGCAAGCTGACTGTAACCACGGTCAGCACGGACGACGACGGCAATGCCCGTGGCCGTTCGATGGCCGCGACCCGCCGTCGCCAGGAGAAGTTCCGCCGCAGCCAGATGCAGGAAACGCGCGAGAAGGTCATGCGCGAAGTCATCCTGCCGGAAACCATCACCATTCAGGAACTGTCGCAGCGCATGTCCGAACGCGCCGTCGACGTCATCAAGTACCTGATGAAGGAAGGCCAGATGATGAAGCCGGGCGACGTCATCGACGCCGACCTCGCCGAACTGATCGCCACCGAATTCGGCCACACCGTCAAGCGCGTCTCCGAGTCGGATGTTGAAGAAGGCATCTTCAACGTCGCCGACGACGAAGGCGAACTGGTTTCCCGTCCGCCGGTCGTGACCATCATGGGCCACGTCGACCACGGCAAGACCTCGCTTCTCGACGCCATCCGCAAGACCAGCGTCGTCTCCGGCGAAGCCGGCGGCATCACCCAGCACATCGGTGCCTATCAGGTCGAACACAACGGCCAGAAGATCACCTTCATCGACACGCCCGGTCACGCCGCGTTTACCGCCATGCGTGCCCGCGGTGCGCAGGCAACCGACATCGCCATCCTGGTGGTCGCGGCCGACGACAGCGTGATGCCGCAGACGATCGAATCGATCAACCACGCCAAGGCGGCCAACGTGCCGATCATCGTGGCAATCAACAAGATCGACAAGCACGAGGCCGATCCGCAGAAGGTGCGCAACCAGCTTCTGCAGCACGAGGTCTTCGTCGAATCCATGGGCGGTGAAGTGCTCGACGTCGAAGTCTCGGCGAAGAACAAGCTGAACCTCGACAAGCTGCTCGAAGCCGTCCTGCTCCAGGCGGAAATCCTCGACCTCAAGGCCGATCCGAGCCGTACCGCCGAAGGCACCGTCATCGAAGCACAGCTCGACCGCGGTCGCGGCGCGGTTGCCACCGTGCTGGTCCAGAAGGGTACGCTTCGTCCGGGCCAGATCATCGTTGCCGGCGACCAGTGGGGCCGCGTGCGCGCCTTGGTCAACGACAAGGGCGATCACGTCAAGGAAGCGGGTCCCGCCACACCGGTCGAAGTGCTCGGCCTGTCGGGCACGCCTGCCGCCGGCGACCGGTTCGCCGTCGTCGAAAACGAAGCCCGTGCCCGCGAGATCTCGGAATATCGCCAGCGTCTGGCTCGCGACAAGGCCGCTGCCCGTCAGTCCGGCCAGCGCGGTTCGCTCGAACAGATGATGACCCAGCTGCAGAATACCGGCTTCAAGGAATTCCCGCTGGTCATCAAGGGCGACGTCCAGGGTTCCGTCGAAGCGATCGTCGCGGCCCTCGACAAACTCGGCACCGACGAAGTTCGGGCAAGGATCGTTCATTCGGGCGCCGGCGCCATCACCGAGTCGGACATCTCGCTCGCGGAAGCGTCCAATGCCGCCATCATCGGCTTCAACGTCCGCGCCAACGCCCAGGCCCGCACGGCCTCGGAGCGTGCCGGCATCGAAATCCGCTACTACAACATCATCTACGATCTCGTGGATGACGTGAAGGCGGCGATGTCGGGCCTGCTCTCTCCGGAGCGTCGCGAAACCTTCCTCGGCAATGCCGAAATCCTGGAAGTGTTCAACATCACCAAGACCGGCAAGGTCGCGGGTTGCCGCGTCACCGAAGGCAAGGTCGAACGTGGTGCGGGCGTGCGCCTGGTGCGCGACAACGTCGTCATCCACGAAGGCAAGCTCAAGACACTCAAGCGCTTCAAGGACGAAGTGGCCGAAGTGCCGATGGGTCAGGAATGTGGCATGGCCTTCGAAAACTACGAAGACATCCGCGCCGGCGATACGATCGAGTGCTTCCGCGTGGAACATATCACGCGCACGCTCTGAGGCGACCACCGCACGGGATAACAGGACGGGCGCCGGACGATCCGGCGCTCGCTTCGTTTGAGGCGAAAAGATATGACCAGACCAACGACTTCCGCGCCCAACCAGCGCATGCTGCGTGTCGGCGAACAGGTGCGCGCCGCGATCTCGCAGGTGTTGCAGCGTGGCGAAGTGCGCGATCCGCTGATCGAAAAGACGGTGATCTCGATCTCCGAAGTCCGCATGTCGCCGGACCTCAGGGTCGCCAACGCCTATGTGACACCGCTCGGCGTCGCCGACCATCAGGCAGTGATCGATGCGTTGAACCATCACGCCAAATATATCCGCGGACGGCTCGGGCCCCAACTCCGGCAGCTGAAATACATGCCCGAGGTGCGGTTCCGCGACGATACCAGCTTCGACAATTACCAGAAGATCGACGCGCTGCTGCGCTCGCCCGAGGTCCAGCGCGACCTGGGTCACACCGACAGTGACGACGAACAAGAATAGAGGCGCATGTCCAAACCCCGTAAACCCAAGGGCCGGCCGGTTTCCGGCTGGCTGATCCTCGACAAGCCGGTCGATTTCGGCTCGACCGAGGCAGTCTCCAAGATCAAGTGGCTGTTCGACGCGCAGAAGGCCGGCCATGCCGGCACGCTCGATCCGCTCGCCTCCGGCATGCTGCCGATCGCGCTCGGCGACGCCACCAAGACCGTTCCCTATGTCATGGACGGCCGCAAGATCTACGAATTCACCGTGACCTGGGGTGAAGAGCGCACGACCGACGACCTCGAGGGCGAGGCGACCCAGACGTCGCAGCAGCGTCCGAGCGAGGAACAGATCCGCGCCCTGCTGCCGAACTATACCGGCGTCATCTCGCAGATCCCGCCGCAGTTCTCTGCGATCAAGATCGCCGGCGAGCGGGCCTACGACCTGGCGCGCGAAGGCGAGACCGTCGACATTCCGTCCCGCGAGGTCGAGATCTTCCGGCTGACGTTGGTCGGCTGCCCGGATGAGAACAGCGCACGTTTCGAGGTCGAATGCGGCAAGGGCACCTATGTGCGCTCGCTCGCCCGCGATTTCGGCCGCGACCTCGGCTGCTACGGCCATATCTCGTCGCTCAGGCGCTCCTTCGTCGCACCATTCGCCGAGGAGACCATGGTGCCGCTGGCCGAACTCACCGCCCTGGAGGCGATCGAGGACAAGCAGGAGCGTCTGGCCGCTCTCGACGCGTTCCTGATCGACACCGGAGAGGCGCTCTCGGGCCTGCCGCATATCGCGATCACCGATGACCAGGCGCATCGCCTGCGGATGGGCAATCCGATCCTGCTGAGGGGCCGCAACGCCCCGGTCGCCGAGGCGGACGCCTTTGCCACCTGCTTCGGCAAGCTGGTTGCGATCGGCGAGATCGGCGAAGGCGAATTCCGTCCGAGACGGGTGTTCGGCTGAGCGGACCCCGTCCAAACAAAGCTTCCATTTCGCCACGGGATGAGCTATAGGCACGCCAGCATGGCGGCTAGCCGTCTGCTTTCACGGCCTTTGCTGGACGACATCCCGGCATATGGCGTCTTATTTCTCCTGATATTCAGAAAGGATTCCCGATGTCGATCACTGCAGAGCGCAAGGCTGCCCTCATCAAGGAATACGCAACCGTCGAAGGCGACACCGGTTCTCCGGAAGTCCAGGTTGCGATCCTGACCGAGCGGATCAACAACCTCACCGGACACTTCAAGGACCACAAGAAGGATAACCATTCCCGCCGTGGCCTGCTGACGATGGTGTCGAGCCGTCGCTCGCTTCTTGACTACCTCAAGAAGAAGGACGAAGCCCGTTACACCAAGCTCATCACGAGCCTGGGCATTCGCCGCTAAAAATCTTCCGGCGGACCATCCTCGCGAGGTCCGCCGGCTCTCTTTCGGGACCCAGGTCCCGGCTGGCCATCCGGACGATCAAATCCGTTGGCCGCGAATGAAGGGCAGACCGGATGGGCCGGCGCTGCCAAAACCAACCGATGACCTGTCATGGGGCAGGATTGCAGGATGCTTTCGCCGAAGGGATTCGGCCATGCAGGGAAGAGATCTCACCTCCCCTTGCGCGAGAAGCCCTAAGCCTCCGGAACCGGAGGATATCTCTCGAAACGAAAAGCCTCCCGCTGTCTTGCCCGTGATGCGTCAGCATAGCCACGGCCGCCACCGGATCCTTTGCGGGGTCCCGCCATCAAGGCCGGCAGTCGTGGAAGAAGGACAAGATAGATGTTTGATATCCATAGCGTGGAAATCGAGTGGGCAGGCCGCCCGCTCAAGCTCGAAACCGGCAAGGTCGCCCGTCAGGCCGACGGCGCCGTCATGGCCACCTACGGCGAGACCGTCGTTCTCGCCACCGTCGTTTCGGCCAAGTCGCCGAAGCCGGGCCAGGACTTCTTCCCGCTGACCGTGAACTACCAGGAAAAGACCTATGCCGCCGGCAAGATCCCGGGTGGCTACTTCAAGCGCGAAGGCCGTCCGTCGGAGAAGGAAACGCTGGTTTCCCGCCTGATCGACCGCCCGATCCGCCCGCTCTTCCCGGACGGCTACAAGAACGACACCCAGGTCGTCGTCACCGTCATCCAGCACGACCTTGAAAACGACCCGGACGTCCTGTCGATGGTTGCCGCTTCGGCTGCCCTGACGCTGTCTGGCGTTCCCTTCATGGGCCCGGTCGGCGGCGCACGCGTCGGCTACATCAACGGCGAATACGTCCTCAACCCGCATCTCGACGAGATGGACGAGTCGGTTCTCGACCTCGTCGTCGCCGGCACCCAGGACGCCGTGCTGATGGTTGAATCGGAAGCCAAGGAGCTGCCGGAAGACATCATGCTCGGCGCCGTCATGTTCGGTCACAAGGGCTTCCAGCCGGTCATCGACGCGATCATCAAGCTCGCCGAAGTTGCCGCCAAGGAACCGCGCGATTTCGATCCGGAAGACTATTCCGCGCTCGAAGCCGAAATGCTGGCCATGGCCGAAACCGAACTGCGCAACGCCTACAAGATCACCGAGAAGGCTGCACGCTACGCCGCCGTCGACGCCGTGAAGGCGAAGGTCAAGGCGCATTTCCTGCCCGAGGGCGGCGAAGCCAAGTACACGGCCGAAGTCATCGGCTCGGTCTTCAAGACCCTGCAGGCGAAGATCGTCCGCTGGAACATCCTCGACACCAAGAGCCGCATCGACGGCCGCGACCTGGAAACCGTTCGCCCGATCGTATCGGAAGTCGGCCTGCTGCCGCGCACCCATGGCTCGGCGCTGTTCACCCGCGGCGAGACCCAGGCGATCGTGGTTGCGACCCTCGGCACCGGCGAAGACGAGCAGTACGTCGACTCGCTGACCGGCATGTACAAGGAACGCTTCCTGCTGCACTACAACTTCCCGCCCTACTCGGTCGGTGAAACGGGCCGCATGGGCTCCCCGGGCCGCCGCGAAATCGGCCACGGCAAGCTCGCCTGGCGCGCCATCCGTCCGATGCTGCCGACCCCGGAACAGTTCCCCTACACGCTGCGCGTCGTATCGGAAATCACCGAGTCGAACGGCTCGTCCTCGATGGCAACCGTCTGCGGCACCTCGCTCGCACTGATGGATGCCGGCGTTCCGCTCGCCAAGCCGGTTGCCGGTATCGCCATGGGCCTGATCCTGGAAGGCGACCGTTTCGCCGTTCTCTCCGACATTCTCGGCGATGAAGACCATCTCGGCGACATGGACTTCAAGGTTGCCGGTACCAACGAGGGCATCACCTCGCTGCAGATGGACATCAAGATCGCCGGTATCACCGAAGAGATCATGAAGGTCGCGCTCAGCCAGGCACAGGGTGGCCGCAAGCACATCCTCGGCGAGATGGCCAAGGCCATCACCGAAAGCCGCGGCCAGCTCGGCGAATTCGCCCCGCGCATCGAAGTCATGAACATCCCGGTCGACAAGATCCGTGAAGTCATCGGCTCCGGCGGCAAGGTCATCCGCGAAATCGTCGAAAAGACCGGCGCGAAGATCAACATCGAAGACGACGGCACCGTCAAGATCGCCTCGTCCTCGGGCAAGGAGATCGAAGCGGCCCGCAAGTGGATCCATTCGATCGTTGCCGAGCCGGAAGTCGGCGTGGTCTACGAAGGCACCGTGGTGAAGACCGCCGATTTCGGCGCCTTCGTCAACTTCTTCGGTTCGCGCGACGGTCTCGTCCACATCTCGCAGCTCGCTTCGGATCGCGTTGCCAAGACCTCTGATGTCGTCAAGGAAGGCGACAAGGTCTGGGTCAAGCTGATGGGCTTCGACGAGCGCGGCAAGGTTCGCCTCTCCATGAAGGCCGTCGACCAGACGACCGGCAAGGAAATCGTCGCCGAGAAGAAGAAGGACGAGGGCGAAGCCGCCGAGTAAGCGGCCCCTTCCCTTTGACAGTGAGGCGCGGAAACCTTCCGCGCCTTTTTTATTCGCCCGGAGAGCCCTGCCATGAGCCGCGAAACACTGAAGACCCTGTTCCATCCCTTTGCCAGCGGCACGGTTGCCGCTCCCCGCTCCGACGAGCGCTTCCTGTTCATCGGCGCCGAGGCGGGCTTTGCCACGCCTGACGAGTTCACCGCTTCGCTGGTGCCCGTACAGGGCCATCGCGGCGAGTTCCTGAAGCTCGAGGCCGCGCGGCTCGATCCGATCCCCCATATCGAGGGCGAGGGTTTCGACGGCGCGCTGATCCTGCTCGGCAAGCACCGGGGCGAGAACGACAATCGCGTTGCCGAGGCGCTTGGCCGGGTGAAGGCGGGCGGTCTGGTCGTGGTTGCCGGTGGCAAGGAAGACGGCGTGCAGCCGATGCGCAAGCGTCTGGCCGGGCTCGGGATTGAAGCCGAGCACATGCCGAAATATCACGGCGTCGCCCTGTGGTTCGCCGTACCGGACGATACGACAGCTGCCGTCGCCAAGCTTGCAGCGCGCGATACGCTCGTGGACGGGCGCTTCCACACCCGCGCCGGCATGTTTTCGCATGACCGCATCGATGACGGCTCCGAACTGCTGGTGAGCCGCCTGCCCGAGAATTTCGACGGCAATGCCGCCGACTTCGGCGCCGGCTGGGGCTATCTGTCGGCCATGCTGGCCACGCGCTCGCCGCGGACCGCGCGCATCGACCTGTTCGAGGCCGATTTCGACGCGCTGGAATGCGCCAAGGTGAACCTGGCAGAGAATTGCCCGAGCCTGACGGCACGCTTCTTCTGGCAGGACCTGACACGCGAGCCGGCCAAGGAAAAACACGATCTCGTCATCATGAACCCGCCGTTCCACCAGGGTCACGCGGCGGAGCCCGGCCTCGGCCAGGCGATGATCAAGGCAGCGGCCCACGCGCTGCGCGGCGGCGGCCAGCTGCTGATGGTGGCCAATCGCGGCCTGCCCTACGAGGCGATCCTCGCCGAGGATTTCCGCGAACACGGCGAGACCTGCCGCAACGCACGCTTCAAGGTTCTCTGGGCCAAGAAATAGGCCCGGCGGGCCGACCGTCCAACAGCTTCGGTTTGGTGTAAGGCATCCGGATTTTCCGGATGTCTGGTCTCTCGACAAACCACGCAATCGGACTTAACCTGCGACGACATTGGCTTATCATTGGACGCCATATATTCGATGTCTAATAAATCGATTGCCGACGAACTGACCGCCGTTGCGGGCGTCGCGTCCGCAGTCGCCGCGCATGCGCAGTCGTATGGGATAGACATTGCCCCCATTTGCAGCGCGCTCAAGATCGATCCGGACATCTTCCAGAGCCTGACGGCCCGCATCAGCCTCGACCGGCTCTGCCGGCTGCTGGAGGCCTGCGCATTGCTGGCGGATGACGAGGCCTTCGGGCTCAAATGCGTCGACCGCTTTGTCCCTGGCTCGACGGGGCCCTTCGGATACGGGCTGATGACCGCGCCGACCGTCGGCGACTTCGTGCGTTTCCTCGCCGCACACATGCAATATGCCACCTATGCCAGCAATCTGCGCTTCATCATGGACGATCGCGGCGCCTCCCTTTCCTGGTCGTTCGCCCCGGCGATCGTCAAGCGCGACCAGTATGTCGACATGGGCATTGCCCTGACCCTCGCCCGGCTGCGCGATATCGTCGGAATTCATGCGGATCTGGTCGAAGTCGAGCTGGAGCGGCCGCGACCCAAGGCGCCGCAGATTTTCCGGGACTATCTGACGAAGAAGTTGCGCTTCGGCTGCCGCGAGAATGCCTTGCGTATCCCGGCAAGCCTCATCCCGATGGCGAACCCCAAGGCGGCCCGACTGTTCTCGCTCATGGATATCCAGTGTCGGACCATGCGGCCGGATGCCGACTATCAGGATGGCAATTTCATCGACCAGGTGCGCAAATTCCTGATCCTGCGCATGGCCGAGCCCAACTCGTCGCTGAGCGACATCTCCCCGCATTTCGGCATATCCGAGCGGACCTTCCAGCGCAGGCTGGCCGAGGAACATACGAGCCTCGCAGAGATCCGCGACGATCTCAGGCGCGAACTCAGCCTCAACCTGCTGACCGAGAGCGAACTGGCGATCTCGGAGATCTGCTATCGGCTCGGCTATTCCGCGCCGAGCGCCTTCACACGGTCCGTCACGCGCTGGTTCGGCCAGACCCCCACCGAACTGCGTGGACGCAAGTCCGCCTGACTGCCGGATCGGGCGGGCGAAATGCCCGTGGCGCTTTGCCTATTGACAATTCCCTCGCAACAGGCAGAAATGCTGACATATAGCTGACGCTTCGACGCAAACGGGAGTTAACCCTTCGTATGCGATGTTAAGCTTTTGGCGCCTGACGCGAATTACATTCGCGTCACTCCACCTTATATATCTGAGACGACGGACGTTGCGGTCAAAGATGACCGGCGACGAAGCACAGATTCAATCTTGGCGATCTCAGAACATCATGGCGAATAACGATCAGTCTGCCGGACAGCCGTCCGGCCCGAAAACCGCATTGACCGATGCGGAAGTCAAGTGCCTGACGATGGTCGCCGAGGGCAAGCGACCGCTCGATATCTGCAATCTTCTGTTGCTGTCCGAGATCGAGGTCGAGGGCTTGCTGTCCTCTGCCGAGAACAAGCTCGGCGCGCGCAATCGGCTGCATGCGGTCAGCATGGCCATGTTGATGGGTTCGATCCAGGTCGAGCACATCCAAAAACCGGAGTAAGCTCGAGACATCGAGCTTGCGGACCACTCCGTGTTCATGCCTGGCGCGATATGAGGTCGCGCCAGGCATTTCTCATTCAGGATACCGGAAAAGCGGCCTTACTCAGCGTCGGAGCGGCGCAGCATATCGAGCGTCGGCATGGACGTGATGTTGTAGCCGGAATCGACGTAGTGGATTTCGCCGGTCACGCCGCGTGAAAGATCCGAGAGCAGGTAGAGGGCCGAGTTTCCGACGTCTTCGATCGTCACCGTGCGGCGCAAGGGGGCGTTCTTCTGCTGCCAGGAGAGCATGGCGCGCGCATCGGAGATGCCGGCGCCCGCAAGCGTGCGGATCGGGCCGGCAGAGATCGCATTGACGCGAATGCCGCGCGGGCCGTAGTCGCCCGCCAGATACCGCACCGAAGCCTCCAAAGCAGCCTTGGCGACGCCCATGACGTTGTAGTTCGGCATGATGCGCACCGAACCGCCATAGGTCAGCGTCAGCATGGAGCCGCCTTCGACCATAAGCTCGGCGGCGCGCTTGGCGATTTCGGTGAAGGAGAAGCACGAAATCACCATGGTGCGGGTGAAATTGTCGCGCGTAGTGTCGGCGTAGAGGCCCTTGAGCTCGTTCTTGTCGGAAAACCCGATGGCATGCACGATGAAGTCGAGCTTGCCCCAGCGCTCCTTCAGCGCCTCGATGACCGTATCGACGGAGGCGATATCTTCCACGTCGCAGGGGAGGAGAAAGTCCGAGCCGAGTTCGGCCGCGAGCGGCTTCACCCGCTTGCCCAGCGCCTCGCCCTGATAGGTGAAGGCTAGCTCGGCGCCGGCACCGGCCAGCGCCTGGGCGATGCCCCAGGCAATCGAGTGGCTGTTCGCGACGCCCATGATGAGGCCGCGCTTTCCCTGCATAGAGGCGATCATGCGGTTATCCATTGTGACGCTGGAAGACGAGGGTTGCGTTGGTGCCGCCAAAGCCGAAGGAATTAGACAGGACAGTGTCCATCTTCGCATTGTCGATCCGCTTGCGCACGATCGGAACGCCGTCGAATTCGGGGTCGAGTTCGGTGATGTGTGCGCTTTCGCCGATGAAGCGTTCCTGCATCATCAGCAAGGCATAGATCGATTCCTGCACGCCTGCGGCGCCGAGAGAATGGCCGGTCAGGGACTTGGTCGACTGGATGTGCGGGATCTTGTCGCCGAAGACTTCGCGGATCGCGCCGATCTCCTTCGAATCGCCGACCGGGGTCGAGGTGCCGTGGGTGTTGATGTAGTCCACTTCACCCGTCACGGTCGACAGTGCCTGGCGCATGCACCGCTTGGCGCCTTCGCCCGAGGGCGCGACCATGTCGTAGCCGTCCGAAGTCGCGCCATAGCCGACGAGTTCGGCGTAGATCTTGGCGCCGCGGGCCTTGGCGTGTTCCAGTTCCTCGAGCACCAGCACGCCAGCGCCGCCGGCGATGACGAAACCATCGCGCGACACGTCATAGGCGCGAGAGGCGGTTGCCGGTGTATCGTTGAACTTGGAGGACATGGCGCCCATGGCGTCGAACAGGTTCGACATCGACCAGTCGAGATCTTCGTGGCCGCCGGCGAACATCACGTCCTGCTTGCCCCACTGGATCATCTCCGCCGCATTGCCGATGCAGTGCGCCGAGGTCGAGCAGGCCGACGAGATCGAGTAGTTGACGCCGTGGATCTGAAACCAGGTGGCGAGCGTTGCCGACGCCGTGGAGGACATCGCCTTCGGCACGGCAAATGGGCCGATGCGCTTCGGGCTCATGTTCTTGCGGGTGATGTCGGCCGCTTCCACGATGGTGCGGGTGGAGGGACCGCCCGAGCCCATGATGATGCCGGTCCGCTCGTTCTGGGCGTAGTCCTTTTCCTCGAGACCGGAATCCGCCAGCGCCTGCTTCATGGCGACGTGGTTCCAGGCGCCGCCCTGCGACAGGAAGCGCATGGCGCGACGGTCGACGAGATCGGTCGGATCGAGCGCGGGCTTGCCCCAGACCTGGCAGCGGAAACCGTATTCGGCGAAATCCGGCGAGAACTGGATACCCGACTTCGCTTCGCGCAGTGATGCCGTCACCTCTGCCGCGTCGCTCCCGATGGAGGACACGATTCCAAGTCCCGTAACAACTACCCGTCTCATCTCTCAGACCTTCTTATTATGGTGGTTTGGACGGCCCCTGTTCAGGCCGTCTTTTCCTTGGACAGACCGACCCGAAGGTCGGTTGCCTGATAAATGGTCTCGCCGTCGGCCTTCAACCAGCCATCAGCGGTACCCAGCACCAGACGTCCGCGCATGACGCGCTTGAAGTCGATGCCGTATTCGAGCAGCTTGGTGGTCGGGCGAACCATGCCCTTGAACTTCACTTCGCCGGTGGACAGAGCCATGCCGCGGCCGGGATCGCCCAGCCAGCCGAGGAAGAAGCCGGTCAGCTGCCACATGCCGTCGAGGCCGAGACATCCCGGCATGATCGGGTTGCCCTGGAAGTGGCAGGGGAAATACCAGTCGTCCGGATGGACGTCGTATTCCGCGCGAATGTAACCCTTGTCGAAGGCGCCGCCCGTTTCGGAAATGTCGGTGATCCGGTGGACCATGAGCATCGGCGGCAGGGGAAGCTGCGCATTGCCGGGGCCGAACAGCTCGCCGCGACCGCAGGCAAGAATTTCTTCGTAGTTATAGCTGGATTGTCTTGGTGCCATTTTCTTCTTCTTCCCCCCCCTCAGGCTTCGCGTTCACGGACCCTTAGAGCAAGATAGGGACAAATTGAAGTCCCACAATAGCCGACATCGGATCGCGGGAGACTTCCTGATCCGTCGCCACCTGGTGACTTTAGCCGTCGCATACAGGAAGCCCCCCGTCAGGACCAGACCCAAAACCGCCAAATCGCGGCTTTTTAGGCACTTTGTCGGGCCGCGGGCCGGCGGAAACTATTGAAAGGGGGGCGCTTAAAAGTTATATCGTCGGATGAAGTCTGCGAACGACCAACAGGCAATGCGGAGATCGTCTTGATGACGACTGAAGACCGTTCACGTACGGAACTGAAATTGCGCCAGTCGGGCCTTCGCCCGACGCGTCAGCGCATCGCGCTCGCAAGCCTGCTTTTCGCCAAGGGCGACCGTCACCTGACCGTCGAGGAACTGCATGAGGAAGCCACCGCCGCCAAGGTGCCGGTATCTCTGGCAACCGTGTACAACACGCTGCACCAGTTCACCGAGGCCGGCCTGATCCGCGTCCTGGCCGTCGAAAGCGCCAAGACCTATTTCGACACCAACACGTCCGATCATCACCATTTCTTCGTCGAGGGCGAGAACGAGGTTCTCGACATCCCCCTGAACAATATCGTGATCGACAATCTTCCCGCGCCGCCCGAGGGCATGGAAATCGCCCATGTCGACGTGGTGATTCGCCTGCGGCCGAAGAAGCGCCAGGGCTGACGCCTACTCCACTCCTTCAGAGCACGTCTTCCGGCGCCCTGCCCGGCCGCGAATTGTAGCGCGGAAAACTCCAGCCGAACCGCAACGCCCCGCCCCTGATAGCAAAGGCCGTGGCCGCCCCGAGCGCGGAGGCGGCATAGAGCGGCAGGCCGAACACGGTCGCCGCGGTGAAGACGCAGGCGCCTGCCAGCGCGGCCGTGACGTAGATCTCGGGGCGAAGCAGCACCGAGGGCTCGCCGGCGATGATATCGCGCAAGATGCCGCCGCAGGCCGCCGTCAGCGTCCCGGTGACGATCGCCACCGTCGGCGAACCGGTCGCCGCAAAGCCCTTGGCCGCCCCCATGACGCAATAGGCCGCAAGCCCGATCGCGTCGAGCCAGATCAAGAGGCGGTAGCGCGACTCGACCAGATGGGCGGTGAAGAAGACCAGCACGCCGACCGAGGCGCAGACGAGGATATAGCCGGGGTCGCGCACCCAGAAGACCGGCAGGCTGCCGAGTACGACGTCTCTCAGCGTGCCGCCGCCGATGCCGGTGACCGCGGCGAGAAACAGGAAGCCGATGACGTCGAGCTCCTTGCGCGAGGCGGAGAGCGCGCCGGTGGCGGCGAAGACGGCAACGCCCGCATAGTCGAGAAATCCGAGCAGTGTCATGTCAACCTCATCCGGCGAAAGCCTTTGGAAACCGTGACGGCGTCAGGGCCGCGCAAGCAGTGGAACCTATGATAGAAGGGAGAGACTTCATTTTCCTGGGAAGACCGCCGTGAAATATCTGCTCCTTGCCCTTCTGCAAATCGCGTTTCTGCTTCCGAATGCCTCCGCATCCCTTGGCCAGCAGCAGCTTATCAGCGATCCGGAGATATACGAAAAGGAACATTTCCAGAAGCGCTGCAAGATCGTGCAGTTCGGCGCGAACTTCATTACTCGCCTCGACATCAACAATGACGGCATCATCGATGCCGTGGTCAACGAAGGCGAAATCCTCTGCGACGGCATTCGCGGCCCCGACTGCACCGACGACGGCTGTCCCTATAATTTCTACCTGCAGGTCAAGGAAGGCGGTTATTTCATGATCGCCTCCGCCAAGATGTACAGCTACGATTTCATCAAGCGCTTCGGCAACATGGTCTTCGTGATGAAGATGAACCCGCGCTTCTGCGAGCGCACCGACGAGACGCCTTGCGAAATCACGGTGCGCGTGCGCGGCACCAAATTCCTCACCATCTCGAAGAAGTAGGCGCCCCGCACGGGCACGTTCAAGGCGCCGGATAAAGCGCCGCCATGCGGCCCGTCAGGAAATAGGCGGCGAGCCCGATCCACTCCCGCACGGCCGTCGCCGTCTGCTGGGCGTTCAGCGTCGGCTGGGTAAAATCCAGGCCGAGCCCCACCCTTCCGCTGGTGCGGTAGTCCGTCGGCCAGGGCGTGACCGTGATCCCCGCGGCCCGGAACAGGCCGACGGCACGCGGCATGTGGAAGGCTGAGGTGATCAGAAGGCAGTTCTCCAATCCTCTCTCGGCCAGGATCGTTCGGCTGTTGGCGACGTTCTCGGAGGTGGTGCGCGATTGCGTCTCGCGCACCAGGCGGTCGGCCGGGACGTCGAAGGTCGCGAAGAACCGCTCTGAGGCGACCGCATCACCCTCGTAGTCGCCGCTCAGCGATCCGTCCCCGCCCGAAACGAGGATCGCGGATTGCGGGAAGCGCCGGGCGAGCCGCAGGGCCTCGATGAAGCGATCGGCGGCCTGGTTCATCTCGATGCCGCCACGCGTCGTCGTGACCTCGGTCTCGAATGCTCCGCCGAGGACGATCATGCATGAGACGGTCTGCGGATCCGCCGCCGGCTTCGCAAAGCGCGCCTCGAGCCCCTGCAGCACGAAGGAGCCGGTCGTCGTGTAGAGCGTCACGAACAGGATGGCAGCGGCCAGCACGCACAGCGCCAGGCCTGTGCGGCGCAGGCCGGCGAGCAGGGCGATGGTGGCGATCAGGATGGCGAGGAAGGCCAGCGACAAGGGCTGGGCAAACATCCAGAACAGCTTGGAGACCAGGAACATGCTTCTTCACTTTCTGCGCGCGGCCCCGGACAATCGGGGAACGCACGGTGACCGTGCCTTGCGAAAGGGAGGGATGTTCATCCCGCAACAGTTTCGCTCAAGGCAGGTCCCTTAAGCCTCCAGCACTCGAAAATAAAGATTTTGCGCGCTTATATTTGGGGGCCTTATGCGCTTCGCAATCGATACTCTGGACGACGCTGGAAACAGCCGGATCTATATCGGCGTGCCTCTCGGCCGTTCGGGCGACAAACTGCGCGTCCAGCTCCGCAACGGCGAAGCCGAACTCGACATCGACCGAATCACGGACTGGTTCCAGATCGACCAGACCTCACGCCAGGATCGCGGCGAACTGTTCTACTGAGCAGCCGACGGTGCGGCGGGGCTTGCGCGGCCGACCGAACGCCGGCGGAACCAGATGACGGCGAAGGCGATCAAGCCGCCCACCAGCAGCAGACCCAGCGACAGAAGCGGCCGATAGGCGAACCAGCCGATGGCGATGACCAGCGGCCCGACCAGCACGGTGAGCACGAAGGCGATCATCCCGGTGCCGAAGCGCACCAGCGAGCCGGCGATCGGAACGACATCGGCGATGACGCCGAGGATCGAGAAGAACAGGCTGAAGCCGACCATGAGGCCGATCATGCCGCCTACGCGGATCAGCCACATGATCATGGTGTTCTCTGCCTGGGCGGCGTCGAACATTTCCGTAGCACTCGCCTTTCCGGATTCGCTCAGGAATATCTCCCGGCCGTTCGACGCGGTGAAGGGCTTCAGCCAGCCGTCGCTCTGGGCCGCCACGAAACTCGCCTCGGAAAGGTCCGCTCGGCTGTATCGAATGCGAAGATCCCCGACCCGGGGCTGGGCCGGATTGACGCCGGCATAGAAGCCCCCACGATCGAGCTGCACGGTTCCGGACAGAATCTGTTCGGCGCGGGCGGCGTCTTCTTCCGTCAGCTTCAGATCGGTCTGCTTGCCGAGACCGGCGACGTTTTCACCCGACACGGCAAAGGCACCGACCTTCGCGCTGTCCACGGCAAAGGATCCGTCTTCGACGGCCAGATCCGGATTCTCGTGACCCTCCGGCTGGCGAAACTCTCCGGAGTTTTCGCGCCCCGACTTCCATTCCTTCGTGTAGGTGTAGGTGGTGACGGTTTCTTCGCTGCCACCCAGCTTGGTTTCGGAACGCGATTCTCTCTTTTCCACCCACTGGTACATTTCCACCTCGCGGCGGATCGCCACGGCGCCGTCGGCGGAGATGCCGAATTCGGGATCGGTCGGGATGCCGTCCGGCGTCACCTTGCCGGTGATGTGGATCAGCTTTCCTTCGTTGGAGGGAGCGATCTCGTCCGCACTGACCGTGACCACGACGCCGGCGCCTTCGGTCAACGCCCGATAGGCCTTGATCGACCTGCCTTCGTTCCAGACGAGCGCCCAAATGGCCACGACGACCAGGACGATGCCGATGACGGCCCCGACCAATGCGTTCTTCAGCCGCGTCAGCCACGATGTCCGTGTCGTTTCCGTGAAGCTCATGTCACCCTCGCCCTTCGGCCATACGATCCGGCCTGCCCAAGCCCGATTCCCTAGGGGAATCGCGGGAGCGCATCAAGCGGCAGCGCGGCCGACGGCCTGACTTGTTTTGGCAAAGCGATGGTTCGGACCGACAAACGTCGATCGGCCGCCCTCATGAAGGTGGCCGGCCAGGCAAATATTAAATCAGGAGAAGGGTTGGTGGAGCTAAGCGGGATCGAACCGCTGACCTCTTGCATGCCATGCAAGCGCTCTCCCAGCTGAGCTATAGCCCCAAACCATGGGTCCGGCAGTGCCGGTTCCGGGAACCTGCCGAACAACCTGTCCGGCGGGGTGGCGGCTTATTACTTCCGGTGGTCGGAGATGGCAAGCCGAAAATTGCAGGCTCGGAAATTTTTTCGTTTTTTCCGAGCCTGATAGCGTTCGATCAGACTTCGTCGTCGTCGCCGGTGACGCCGATAATGCCGGTCATGTCGTCGTCGTCATCGTCCTCGTCGGCTTCGAGGAAGGTGTCGTCGTCATCGTCGTCGAGTTCGACGTCGTCGTCGCCGATATCCGGGATGTCGTCGTTGCCGTCATTGTCGTCCGCGTCCTCGAGCGAGACGAGCTCGACCTCGGTGTTCTCGGTGTCGACTTCGGCG
>Ga0180012_1000210_pt1 | contig 24716 bp, 23 predicted proteins | sample KR11_S2_MetaG_FD_122243 | JGI IMG/M metagenome (GOLD analysis project Ga0180012, IMG submission 122243) | Groundwater microbial communities from the Olkiluoto Island deep subsurface site, Finland - KR11_S2_MetaG | ecosystem: Environmental > Aquatic > Deep subsurface > Groundwater | place...
TAAGACACCCATAAGCTGATAGCTTTCATCAAAAACCAGAACCATACGGTTTTCGCCCAGGCCTGATTCTTTGTCATAAACGCTGTGCATCATGGCAATCGCATCCCGAATGCTCATCCAATAAGGGATATGCGGATAATCGGTTATCTTAACCATGAGTTCCTTCACCTTTTTTGTATTTGGCATGCACACCTCCCTCTATCTTATTAAAATCTTTGCAATAAATCTGAATAATGTTGTTGAATTATAGATCAAGTTATTAAACTTAATTATGAAGCTTCCTATTTTATCCTAACCACAGAGCAATGTTCATACCAAATAACAAAAAAATTATATTAATCCAATGCAACCTATTGATATATAAAGATTTAAAGATCTGCATTCCCTGCACGAGGATAATTTCAGGGATTCAATTTCGGCAAGATTTTGCCAAAACGGATAAATGTTTGCCGTTTCGATGATAAATATATTGGATTACAGAAGAAATTTGGCTGGAAAGCATTGGGCCTGTGCAGTTAGCCCTCTGGAAAGGAATGACTATGCAAAAATTACTGAAAGACATCAGCTTCTGGTTTCCACAACCGGGTGGATAGGCTGATTACAATGCTTTAACTGTCAGATAGGCTATGTATCCAACATATCCTGATAAGAGGATAACTCCATCCTTTTTTGTAAGCATATATTTCTTTCTCATCATTAGCCATGGTAAAAAACCGATGAACATCATAACCAGGTAATCAATTAGTAAACCACTCTGAACAAAACCGCCTGGAATCAAAATAGGGCTGATCAGCGAAGCTGTTCCAAGTACTCCAAGTATATTGAAAATATTACTCCCCAAAAGGTTGCCAAGGCTAATATCCATCTCCTTTCTCATAGCTGCAACAACTGAAACAGAAAGTTCAGGCAGCGAAGTCCCGAAAGCAACTATCGTCAGCCCGATAAACTTTTCACTTACCCCAAATATTTTCATTATCTTTACGGCTGAATCAATCAGTATCTCCGCACCTGATACTACAAATATAATCCCTGCAAAAATAAGCGTGATTTGTTTTACCTTTGAGGGAATATATTCAATTTCATCACCTGCAAGCTCTGAAGTATAGTTTTCTTCGCTTCCTGTATATTTTGTTTCTTTCACAGCAAAGCGATAGTTAAACCAGGTGTAAAGGACGATTCCACACAGCATGGTAACACCCTCGAAGCGCCCGATTTTAGAATTAAGAGAAATAAGCAAGAGGTACAATGAACTCACTATAATAATAGGTATATCCCGCTTAACTACAGACTTATTACTTTTAATGGGCATAAATAAGGAAACAAGTCCGAGAATAAGAGCGATGTTGCAAATATTGCTTCCTACAACGTTTCCCACAGCGATCATGCTTTTTTGTTGCAAAGAAGAGATAACACTTACAACGAGCTCTGGTACCGAAGTGCCGAATGCAACAACCGTCAACCCTATAACCAAAGGTGTTAAACCAAGGCTTCGCGCTAAACTGGACGCACCTTTTACAAGCCACTCCGCCCCATAGTAAAGCATCAGTAATGCGATAACAAATAAAGCCCAGACAAATATCATGCTTTAACTCTCCGTTTATAAGCCTATTAAGTACTGAAGCCAAAATATCGGCAATTAAATCAAATGGAACGCTTTAGCTTTTTTAAAAATATATCCGCTCCAGGTATAACAAACAATATAAATAATTAATTTTCAGGGTTGCATAAAATATAAGCAATGCGGTAAAAAATACAAATGCATTACGAAGGAAATATTATAAGGCCTCCAAACGAGGCTAACAGCATATTACTCCAGGTTACTGTTGGATGTTCACGCAACAAATGTACCTTTTGCGGAGCATACAAAGGAAAAAGGTTTTCCATAAAATCTGATGAAATAATTATGGAAGATATAGCTTTTGCAGCAAATTACTGCAAGCGTCAACGTCGTGTTTTTCTCTGCGATGGTGATGCATTAATTGTTCCTCAGAAAAAACTGCTTAAAATACTTGTAGAAATAAAGAAACAGGTTCCCTGGATAACGCGGGTAGGTCTTTATGCTAATGCCAAAAGCTTGAACATGAAAACTCTTGACGAACTTAAAGAGCTTAAAGCCCAGGGTTTGGGTATAATATACATGGGTCTTGAAACCGGTGATGATGTTACCCTGAAAAAAATTAATAAAGGCGCAACTTCAAAAAGTATGATTCAAATGGGGGAAAAAGCAAAAGAAGCAGGAATCAAACTCTCAATAACTGTCCTACTGGGGATAGCCGGCAGAAAACGTTCAAGAATCCATGCCGAAGCAACAGGCAGGGTGTTGTCATCAATCGATCCTGAATATGTGGGAGCCCTGAGCCTTATGCTTATCCCGGGAACTCCCATGTTTAAAGATTATGAATCCGGCATGTTTTCGCTTCCTGGCGCTTACGAATTACTGGAAGAACTAAAAATAATGATTGAGAATACCAGACTTTCAAAAGGCCTCTTTTATGCAAATCATGCCTCAAATTACCTGCCGATTAAGGCAAGGCTGCCGAAAGATAAAGATGCAACTATAAAACTTATTAACAAGGCTCTTTCAGGCAAAATTCCGCTCAAACCAGAATTTATGCGAGCGCTCTAATACATGATCAAAACCCTTGCATATAAATTAAAACAAGTGTATCAAGCCCACCAAAGATTTTTCTCAAAATTTCCTCAACAAGGAGATGCCAATTATGAATAACGGCTTGCCGGAAACTCCGGCAGAAATTGATGAGCTTTGTATCAATACCATCCGCACGCTTTCTATGGACGCCATTCAAAAAGCAAATTCCGGTCATCCTGGAGCCCCAATGGGCCTTGCACCTGTGGCCTATATCTTGTGGAAATATTTTCTGAAACACAATCCAAAAAACCCGGAATGGATAGATAGAGACCGCTTTGTACTTTCAGGCGGGCACGCCTCTATGCTTCTTTACAGCCTGCTTTACCTTTCCGGCTATGATTTAACCCTGGATGACATAAAAAATTTTCGGCAATGGGGAAGTAAAACTCCCGGGCATCCTGAATTTGGCCATACCCCTGGCGTTGAAACTACAACCGGTCCTTTGGGTCAGGGATTTAGCAATGCTGTAGGAATGGCTATGGCTGAAAGGCATCTTGCAACGATATTTAACCGCAACGGGTATGATATCTTAGATCATTATACATACATGCTATGCGGAGATGGCGATCTTATGGAAGGGATTAGCGCTGAAGCCGCATCTTTAGCCGGACACCTGGGACTTGCAAAGTTGATCTGCATCTATGATGACAACAAAATATCCATTGAAGGAAGTACGGATATAGCATTTACTGAAGACGTTGCCCTTAGATTCAAGGCTTATAACTGGCATGTAATAAAGGTCGATGACGGAAACAATTTAGACGATATCCGTAGAGCCATTAAAGAAGCCAGATCAGAAACAACAAAACCATCCATTATTGTTTTACGAACACATATCGCCTTTGGAAGCCCAAACAAACAGGACTCTGCCAGCGCACATGGCGCACCTCTTGGCGAAGAAGAAATCCGCTTAACTAAAAGAAACCTTGGCTGGGATGAAAATGTTTCTTTCTATGTTCCAGAGCAAGTTATTAAAATGTTTGGGGAATGTGTTGACAAAGGGGAAAAAGCCGAATCAATCTGGAAAGAAAAATTCGAAGAATACAGCAGTAAACATCGTAGCTTGTCAAAAAAATTGAATGATTCATTAAACAACTCGTTAAATAAAAGATGGGATGACAATCTGCCTGATTTTTCAAATAATGACGGGCCTATAGCAACAAGAGCGGCTTCAGGAAAAATACTTAATGCCATTGCTGAAAATATGCCTTATCTTATCGGAGGTTCTGCAGACCTGGCTCCTTCAAATAATACAATTATTAAATCTTCTCATGATTTTCAAAAAAACAAGCCCGACGGACGGAATATACGTTTTGGAGTAAGGGAACATGCCATGGGAGGAATAATTTCAGGAATAGCCCTTCATAAAGGACTTAGGCCTTATGGCGGGACATTCCTTGTTTTCGCCGATTATATGCGACCATCAATTCGCCTTGCCGGACTGATGAAATTGCCTGTAATATACATTTTTACTCATGACAGCATTTCAGTCGGCGAAGATGGGCCAACTCACCAGCCGGTAGAGCAGTTGGCCAGTTTAAGGGCGATTCCCGGTCTGACAGTAATCAGGCCGTCTGACGCTACAGAAACAGCAGAAGCATGGCGTTTTGCCGCAAAAAATACTGATGGTCCGGTGGCATTAATCCTCAGCCGTCAAAAACTTCCCGTTATTGACAGGAAAATTTACAGCTCTGCTAATAACCTTGTTAACGGTGCTTATATTCTTTCAGATTTCGACGGAAAACCAGATGTTATACTAATAGCTACAGGCTCGGAAGTGCATATTGCGCTCGAAGCAGGGAAAATTCTTGAAGAAAAGGGTATCTCTGCCAGAGTAGTAAGTATGCCGAGCTGGGAACTCTTTGAAAAAACATCACAGGAATATAAGAATAAAGTACTCCTGCCTGATGTAAATATACGGATCGCTGTTGAGGCTGGCATCCCAATGGGCTGGGAACGCTATGTGGGAAGCGGTGGTGCAATAATTGGTATAAATGAATTCGGCGCCTCTGCTCCTGGAAATATAGTAATGGAAAAATTCGGTTTTACATCTGAAAACATTGTACAAAAAGCAACAGAACTTCTAACCGGAAAAAAGCATGGACTTTAAAGTTTTTATTACTACGTTTGGTTTAGTATTCCTTGCAGAACTTGGAGATAAAACCCAACTAGCCACATTATGCCTTTCAGCTAATTACAATTCAAAGATTTCTGTATTTTTGGGCTCAGCTTTTGCCCTGATTGTGAGTTCCCTTCTTGCGGTATTATTTGGGGCAGTGTTAAGTCGCCTTTTACCTCCAAATTATATACAAGTCGGGGCAGGAATCTTTTTTATAGTCATCGGTATATGGATGTTGATTTCTATAACAAGAATTGCTTGATCCAAGTTAGTTTGCTTCGCTCACAATTGGAATGTTGGAATACTGGAATTATGGAATAATTGGTTCCGGGGAAATGGGTAGTGGTTTATTGGTAAAATTTCCTTGACATGAAAGTTATAAATGTTCGTAAATAAGTAATTTCCTTTTGAAATCAACATTCCAATATTCCACCATTCCATTATTCCATTATTCCATGTGCGAGGCAGAAACTCAGATCTCGAAGAAGTTCCTTTATTCTCAATAAGTTGTAAAAATTCCGAAACGTTAAGAAAGGTATTGATATTTTTATTTAATTGTAATAGATTAAAATTGATATAACTTACAATTAGTTATTGAGACCTTTGAAAAATGCCCTCTTCCCGTCATTCCCGCGAAAGCGGGAATCTATAACTGATTGAGAATGCTTGTCCTCGACCTGATCGGGGACTGGATTCCCGTTTTCACGGGAATGACAATTTAGACTATTTCTATCAAAATTCAAAGGTTTCTTATTGTTCTTAATAAATACTCCTGCTAAAATATATTCTTCGTCATGTTTTTAATGAAAGGGCGTCAAATCGTTCAAGGGAATAAAGATAACTAAAAATGGAGACCAGGCAATTTACCGTAAACCAAGATGCAGAAGGAACTTTCCGGTTTAAAGGGAAATTGACCATACATGACCTTGAATACCTGAAAGAGTTTCTAGATTCTTCTCTTGACCGTATAAAAAATATTTTCCTCAACATGGAAAAGGTTGTCTATGCCGATACAGCTTCAATCCAGTTGCTCATCGCCTTCAGGAAAGCACGGAGTTCGGAAGTCAATTGGAAAATTACTGATATGTCTTCCGAGCTTGAAAAAATTCTGGAACTAAGCGATCTTAAAAAGGAGCTGATATAATAAGACATGGGTTGAGCGGTTCAACGTTCACGGTTCACGGTTGAAGAGTTCTAACTGGCTGTTAACAAAAGGATGACGCATCAATAAAGAAAGTTCACAGTTCAAAGTTCATAGGTTCAAAGGTTGTCAACCGTGAACCCTGAACCGTGAACCGTGAACTTGGAACCGATCACTTTAAGTAGGAGAAACATGGAAAAGCATATCTTAATAGTAGATGATTCACCTACCATTAGGTCAATGGTTTCCTTTTGCCTTAGGAATGCCGGTTATAAGGTAACTGAGGCTGAGGACGGAAAGGATGCCCTGAAAAAGCTGGAGAGCATGAAGGAGAGCCCGCAAAATCTCGCCCTGATTGTGACAGATATAAACATGCCCGAAATGGATGGTATCACCTTCATAGAAAATATCAAAAAAAGCGACCTCCGATTCCTCCCGATTCTAGTTTTCACCACCGAATCAGAAAAATATATGATCGAAAAGGGAAGGGCCGCTGGGGCCTCGGGATGGTTAGTTAAGCCCTTTCAGCCCGAACAGCTCTTGTGGGCAGTAAAGAAACTAGTGTGGGCCCAATGAACGAACGTGACGAAACTTTAGAGATCTTCTTTGCCGAAACAGAAGATCTGATTAAAACTTCTGAAGAAAGTCTTCTGCGCCTGGAATCCGCACCTGGGACAGGACCAGCCCTTGAAGAACTTTTTCGGGCTGTCCATACATTTAAGAGTGGCTCAGCAATGGTCGGATTCGACCAGATCTCAGAATACACCCATCTTCTAGAAAACCTTCTGGACCGACTTAGAGACGGAAAAGTTCCTATAACCAAGCCCCTAATTTCCTTTCTTTTGGAAGCAATCGATTTTATCCGCAACACGGTAGATAATTGTGCCAGAGGTGATACAAACATTGAACCTAAAGTTCTCGAAACAAAAAAGGCCCAAGTAAATCGTTTCCTGGGACTGGAGGGTATTCCCCATGAAGATGCTGGTTTACCCGAAACGATCACCGATATTCCAGTTGAAGCCCCAAAATGGTATTATTATAATATAGATCTTATATTTAGAAAAAATCTTTTTGAGTCAGGTATAGATCCTCTCCTTCTTCTTCTGAGCCTGAAAGAAATGGGCGAGTTTGTTGATGTGGTTTCGGACATTTCTGAGCTTCCACGCTATGAAAAAATAGATATTTACAAGCTGTATATTTCATGGCGCATTATCCTGAAGAGCACTGCACCTTTTCAGGAAATCGAAAATGTATTTATGTTCGTCAAAGATGACAACAATATTGAGATAAAAGAAATAACAGACCGTTACAAAGATGGGATAGATCTTAAAGCCGGAAAAATGCCCATTGGTGAAGCTCTCATTGAAAAAAAAGATATCTCCAAAAACGACCTGGATAACGCTCTAAAAAAACAGAAAAAAATTGGAGAAATTCTTGTAGAAGAAAAGAAACTTGATAAAAAGACTTTGCAGACGGCTATCACCATGCAGGAAGAAAGCCGGGCTGTCTATCGCAAAACGAGCATAAGGGTTGATGTTACAAAAATAAATTGCCTTGTTAATCTTGCCGAGGAAGTAGGTGTCGGTCTTTCCAAAATGCAAAGCATTCTTTCAGATAGAGAAACTGTAAATATATTAGACATAGAGCAAGAACTGGAAAATTTACTTAAAATAAACCGTGAATTCCAAGAAAGAGTTGCTCAGGTACGTATGTTTTCTCTGGAAGGGACATTCCAACGATTCCAGAGAATTGCCAGAGATACTGCATTGGATCAGCACAAAAAGATAAAAGCCATAATGTCAGGTACTGAAACTGAACTGGACAAGGAAGTTATAGAGTGCATCACAGATCCTTTGAAACATCTGGTGCGAAACTGTGTGGATCATGGTATTGAGTCTCCTGAAGAACGAATAGCAAAAGGCAAATCTGCAGAGGGAACAATAGAATTCAAGGCATATCAGAAGGGAGGACAGATTTTCGTCCAGATCAGGGATGACGGCCGCGGTCTTAATATTGAAAAAATACGACAACGAGCTCTGGAAATGGGAATTGAAGTGCCGGATGATGAAATAGATAATAAAACCCTTGCAAATATTATCTGTAATCCAGGCTTTTCTACCAAAGCGAATGTTACAAAGCTATCTGGAAGGGGAGTCGGTATGGATGTTGTTAAAACAGCAGTTGAAAACCTGGGCGGCTTCCTGAAAATTGAAACAGCAAAGGATAAAGGGACAACTTTTACCCTCGCCCTTCCTCTAACATTTGCCCTAACCGATGCTCTCCACTTTAAAGAAAAAGACATGTCTTTTCTGGTGCCTCTTTGGGGTCTGGTTGGAACCGAAAAGTTCGATCAAAGCAATATGCGGTCTTTTGGAGGAAATGAAAAACTCTATAGATTTAGAAACGTATATCTTCCTATAATGGATTTATCCCGTGTTTACGGAAGCGAAATGTCAAATATCAACAATCAAGGGAAGGTTCTGGTATTTCTCGATACCGGGAGGCAGGAATTCGGGCTTCTAGTAGACGAAGTCCTTGACTGCAAGCAGATTGTGGTCAAAAGTCTTGAATCGCACTATCGGAATGTAAGGGGCATATCCGGCGCAACCATTATGGGCGATGGCTCTGTTGCACTTGTCCTTGACCTTTTTGACCTTGAGGAAATCTTTTTTAATAAAAATCTTATCTAGGAGTAGGATATGAACAAAAAAATACATAATATCAATATCCGAATATGGTGGTTTGCATCATGTTTATTCTTCCTGGTTTTTCTCCTTTTTTCATTTCCTTCATTAGCAGAAGAAAAAAAAGAAAACCGGTACGTGGGCTGTGATTCTTGTAAACCATGCCACGAAACCCAGTATGACTCTTACAAAAGTCATGCAAGAAAAAGCCGCTCTTTCGAAAGTGTACAAAAAATGAAAAAAGGTCTTACTGAAGATGAAATCAAAGGATGCTATGCCTGCCATACCATGGGATACGGCAAGCCTGGCGGTTTTACAAGTGCTGAAAAGACACCTGAACTTAAAAATGCAGGGTGCGAAGCCTGCCACGGCCCCGGCAGTCTTCATGTCAAAACAGAAGATCCAGCTCACATTATTCGCAACGTGACAATAGACATTTGCAAGGAATGTCACATTCAAGAGCGGGTTCAGGCCTTTCGATATAAGCCTATAATTTTTGCCGGTTCCCACTGATCATCTGGAGGTAAATATTTATGATTAATTTAATGCATTCGCTTTTGAAAAAGTCACAGTTGCGAACCAAATTTTTGGTAACTACCATTTTGGTTGCAGGTCTCTTTATGGGATTCAGTCTCTATCAAAGCATTGTCTCCTACACAGACTCCTCTATGAATCAAATTGCAGAGTTTTCAAACCGGTTGCTGGAAAATACATACAGCGCCATGAAGTTTCCCATGTCAATAGGAGACGAAAAAACAGTAGAAGAACAGCTAAGGGGTATTAAAAAGTACATGACCGGCGTTCAGGTCTATATTACCGACTTTAATCAGGATATTATTTATGCGTCAGAAGAAGGGTTTATTCACAGTAATATGAAAAACCATCTCAATTATGACAATTCACGCAATGCCCTTGGAGAGACTCTGTTAACAGGCAAAGCACCTGACACATCCTTTCAAGACGAGATAAGAGATGAACCTTTTCTGGTTACCATAAAACCTATCCTCAATGAATCAGCATGCCATCACTGCCATGGAGCCAACAGAAAAGTATTAGGCACCATGGTAATAAAACAGACTCTCAAAAAGGTGCTTGCCTCAATCAGCCATACCAGGAACCAGTTAATTATTGAATTCACGATAGCTCTTGTAGGGCTGGTGGTATTAATGAATTTTCTTTTTTCCAGGTTGGTTACAAAACGTATTCAGCGATTAAGGGAGAAAACCGAACAGGTTGCTGCAGGAGATGTCACAGTAAAAGCCCACGATGATTATGAAGATTCGATTGGGAAATTAGCCCATAATTTCAACCAGATGGTAACAAGCATACGTGACCGTATAGAATACGCCAACAGCCTTAAGCTCGGCATAGTTGATCCTTTCTTTATGGTTGATCCGGACATGAAAGTTACTTTCATTAACGAAAATGCAGCTCGTGTAATAGGCCTTGCTCCGGAAAATATAATAGGCAAACTATGCCATAAAGTATTCAAAAGCACCGCATGCGAAAAAGACTGCCCTGTCAAGAAAGCGCTGCAAACAGGTGAACTCAGCGAAGCAGTAAAGATGACTCTAACAGATGGCAAAGGAAAAGAAATTCCTGTTGTGTCTATTTCTTCTATATTGAAAGATTCATCAGGTAAAGTTCTTGGAGCATTTGAGATAATTCGTGATGTTAGTGCAGAGGTGGAAGCTGAAAAAAATCTTCATGAAGCATATGGCAGGGAAGGAGAGGCCAAAAAAGCTTTGGAAAACAAAGTTAAGGATCTTTCTGAAATGCTCGAACGTGTCGGGCAGGGCGATTTTACAATACGGGGTGTGATTTCAGGCTCCGGAGATGCCATGGATATACTTACAAACAGGATGAATGAAACGCTGGATGCAATAGTTAATCTGGTAATCCAGGTTAAAAATCATATCGTTCCTGTTATCAAGGGAATCATGCAAATCTCCCATGGAAACCAGAGTCTTTCCCAGCGCACACAGCAACAAGCATCAGCCATGGAAGAAATTAGCGCCACCCTTGAACAGCTTGTAACCACCATAGCTGAAAACTTGAAAAATACCAGACGTGCTGACACACTGTCAAAAGAAGCAGTAAATGTAGCCCAGGAAGGGGTAAGTCAGGTTGAAAAAACAGCCCATGCCATGGTGGAAATGTCAAATGCAAGTCAAAAAATCGTTGAAATGATGGAGCTGATAAATGAAATAACCTTTCAAACTAATCTGCTGTCAATTAATGCTGCTGTCGAAGCAGCAAGGGCTGGAGAACAGGGACGCGGTTTTGCGGTAGTAGCGAATGAAGTGCGGGATCTCGCAAAAAGAAGCGGATCTGCTTCTAAGGATATTCAGCTATTGGTGCGGGAAATTATGAGCAAGGTAACGACATCCGGTCAATGGGTTGATGAACTGAAAAAGGGTTTGACAAAGATTGTAAATACTTCTCAACAGGTTTCAGATGCGCTTGGAGAAGTTAGCCAGGGAACAGATGAAAGTTCAAAAGGGATAGAACAAATCAGCCAGGGGACCCAGGATCTGAGTGATGTCAATGAAAAGAACGCCTATTTTGTGGATGAGATTTCTCAGGAGACTCAGCAACTAACCGAAAAGGCGGAACAACTGCATAACATAGCAGGAGTATTTATTCTCGATGAAAAGGTGGAGAATGAAGAAATTCCGAAAGTAGCTTTTAAAACAGATCGTTACAAATCCTCTGATTCAAAGAATCGTCGTAAGTCCGAAACTGTCACTACCCCACTGCAGAAAGATCTGCTGAGCAAAGCACATGTTGAAGATATTGATGAGGATTTGTTAGAAAAAGAATTTGAAGAAGGCTTTGAGGAATTCTGATGGCTAAAACCCAATACATTGTTTTTTCTATTAATCAGCAGCCTTTTGGGATTGAAATCTTTAAAGTAAAAGAAGTTCTAAGTTACCGAAAGATAACCCCCCTTCCCCAAATGGAAGGGTTTATCAAGGGAATTATTAATCTTCGGGGAGCCATTATTCCTGTTTTTGATCTGCGTGAAAAATTTAATCTGCCCATAGAAGAGTACACACAGTTTCACGTGATCATTGTAGTGGAAATCTCAGGACGGATAATGGGTATAATTGTTGATGACATTTCAGATGTGCTTGAGATTCTCCCTGAAGAATTTCAAACAACAGGTAATCTGCCACCTAACATTCGGCGTGAATATTTAAAAGGGGTCGGGAAAAAGGGCGATGAAATGATAATTCTTTTGGACATGAATCATCTGTTAAGCCCTCAAGAGCTCGAATTGGCTGATGCCACATAAAATACCCCCGCTGTTTTCCAAAAAAGATTTTAATCTCATACAAAGACTGGTTAAGAGTAAAGTTGGAATTCTTATCAGGCCGAGAAAACAAAACATTCTTGGTATAAGATTGGCTCCCCGGCTTCAGCAATTGGGATTAAAATCTTTTTCTGCCTACTATCGCCACCTTTTAAAACCCGAAGGGGAAAAGGAGCTGCGGCACCTTGTTAACACCGTTACCATTGATAAAACCGAGTTTTTCAGGGGAGATCTACATTTTGAACTTTTGCGTAAATCTATCCTTCCTGAATTGCTCAAGCAAAAAAATAATGAAAAACGTATCAGGATTTGGTCCTCAGGATGTTCCACCGGACAGGAGCCTTACAGCATAGCCATAATTGCAAATGAAGTGCTTGGCGCTAATAGAGATTGGGATATCAAGTTCCTGGCCACTGATATTAACACAGATTCCCTTAAAATTGCTTGTTTAGGACGGTATTCCAAAAAGCAGGTTAAAGATATTCCATCCAAATACCTGGAAAAGTACTTTCGCAAAGAACTGGTTGGAGAAGAAGAGATCTTTCAGATAAAGGAGGTCATTAAAAAAAAAATTATATTTCGAAGACTCAATCTGTTAATGTCTATTAACAGGATTAAAGGCCCTGTTGATATGATTTTTTGTCGAAATGTTATGATATATTTTGATAACCAGGCAAGGAAGATGATTGCTGACCAGTTCTACCGTCTTCTTGAACCAAAAGGATATTTGTGCCTCGGCCTTTCTGAGTCGCTTGTTGGAATTGATAACCGATTTAAACCCGTAGAAAGTGCAATATACTGCAAGAATTGATATTATATGACAAGATTTTACAGTAAAAAATATAACAAAACCGTAAACATGCTCCGCGCAGGTGAGTATTATGCCTCGAAAAATGGAGAAATCCTTCATACAATTCTCGGATCATGCATTGCCGCCTGCATCTATGATCATGAAAAAAAAATTGGAGGAATGAATCACTACCTCCTGCCGAGTATGATTCGTCCTGATGAAATAATGGTATCAGAAGTAGGCAGATATGGTATGTATGCGATGGAACTTCTTATCGGTGAACTTATAAAATGCGGAGCAAAAAGAAAAAATCTCGCTGCTAAGATATTTGGTGGAGGAAATGTTCTGGAATTCAGAAAAGCTGACGGAGATGTGACCGGCTCGAACATACGATTTGTAAAAAAGTTTCTCGAACTTGAAGGCATACCGATACAAAAGGAAGACCTGGGTGGATACGATGGCAGAAAAATAATGTTTTTTACAGACACGGCAAAAGTATTGCTGAAAAGATTTAATATGAAAAAAGATATTGAAACCTTTAACGAAGAAAAGTCCTATAAGAGTTTGATATTCCGAAAAAGGGACATTACGCCAACTTCTTCTGTGGTTCTGTTTTAGAATATGAAACCCATACGCGTACTCATTGTAGAAGACTCTCCTGTTGTACAGACAATTCTCAAACGTATTCTTTCCAGTAGACCGGATATTGTTGTAATGGGAGTGGCTTCTGATGCTTTTGAAGCTAAAAAATGGATAATGAGGGACACTCCTGATGTCATTACCCTCGATATTGAGATGCCTCGAATGGACGGCATTACCTTTTTAAAACGCCTCATGAGTTATCGCCCCATTCCCGTGATAATGATAAGCTCCTATACACATAAAAACAGCTTGCGAACCATGGAGGCACTTGAGGCCGGAGCAGTTGATTTTGTAACAAAGCCGTCACAAGACGTAGAAAAAGGACTTGCGGAATTAAGGGATGAAATTATCGCAAAGGTCAGGACTGCGGCGCAGTCACGGGTTAAGGCCGATCTTCTTAAACATAAACCAGAACTTAAGGCTGAGAAAGAATATTATAAAGTCTCCAGCAAACTAATTGCAATTGGCGCTTCTACGGGTGGACCTCAGGTAATTCAAAAACTTCTTTCCGGTTTCTTTTTTCAGACAAAAGGTATCGTTATTGCTCAGCACATGGCTGCACAATATACAAAGGCCTTTGCGGAGAGGCTAAACAGCCTGTTTCCTTTTGAAGTGCGCGAGGCCTGCGACATGGATCGCATTGATCAAGGAAAGGTGCTGATCGCACCGGGAGGAAAACATATAAGAGTTGTCCGAGAAGGTAATGGTTACTTTATCAAAACGGTCGAAGCGTCAAATACAAGACAGCAATGTCCATCGGCAGATATACTTTTCCACTCGGTCGCCGAAAGCGCCGGCCCAAATGCTGTGGGAATAATATTAACCGGCATGGGAGAAGATGGGGCCGATGGGATTTTAGCTATGAAAAAGGCCGGTGCATATACCATCGCTCAGGATGAAGCCAGCTGTGTAGTTTTTGGAATGCCTAATGCAGCTATTAAGCGAGGTGGTATTGACGTTGTTGCTTCACCCGATGATATACCTGTTCTTGTACTTGCAAAAGTAAAAAAGCAACAGATATAAAAAAGGAGCTATCTATAAAATGCCTACAATTCTGGTAATCGATGACAGCAAGCTGATAGCGCATGTTGCAAAAAATATTCTGACCAAGCAAGGCCATGAGGTTCTTCTGGCTCAGGACGGTGAGACGGGCTTAGATATAGCAAGAGACAAAAAACCAGACTTAATTCTACTGGATCTGGTTCTGCCGGGAATGGACGGATACGGGATTTGCGAACGTATCAAAAACGACTCAACTATTAAAGACATACCAATAATCATGCTTACTTCCAAGGCAGAGCATGCCGATAAAGTACGAGGATTGGAATTGGGCGCCTCGGATTATGTAACAAAACCCTTTGACGAGGGAGAACTGAGAGCCAGGGTCAACACTCATCTGCGTATTAAGGAACTTTATGAAAGTGTGCAGGAAAAAAATCGCCTGCTGCTTGAAATGGCAAACCGCGATGGGTTGACGGGTCTTTACAACCACCGATATTTTCAGGAAACTATTGCAAAAGATTTTAAAAAGGCTCTGCGCTATAACGAATCTCTCGCATGTGTCATGTTCGACATAGATCACTTTAAAAAATTCAATGATACTTATGGACATCCGGTTGGAGATATAGTCCTCAAAACACTTAGCGAGCTGGTCAAAAATTTAATGAGGGATAGCGATCTTGCAGCCCGTTATGGAGGAGAAGAATTTGTCTTGATCCTGTATCATACAGAAGCAAATGATGCATACGATATTGCCGAACGCCTGCGAAAGACTGTAGAGCAGCATAAATTCCAGGCGGAAGATCTTGTACTATCGGTAAACATCAGTATAGGAGTTGCCTGTTACTATCATCCGGATATCCAGGATGCTAAGACCCTGATTGAATGCGCAGACAAGGCTCTTTACCGCGCAAAGGAGGAAGGAAGGAATCGAGTTGTAGCTTTCTGGGAAATTCAGCCCGCCAATACCACGGAAAATACATCCTAAAATTTTATGTTGCCAAAAGTGTCGAGACCTTTGCAAAACGCCCCCTTTTGCCCAAATAGCGCTAAAGCTTCACTTCGTGTCGGCGTCAGACTCAAATTTTAAGCCTCGAAATACTCAATGTATTCCTGCATTTAAAATTTTCGCCTTCCTTGAACTTGAACAAAATTGAACATTTTTCAAAGGTCTCGTGTCTTCAACTTTTCGCAATTGCATCCAATACCAGTGTTATTGGTCTGTCTTCCTCGCTTTTTCCAGTAAAACGTATTGGCCCCGGCCTTCTGTAGTTGTTCTCACAAGGCGTTGCAGCAAGCCATTTATCTCTAAATGACTTTACAACCTGAAAGGATATGGAATCAACATCTACAATACTTTTTTCCAATACAAGGGATAACTTCCCTTTTCTTTCTTCAAGATGCATAAGTGGAGCAATTGGAATTCCAATAGGCTCCCATCTGGAAAAATCCATTTCTAAATTCTTTATGGCCGCCATCTGGCCTGTTGCACCGTCAGCTATCAGGCTAAAAACAGTTAATCCGAGATTATAGGTATAAATACAATCAAATCTTGTCGGGTCGCTTCCTCTGCCGTCGTAACCGTAAAAATGGACCTGAGTCTTAAACGTTGGAATAGATTTTTTATAAATTTGCTCAATAGGAACTGGGATTATGTCATTTTCCTGAATAGCTCCTTCTTTTACCATAATCTGTTTTAGCGTTTTTTTAGATATAATGAATTCTTTCAAAAGGAGAAATTTATTTTCTTTGTTATAGTTATTGAAAAGTATTGGACCAAAGTAATCAGGATCAAGCCCGCCTTTTGATAGTGTCTTTATATAATATGAATTATCGATCCCTAGTTTATAAATCCCTTTTTCTTTAAGAATATTCAAATAATCTTTTACCAGTCCCATAATTACCCTGTCTGTCTCAACCTGCGAAAACTGGAAATTTCCATGGCTGTCTCTTTCCATTAAGAGCCCTTCCTGAAAAAATTCGGGTATATCGTTGAAAAGATCATCATCTCTTGTATTCCAAATCGAAAACAAATTGTCTTCACGTGCAAGCCTTGCCAGTCTGCGAAGGTACTCCAGCTTGTCATTAAGAAGCGGGAAATCAGAATGGAAATCACTATCATGTGTTTTGTTATATTCAGCAATAATTGTATTAAGTTTGATTATAAACACCTGAATCTCATCAATAAACTCCAGAATACCCTCTGGTATGACAATTACGCCATAGTTTTTCCCTACAGCGGCTCTTCTAACAATACTATTACAAATCACACGTGAAAGATGGCGCAGTGTAATACCATAAGCACTGTAATCCGCTATGCCTTCCATCTCAACTGCCCTCTCAAGTCTCCTCCTGTCAATATAGTTAGCCAGATCCTCGCCGATCAGAGTTATATTGGCATGGGTCTGTAAAGCTACCTCAAGGGCTAAATGACTTGCGGATCTTCCCATTACCTTGCAAATGTGCCAGTATTTTACATCTGAACTGCAGTCAGTGCAAAGATTGCTTATTGCATTTGCAAAAGCTCTTGCTGCTGTATGGAACCCAAAAGATATGGCGCATAGAATATTGCCGACAGCATCTTTAACTTGTATATCACCATCAATTGTCTTGGGAACTCCAATAACCTGAATATTGTCTTCAAACATCTCCTGGGCAAGAAATGCTGCATTCGTGTTGGAATCATCTCCTCCAACTATTACAAGAGCATCCAGTTCAAGCTTTTTGCATGTTCCTTTTGACAGCGCCATCTTCTCTTTTGTGTCTGTTTTAGTCCTGCCTGTCTTGATCATTGTAAAACCACCCAGGTTCCTATATTCATCAACAAGACTGTTGGTAATTTCAATGGCTTCGTTTTCAAGTATTCCATCTGGTCCAAGCAAAAAACCGTAAAGTTTATTCTCCGGGTTGGCTTTTTTTGATGCATCATAAAGACCGGCAATAACATTATGGCCTCCTGGGGCGGGTCCTCCGGAAAATACAACACCGATATTACGTTTTTTACAGTATTTTTCTTTTAAAGATTCTTCCAGGTTTTCAGCGCCTGTTATGCTCTGTACCTTATTATCTATAATGTTCGGCAGTTGTTTTTTTGCTTCTTTATCAATGACAAATCTAAATTTAGAATTATCCTGCAAAACAGTATAGGGATATGTAAAAACTTTACATACAGGAGGGGCATATTCTCTTCTTTCAACTAATTCCTGGTTAATATTGCTGGTTACCTTTTGAACATCAGGATGTTTCAAAAGATCTTCAAGGGACATTGATTCTTTCCTTGACATGGCTAACCTCTCAAAATTTAATGCAAAAATTACTCAAACAAATTAATCAACAATGTTAAAGTCCCAGACTTTGTTGCTGTAAATGTCCCTAAGTTTTCTGGAGGCTTTTTCCGGTGTTTCGGCTCTCCAGGTTAAGGGCAGGTTATCATGGGACATATCTTCGACCTCATATGTCCAGCCATCTTGTTTCTGTACAAGAATCAATGAAACAATTCCGCTGTACTTTTCCTCTTTTGCGCTGACTTCAGCTTTATTAATGATAATATTTTCTTCTGTCACAGTTAATTCAACTCCAGTATTTTTTTTAATTGTTCGACCATATTATTCTTATGCGTAGCATTCCAGTAGAACCTTTTGCAGGAAGGGCAGGTTTTAAAGTTATCCAGGGTACAATAAACATATTCCGGCACACTGTCTGCTACAGAAATCTTGTCGATATATATAAGCTTTTTATTGCATAAAAGGCATAGAGTAAAGAGATTTTCCTTTGGATCGATTGAAAAAGCTTTTACAACCTGTTTTAGCTGATCCTGGTAATGGTCATATTTAACAAAAAAACTGTTTTCTCTGTTTATTTTTCTCCTGATTAACATTGTATCTCTTGTCAGAATTATACGCCCACTATGATAAGCTCTTTCTGAAATTTCATTATCCGATATTTCCGGGAAATATTCAACATCACATCCTATTATCCTCATCCATTTTGCAAGTTTTCCAAGCATGGCATCGGCAATGAAAATATTTTTCATAGCCTCACTTTTTTAAGGTGATAAGCGCAATTTCGCTTTTAGTGTTAAATCTTATAGGAATACATACCGCTCCGCAGCCCTGGTTTGTGTAGCCTTTCATGTTTGAATAGCTCCACAAACCACTATGAAATTTTTTGCCCACATATAAATGAGTGATTAAAGGAATCCCTCCGGGAAGAGAGATTTGTCCTCCATGAGTATGTCCGCACAGATATAAATTATAGTCGTTATTTGCAGCCATATCATATAATTCAGGGGAATGAACAAGGACGATTTTAAAATTATCGCATTCTTCTTCAAGAGCACATAAAGCCTGATCAGTATAATAATAATGAGAATCATCTAATCCTGTAACGGCAATTTTATCATTTTTTCTGCAAATATATGTTGTTTCATTTGTTAATATTTTAATGCCCATATTCTCGAGATGGCTAACCATCAGGTAGCTGTCGTGGTTGCCCAGAACCGCAATTATTCCATCCTTTGCATTTATTGATTCCTATTCCAATTTATATTATCTGCCCAACCAGTTATTATATAGTTTCTGACTATTCCCACAGATTCATGATTGTTGACCAAAAATTAGTAAAAAAGTGGTTTTTCTAACTGTATATTTCAATAATTTGGATATTAAACAAAAAACCGGATAACCCTATTGAAGGATATCTCGCCAGACGTTTGAAGTAAAGATATCTTGCCAGAGTGCCACCTAAGAATCAAACAATTTTCTTGTAGATTGTATTTGCATATAAAAGTTTTTAAAGCGTTTCAATTTATTTCATATAGAATAAAATAGATAACAGTATAATTTATTTGAATATAATTGGATTTGGTTGTGTTGAATGGACCATCCCGATTTTGAGATATTTGTCTAATTTTGTTGACCTCTTGAATTTTTATATTGTAGAAGTCAATAAAAGACCGGCCAATATCAATATTCAATTATAACATATTTTCGAATAGTTCGATGGGTTTAAATGGATTACATCGCTGGTTATATAGGCAGAAAAGCCACAAGTACTGCAAACCACATTTTTAACTTATTCGCGTTTACCTACCGAATACTTGTTCTCATATTCCAAAGGCCCAAGGCAGGCAGGGCTCTTGTCAGAAGAGTTACTCTTGAGCAGGTTTATTTTACCTGTGTTCAGGCATTACCTATTATTATTCCGATAGCGCTTGTTTTTGGAAGCATGCTAATCATACAGTTTGCCAAGGTTTCAGGCCAGTACGATCTTGGTAAAACAATGGTAATGCTGATTGTTAGAGAGCTTGGTCCCGTTATAACAGCACTTTTGGTCCTATTAAGATCAGCAACCGCTGTAGCAATAGAGATCAGCTATATGAACGTTTTCCATGAAACAGATGCTCTTGAAATGGCAGGAATTGACCCTATGCGTACAGTCTGTCTGCCAAGATTAATCGGGATAACTTCTGCTATACTTTGCCTTTTTATCGTTTTTGATGTAGTGGCTATTATTGGAGGGTATTTGATAGTCTGGATATTTACATATATCCCCCTGGGTGACTTTATGGCACAGATAGGGAAAGCTATAACCGCCACCGATATTGCCGTTGGAATTATAAAAGCTATATTCTTTGGAATCGTAATTACCGTTACATGCCTAAAGCATGGTTTCAGTGTAAAAAGGCTTATTACAGATATACCGGTCACCACTTCCAAAGCCGCTGTTGAATGTTTTTTCTACTGCCTTGTCATCAATGTTTTCATATCAATATTGTTTTACATGTAGAGACATAAATGTATTTGATCAATCTTGTTAATTATACTATTGATTCCCCAAAGGAAGATTGCAGCCTTGACAAATTGAATTTTGCCGTTTCCCGGGGTGATGCTTTTGCGATAATTGCTGATTCTCCTGATCGAGCCCATATGTTTCTAAGGGCGCTATCGATGCTTGTTAAACCTGTATCAGGCGATTTCTACTTTAAAGATAAAAAAATAGATTTTTCAGATTACAGAAACCTTCTTCCATGCAAAAAAAAAATAGGTTATATTGCTTCGGATGCAGCAATGATAAGCAATATAAGTGTCAGGGAAAATCTTCTTTATCAGAGATACTATTTTGAAAATTTACTCTCGCTGTCTTTAGATGAAACAGCGAAAAAATTATGCGAAAACTTTGGTATTTACGATAAACTTGATATGCGTCCCGGAAGGCTTCGCAGCGTAGATTTGAGAAGCGCCATTGCGATACGCGAGCTTATCAAGTCTCCTGATATACTTCTCCTTGAACGTCCTGAAGACTTCATGGGGCATGCGAACTTTGATCTATTTGTCGAGGTTTTGAGAGATAAGGTGTTGACCAAAATATCCCTTGTATTTATATCTTATGACAAGGATTTCATTGAAGAGTTTTCTAATAAGAAAATATTTCTCAAAGGTGGAAATTTAGACATCGTCAAATAGTTGATTCGAAAATAGCCAAATGGGTTTTATTTACCAGTTAACTAACATACCATTAAACCATTTAACGGGATCTGTATGGAAGTCGATTACAATAAAAAAGAGAAAATAGTCGGAACGTTTGTAATAGGCATTGTGATTCTTCTGCTTACCATGCTGATTATAATAGGCCGGGGCAAGGACTGGTTTAAAACATATGTTACCTATTATACGACATTTGAAGAAAGTTATAATCTTAAAGAAAACGCAGCCGTTAAACTATACAAGGCAGATATTGGAAAAGTTAAAAAAATCACCCTTGAAGAAGATAAAGTAAAAGTTAAATTGGCTATTCTGGAAGATTATTCATCAAGGATCAGAAGTGATTCCGCGGCAATTGTTGACAGCCCTACTTTTATAGGTTCTGAATACATCTCCATAATACCCGGCAGTGCTGATACGCCTTTAATCGAAGAAGGCGGTGAAATTCCTTCCAGGGAAAAAAAGTCTGTTTCTGATATTCTTGCTGAATTTGAGGTGGAGAAAACAGCCAAAATGGTTATTCCGGCAATACAGGATTTTGCAGAAGTTGCTCAACTACTAAGGGATCCTAAAGGACCATTGTTTGCCGCGCTTGATAGTTTTAACAATACGCTTTTTTCTTTAGAGAGAGTTGCACATGATATAGAAGCAGGGAAAGGTACTATCGGTGGAATAATCAGATCCAGGGAGTTGTTGGATAAAATTTTTAGTGATCTTGATAAATTGGATAAAATCCTTGAAAATATAAATAAAGCTTCCTCAAAGACTCCTGTAATAATGAACCAGGTTCAGGACAATCTTGCAGCAGTAAAAAAGATAGGCGATGACGTATCAGAAAGTGTTTTAAGCCTTAAAAGGATAATAAAACAAGTTGAAGAAAGTCATAATATACCTGAAATTACTCATTCTGTAAAAAATGGAGTTCAAGAAATAAGATATGGGGTAGAGGAGATAGATAAAGTTGTTCAGTCTCTTCAGAAAAATTTCTTGATAAAGTCGAATCTTCCTCCTGAAGAGGAACCGGAGAATATTGATGCCGGACTCCGGCAGTAATTTAAGAATACTGATATCGGGTGTCGTTCAAAGAACTTTTCTCAAAGACCACTTCATCAATGGATTCCAACGCATGTATAATAGAGACCTTTGCAAAACGTCCCCTTTTGCCCAAATAGCGCTAAAAAGCTTCACTTCGTGCCGGCGTCAGACTCAAATTTTAAGCCTCGAAATACTCAATGTATTCCTACATTTAAAATTTTTGCCTTCCTTGAACTTGAACAAAATTGAACATTTTTCAAAGGTCTCTAATAATCGAATGGTATATTTAGGCATAACTCTGATCGCATTATGCGGCTGTTTTGGTTGTATGCAAAAGACCAGGATTGCTGTGATTAGACATGCCGAAGTATCTCTTCAAGGCATTAGAAGTTTATCTATAGTTAAATTTGACGGCATGTACGAAGAGATGGTTCGAAAAGCGCTTTATAATAAAATCATTGAGGCCCAAAATTTAAATAAAGTTGATGACATTCGGGTTATAAATATCGAGCGGGCCGGTTTTGAAAATTTTGAAAAGTTGCATGCAGACGGCGTTATTTCAGGCAGAGTTACTGCCGGCATAAAAGACGTTCATGATGCCGAAAAGGTAAAGATACAGGAGGGAACCGGTGAATATAAGAAAGGCAAGAATGTGTTCGGGCAGGAAGCGCAGGTGGAGATTCAACGAACAGTTATAAGAGTAGTCCCCTATGTTATGCGTCAGGCCAGCATTATTGTAGATTTTAATATAGTTAATCTGAAAACCCAAGAGTGTATTTTTGCTGATAAAGTCTCGGAAGAATATAAAGAAAAGTTTGGTGGAGAGAATGAATATAGAAGCTATTTAGGAAGTAAGATGAGTCAGCTTCCTCCGCAAAATCAAACCTTGAAGGAACTTTCTGATAAAGTCGCCGCAAGGATTGTTGCAAAAATTTTTACTGCCGAGATTACCAGAGTTGTAGAATTTGATAACGGCAGCAATAAATATGCGATGGGCATAGGCGGCAACAAGAAAGTGAAAGAAGGGATTAAATGCGCTAAGAACGGGGAATGGGAAAAGGGTATAGAGATCTGGACGGATGTGCTGAATAACGAACCGGAAAATTCAGCAGCTTTCTATAATCTTGGCCTTGCTCATGAAAAAATTGGAGATTTGGAAAACCTGAAGATAGCACAAGAGATGTATAAAAAAGCTGTCAAATATGGAGACAAAGCTGTTCATTTAGATGCTATGCAGAGAATCAAGGAAACTATCCGTGATTTTCCCAAGGAGTCGCAGACAAGATAAAAGAAAGACTACTTTTAATTTTAGATAACTGCCAAGGTTGTCAGGTTCACGGTTGGTTACTTTGCGTTTTTCATATCAATTTCCATCGCTCTCTAACCTTGAACCTTGGAACTTTGAACCTGAGCAGTTAAAATTTGAGTTATGCAATAGGTTTTAAGCCACCCAGACTCATGGCCGGGTGGCTTTTAATTTTATGACGGCTTCGTAAAAAGTCCATTTTCTTCCCGCTGTAGCGGGATGCATCCCCTGCCCTGTTAAATTTTTGCTATGCAAAACGGCGTAGCCGATTTAACAGGGTAAATCATTGCGACGTAGCTATAAGTACGTCTCATTCCTCAGGATTTGCGCGCCTTGAAACTGGAGCTTTTTACTTTGCCGTCCGAATTTTGACTTTTTTATAATTTATAGGGAGGTTCATAATTTGGCTAAACTGCTTGTAATTGATAATTATGATTCTTTTACATACAATCTGGTACAAATGTTTATGAATTATGATCTTTCTATTGAAGTGTACAGAAGTGACAAAATTTCTATTGACGGGGTTGAGGCAATATGCCCCGACTATGTTCTTATCAGCCCCGGGCCCAGAGGCCCATCACACTCAGGGATATCTATTCCGCTTATTAAATTTTTAAATGGCAGAGTCCCAGTCTTGGGCGTTTGTCTGGGCATGCAGTGTATTAATGAAGCATTCGGAGGCAGTACTGTTAGATCGCCAATTCCGATGCACGGAAAAGTAAGTATGATTTACCATAATAATAATGGAATTTTTAAAGGACTTCCTTCTCCATTTACTGCAGCCAGATATCATTCATTAATGGTAAAACTTAATCAGCACGAACTTATAGTAACCTCTCAAACCAGCGATGGTGTTATTATGGGGATTTCTCACCAAGAATTTCCGATTCACGGGGTACAGTTTCATCCTGAAAGCTTTCTTACGGAAAAAGGATTTTTACTGGTTGAAAACTTTCTCAGGCTGGGGCCGCTTGAAGATAGAGTTGCCTATGAAAAATGTTGAATGCTCAATGGATGAAATAAAAAAAATAACCGGTGAAATTGATGGTATTCATACTGAAAGGATTGAACTGGGCGAATCTTTCCTTGATTTTGCTGCTCGTTTTGCCGCAATGCCCGGCACGGTTATTCTTATGAGCGGAGGAGATAATGACTGCTCAAGATACCACATGCTTGGCGCAAAACCCTGGCTGACTTTTACCGGACGCATCAATGACATGCAAATCAAAACCGAAGATCATGTCTTCAATTTTAGAGCAGATCCCTTTGATACTCTCAGGAATATCATAAATGCTTACAGACCGTACGTTCAGCATTTGAATAAAAATACACAATCGCCTTTTACAGCAGGCATTTTGGGATACCTGTCTTACGATCTGAAAGATTCTCTTGAAAAACTTCCTCGCACTTCAATAGACGATCTTTATCTTCCGCATATATGCTTTTTCGCCCCTTCAATAATTATTATACATGATCAAAAAACACACACAACAGATCTGTTTGTTCCAAGACGAATTGTTTCCGGGGAAAGTGTTTTGCATAAAGACCTTGA
>Ga0180012_1000211_pt1 | contig 24471 bp, 20 predicted proteins | sample KR11_S2_MetaG_FD_122243 | JGI IMG/M metagenome (GOLD analysis project Ga0180012, IMG submission 122243) | Groundwater microbial communities from the Olkiluoto Island deep subsurface site, Finland - KR11_S2_MetaG | ecosystem: Environmental > Aquatic > Deep subsurface > Groundwater | place...
CGCCAGCGTGGTGACCGTGGCTTTCGAGGGCGTCGACGCCCGGCGGGTGGATGTGCAGGTGCACCAGCTGACCTGCGGCGACCATCCGTCCTTCACCATCGTCGGCCTCGCCGACAAGGCGGTAGCCGAGAGCCGGGAACGGGTGCGCGGGGCCTTCGCCGGCATCGGCCTGTCCCTGCCGGCCATGCGGATCATCGCCAATCTCGCGCCCGCCGACGTGCCCAAGGAGGGCAGCCATTTCGATCTGCCGATCGCCCTGGCTCTTCTGGCCTCCATGGGCGTCATCCCGCCGGACATGCTGTCCGGCTGGGCGGCGGTCGGCGAGCTGGGGCTGGACGGGCGGATCGCCCCCGTCGGCGGGACCCTGCCCGCGGCGGTGGCGGCCGATGCCATGGGGCTTGGCCTGATCTGCCCGGAGGCCAACGGGCCCGAGGCGGCCTGGGCCGGTGAGGGCGCGGTGCTGGCGCCGCGCTCCCTGATCGGCCTGGTCAACCACTTCAAGGGCAGCCAGGTGCTGCGCCGACCCGAGCCGGGCGCCCTGCGCCCGGGCGACCGCGTGCCGGACCTGCGCGAGGTCAAGGGCCAGGAGAGCGCCAAACGGGCGCTGGAGATCGCGGCGGCCGGCGGCCACAATCTGCTCCGGTTATCTCTTAAACATCCCGAAAATCATTGGGCGGCTTGATCGTGTCTTTTGCGGGCTTTGAACGGAGCGCTGAGGCGCTATCCGGTCCGCATCATTTCATCGGCGGCTATTCCCAGTTCATCACCGCTGACGTCGGCGAGTTCGTAAATCTCCGTCTCCATCGCTTTCGCTAGTGCCCAGAGCGTGGTGACTTTGGGATCAACGGTTCCAGCCTCGATGCGCTGGATCGTGCTGACGGACAGACCGGACCGTTCTGCGATGGTGGCCTGGCTCACCTCTAATGCTTCACGCCAGTCTCGGATGCGGTCCGCCAAGGCGGCGAGATACAGCTTTGCGGCTCTGGGTCCGTTGGACATCGACAGCCTCCCCGAGGCTGTTCGTCAGTCTTCCGCGGCTGCTTCCTCGTCAGGGGTGATTAAGACAACAGGGGTCGTCCCTAGTGCTTGAGCCAATTCATACAAGCTGACGATCGTTGGGTTGCGAAGGCCCCGTTCCATGTCGCTGATGTACTGTTGGCTGAAGCCGGAAAGCTCCGACAGCTGCTCCTGTGTCAGCCCGGCTTCGATCCGGCATCTCTTCACATTTCGGCCGAGCAGCCGCCGCATGTCCATGCGGTCACCGTTGACCTCCCGGCACGGCCAAGTTTATCAACTATAATATGTATTCGGATTGAGCGCTCTCGTTGCCGCTCGGAGGGTTTCGCTGGAGGGCGGCTCCTGAACCGGATCGGGGGAAGTACATGATCAAATCGTCCTGGGCCGCCGCTGCGGCCTCCATCGTCTTTCTCTGGGGCGGTGTTGGCCTTCCCGAACAAGCTAAAGCGCAGAACAGTTTCGACTGTCGCCGGGCCAGTCATCCAAGCGAAGTCGCTATCTGTCGGGATGCCGGATTGGTGGCGAGCGATCGAAACCTTGATGCGGCATTCAGGGCGGCCCTCAGCCGCTCAGAAAACCCCGACGATCTTCGGGCCGAACAGCGTCTCTGGCTACGGGATCTGCGCAATTGCGGAGAGGACCCATTCTGTCTCGCCGAAACCTATGCCGACCGGATTGAAGCCCTCGAGACTGGCCCGGCGGATGCCGATTTGACCGCAGATGCCGAGTACGCTGCGGCCGAAGGGCCATCGGGAAGCCGGAGTTCGGAAGCTGCCCCGCCCGTGGCCGGGGAGTTGAGCGCTGAGCCGGAGATGGCGCCGGCCGAGCAGGAGATCGTGCCGCCGACCGAACCACGATCAAGCCGCCAATCAGCCACTCAAACCGCGGGCGAGCGAGAAAACCAACCGTCGCCCACCGAACAGACCAAGCGAGGCGACGGCCTCGGCGGCCTAGCTGTCGGGGCTCTATTTATGGTGCCGATCCTGGCCGTCGTCGGGTCTCTGCTCGTGGTGCGGAGCCTCGCAAACCACACGATGAATCGGTACAACTGGCCCCTTATCCTGAACTGGTGGAATGCCCTCTACCTCGTCGGGTTTCTCGGGGCCTTCTTCGTTGGGTCTTTTGGCGTCGCCACGGGTAATGCGGTCCCACTAGGCCTCGGCTTCTTTGGGGCCATCTGGCTAGTCATGCTGGTCGTCAATATCCACAAGACCGACCTGATAACCGGCCTTGGGATGACGCTGATCCAGCCGCTCGCTGTGTTCGTCATCTACATGGCGATGTGCCTCGGGCGGCTGTGGAATCAACAGTACCGTCGGTAATGGCCAAGCGTCGCCTTCCACCCGGCATCAGCCTCTCGCTGCGCCGAGCGATCGGGCTGGCAAAGGCCATGACCCAAGCGTCTCGTCACGTCGGCGTACCACTCAGCCATCAGGCCCGGCAGCGCAAACTAGGGGCGTCCATCGGGTGCTGCGTGATCCTGGCCGTGCCGACTGCGCTGGTCGCCCCCGCCATCTGGCAAGTCATCGGAGGTTAGATTGTCCTACCAACCTGAAAGCGACCGGGAGCGGCCGGACATCCCGGCCCTGTTCGCCACGATCCACTTCCAGAGCGACGAACGTCCCGACGGTTATACCGACGAAGACCTCTGCACCCTCAACGTCATCGCCAATCCAACGAAACTGGGGCCGTCCAAATGAATGTTTCGCTCCTCGCCCTCACAACCGTCGCCCTCTCCCTCGCGGCGTGCAATGCGGAGCGACCGACAGATCGTGTCGAAACCCGGTGCCTTTACGGCGACCTGATTTATGAGACGAGGGACGGGGGCTTTGGCTTCGTTGAAAACTCGCCCGAATGTACGGAGTCCGATGAACCGGGTGCACTGAACCCGGCTACCGGCGGACCTGCCGCCGGCGAAGTGGCTATGTCTCCCCCGTTCCAGAGCGCTCAAGCCTTTCCCGAACCTCGACCCGATCCGGGGCAGAACGCCGGGTTCACCGTCGACGGCAACGATGAAATCAACTTTGCTTCGCCCGACGGCTCCGTTCGATGTGACCTCCGGTCTAATGGCGTGACCTGCTCCAGTCGTGACACAAGCGCATCGATCACTTGCTATGCCGATGGTGAGTGTCTTGAGTTCGATCTTGAGCCGAGCGCCCGTCGAAGTAGCTATCGGCCTGCGCCGCTAGGCCAAGTCGTCAATCATCACAGCAACGGCGTAAGCTGCACAGTCGAGCGCCCAGACCGCATTTCCTGCCGTGGAGAAGGCTTCGCTTTCGCCTATCATCGAGGCAGTCCAGAAGCCCTGTAGCGGACGGCAGCGGTATCAGTCTCTCGCCATCAATCATTTTGCAGCAGCACAACTCGTTCCCCCGGTTCTGATCGTCCGAACAAATCCGGCGTAGAATCGCTTTTCACGGGTTTTGAGCGGGCGGGTTCTGACCGCCGGTGCCGCTTGCCCAAAGAATGCGATCGGCCGGCAGACGGCGAGAAAATCCCGCAGCGGATCCTCTCTTCGTGGCGCTGAATGGGATGCTGTTAGGTTTCTAGTGTTGGGACTTATTCGAGCAGTACATTGTATCCGTTGAAATATATGCTGAGCATTGTTTGAATAGATTCGTCCTGCGCAAATTCAGGCGATAGATAGACGGCCTCGCAAATTTTGGGGCCCGCTATGACCAAGCCAATTTACGCCGATCACGCTGTGTCGCTCGCCGCATCCCGAGCGCCTTCAGCGAACAATCACATCGAATCAAACAGGTCGGAAAACGGCGGCGAGAAGCCCTCAGCCTACCCGGAGATCCCGTCCAGCGAACAAATCGTCGGCGCTGGCTCAGGGATGATCAAGCCGCCCGAACGCCCCGATGACTAGTGCCCCGATGGGGTACTTCAGGACCCCATAATCGGGGCTCCTTCCACACACGCACAACCAACTCATCAATCGTGTCGGGCTCGCTCGGCGCAGCCCGGAGTCATGCCATGAACCGCAAACCAAAAATCCACACCGCTATCCGCCCTCAATCTGAAGTGCGCATCCGTCGCGATGGTGCGTTCAGTAAAATCCCGATTGGGGTGAAGGAAGAATACTTTTACGGCATCCCAGCGAAGGCGCTGAAGGGAGCAGATAAGACGCCCGTTGAGGGCGTGAACGAGCCTGACAAGAACGCATGTCTCGTGATCGGCTTCGACACAGAATATGTCCCGCCCGAGGAGCTCAACTCCCGCGAGGATCTAAAGGAGGGTCGGGGTAAGGCTAGGCCAGTTTCTTATCAGGTCTACTGTCGACTGGTGGACTCGAAGAGCCCGCAGAATGGCGCCGAATGGGGTGCAGTTTTCTACCCTATCGCCGATGACCAGCGCTTTCATCTTGATGAGCTGATCAGCGTTGCCGTTTGTCGAGGCGTCGAGGATGGGCATGTTTCACGGGTGCCGCGGCGGATCGAGCTGATCAGTCATTTCAGTCGCGCTGACATGCCGATGCTGAAGGATCTCGAACAACTCACGCCGTTCCTGGATGCCGTCCGAGGTGTGTTCGTCACCCTTCAGCCCCTGAGCCTCCGTTATGAATTTGAGAGTGGACCTGTCGACCTCAAGGTGTCGATCCGTGACACATTCCTGCTGACCGCAGAGGGTGCGAAGCGCCTCGAAGATCTCGGCGAAGTCGTGGACGTTCCGAAAATCAAACTTGCTGAAACACCTAAGGGTGAGACGGAAATCAAGAAGCGGATGGATCTGCTGCTTGAGCGAGACCCGGATCTGTTCGAGCGCTACGCCCTGTCCGATGCGGTCATCTGCGTCCGCTACTATGAGAAAATTCGTGAACTGTGCCGCAAAACCATCGGCACCACGAAGGTCCCGCTGACCCTGAGCGGGATTGGCGTGAAGCGGCTCCAGCTAATGTGGGAGCATCACAGCGCGATCGAGCCGCTCCAGGTCCTGGGACTCGAACAGGTTCAGGGCCGGACCTTCGATGATCGCACCGGCCGGGTCTACAAAATGAAATCCGTTGTTGATCGCGAGCCGGTCCATCTCAGACGCCTTCTGGCAGTCGAGGCATATCACGGCGGGCGCGGTGAACAGTTTTGGTTTGGTCCCGGACCAAGCCAGTTCCAGCCGCTGGAATGGCTTCGACAGCCGACCGGCGAGCCTCACCGGCCAGACGCCAGCGCACCGATGATCTGGAACGATTTCGACCTATCGAACGCATATCCCACGGCGATGTCATTGATTGGTTATCCAGACTGGGACAACATGAACATTCATCCGACCCTCGCTGACTTTACCCACACGGCGCTAGGGGTGGCGTGGGTCGAATTCGAATTCCCGAGTTCGGTCCGGTTTCCCTGTATGCCGGTCAGAACCGACCGGGGTATCGTCTTCCCGCGTCGCGGGCGCAGCTATTGCACGGCCGCAGAGATCGCCCTCGCTGTCGAGCTCGGAGCATCCATCACGCTGAAGGACGGCGCCGTTGTGCCGTGGCTAACGGATGCCATCCGGCCGTTCGGCAGCTTCGTTCAAAACGCCATCAGCGAGCGAAACAAGCATCAAAAGGGGTCGCTCGAGAACCGCTTCTGGAAAGAGCTGGTCAACAGCCTCTACGGCAAGCTGGCGCAAGGTCTGCGGGTCAAGCGCGTGTTCAACGTCTCCGACACATCAATGAAGGCTCTAGAGCCGAGCCCGATCACCAACCCATATTTTGCTGCGTTTGTGACGGGGTACGTCCGAGCGATCCTTGCTGAGATGATGAACGCTCTGCCGCAGCACGTTCATGTTTTTAGCTGCACGACTGATGGATTCCTGTCGACCGCAACACAGGAGGAGATCGATGCCGCCAGCCACGGGACGCTAGCCAACTCTTACCGTGAAGGCAGGGTCCTGATCGCCAACTCCGATCAGATCGTCGAGGCGAAACACCAGACCGGTCAGCTGCTCGGGTGGCGCGCTCGGGGTCAAGCGACCCTACAACCCGGAATCCCCAAATCGGATGAGCCGGCGTTCAACTATGTGCTGGCCAAGGCGGGCATCCGAACACCAGCAGAGTGCGAGACGCTCGCCAATCAAAATGCCCATATCGTGCAGCTATTCCTGACCCGGGAGCCGGACACAGAGGTCTTGATCAAATCGCTAACAGGCGTGCGAGACATCGTCCTCGACAAAAACGATCTGGTGGCCAAGCACTTCACTCGTCGACTGAGCATGGAATACGATTTCAAGCGTCGACCAGACGCCATGACCAGCAGCGTGGTGGACGGATATCGGCACGTCTCGTGGAGCTCAAGGCCGTGGGAAACGGTCGAACAGTTCAACGTCGTGCGGGAGGAACTGGACCTCTATCGCACTGTCCGTACCAACAAATCCGGCGTGCCTAATTCGACCGACGGCTTACGAGGCTGCATCAAAAGCCAGGACGACTTCGTCAACTTCGCCACGCGGATTGCGCTTAAGGCGAGCGATGGCGACGTCGGCTACGTCCATGCCGAAAACCCAGACATCAAGCTGCTCCGCAAGGTTCTATGTAGCGCCCGTTACCAAGGCGAAGCGGGCCTTAAGAAGGACGATGGTCTGACCGCTTCCCAGTTCGCTGAGAAGCTCACGGCAGCTGGTATTCCTTGCAAGCGGACAGACGTCGAGAATGGGAAGAAGAGGCCATTCACACCTCGGAGCGTCACCTCGTCTGTGCCGGTCACCGCCGCGCTAACGGCACTCCGTAAAGAGTTGCCAGCCGTCCGGATCTCCGAGCTTCTTACAGACAGTAAGCTGGACCTCCTCGGCGGCCTCGGATCGCTGTCGACTGATGGTCGGCGCATGGGTCTGCGGCTCTGGAAGTACCCAAAGGCCGCCTAGGGGGTGTGCCCCTCTCGATGCGATCGAGAGGGGCACCTTCTTCATCGGACCTGCTTCAGTAAAAGTCCCATTGGGGAGGAGGGGCGGTTATCGTACTGACACGCCGAATTAGAGAGTGAGAGAGAGAATCCTACATCCCTTGATAAAGGCTCCGAAGGAGCGTCGACGAGCGAAGCGAGTAGACCACTCCAATAGCTTCAAGGCCCATCAAAGCTAGAAACTAGACTCTCGCGATGGTTGCTGGATATGGTGCTGGCGTCCTGGGGAGGGCCCATGCGCTTTCAAGTTCTATTGGCGTGTCTGGCGCTCGCGATGCCGACGGCTTTCGTTGGCGCTGTTCCGGCAGAAGCGCAGTCGTGTGGCTCCGGCTATTATCGCAACGCCGCCGGCAACTGCATCCCGTCGCCACGGCGTCCCAGCGGCGGCCAGACCAAAGGCGCGTTGAGCGCGCCTACTATTCCTGCGGGGGCTACTGCTCGTTGTCGGGATGGGACCTACAGTTTCTCCCAAAGCCGGCGTGGAACGTGTTCCGGGCACGGCGGCGTGGCTAGCTGGCTGTGAGTGTGAACGGAAACAGCTGGGGCATCTGGATCGCGATTGCGTTGGCCGGCCTAGGGGTCTGGCAATGCACCCGCGAACGGCCGGAAGAAGTCGCGCCGACCAACTCCAGTTACAGAGCGGTCGAAGTCCCGACGGGAGATTCCGCACGAGCGCGCGGGTACTCGGTTGAGGAGTACAGGTCGGCCGGTTCGGGGTACCAAGATGCTGGCGCACCGTACGGCTGCACAACCGATTGCTCCGGCCACGACGCAGGTTGGGAGTGGGCTGAGGAGAACGGCGTGAGCGACCCGGACGATTGCGGCGGCAATAGTTTGTCTTTCGAAGAGGGGTGCATTGCCTACGCCGAAGAGCAGCAGGCAGAGCGGCAGGACGAGGATCGCTGGTGAGCATGGCTCATCGGTACAATGAACCAAACTGGGGAAGAACGATGTTGAAGAAGCTTGCGGCCATCGCTGCGCTCGTGATGGCGATGGCGATCCACACACCGGCGATGGCCCAGTTGACCGGGTCGAATTTCGCGGGTCGAAAGCCGGTCATCATCAACAACGCGGCGGACTATCTGACGCTCTCGGACTTCACGTTCGAGAACACGTATCGGGATCGATCGACCCGGTTCATTCGCGATCTCAAATGGGCGAACACGGGCTCTAAACCCATCATCGCGTTCGAGGTGGTGATGCTGTTCTACGATCCCTTCAACCGGCCGATCGCTGGGGCAGGTGGGCGGTGGCTCGTGCCGGGCCACAACAGCGCAAACTGGTCGGCGCTTGCACCCGGCCAAACTGATGGTGACGGCCTGATCGGACTCCGCGATCAGAATGCCTTTTTCGGCATCGCATACGTGCGAGCGATCCGTTTCGATGACGGCACGGTCTGGACCTCCAACCAAGCGGAAGTGGAGCGCTCCATTCGCGCGGAGCTTCCGCAGTTGCGAGAAATCGGGGAACTCGAACCCACCCCGCAACCCGCTGCCGATCGGTGACACGATGACCAAATGTCGTCCCAAGCTGTGGGCCATTATCGGCGAGAGCGGTGTTGGAAAGTCGCCGACGGTCAAGGCACTGGTATCTCAGCAGAATGGCGGTCGCGCTAGCAAGGTGTCATCCGTCCTGTTGCGGGGCGGCGGCTACATCGACGTCCATTGCAAAGTCATGGCCCTTCAAGAGGCTCGCTGGACTCCGAGCGACACGGTGAAGGAGGTCGATAAGTGGATCTCTTCCGTCGCGAAACGACACCCTCCTATCGAGCCCGCACACATCAATCTGCTATTCGCCATGCGATTTGATCCTGTCGTTTGGACGGAGCAGAATCGCACCTGGATATGTCCTGCCGCTGAGGACTACCTGTCGCATTTTGTGCGGGCGGGATGGGACATAGAGCGGCTCGTTTTAATGTCGCCTGATGACAGCCGGAGCCATCTGTCTCGCTTCGGTGTGCCGACACTGTGGGTGGATAACTCGACTGCGGCCAACGAGACGAACGGAGCGGTTCGTAACCACTTCGGCTGGGCCTAGAGGCGCGGTGCTCGATCTACGCGTTCGGCGCGAGCCCCTTTGGGATCCGGTGCTGCGCCCGGAAGGTGAAGGCGACCTAGAGAAGGAAGCCTTCGGCGTCTGGTGGGATCGAAATCATGATCGGCTGGCGCACTTGGAGCCGAGGATAGCGGAACAATGGATCTACCGTCATTGGACGCACTCCTACACTGCCTTCGTCCCCCTTGCTGACCTGACTTGGAGGTTGGAGAAATGGTCCGGGGACCACGTCCTAGAGAATGCGCACATGGAGTTTGGCGGGCCGTTCGCAGCCGACCATGACTATAAGGTCTTCAACGGCCATCACAGCTTTGGGCCGAACGCTACGGCGCGTGCAATGAATGCCGGTACCTGGGATATGCCTCTGCTCTTGCTGGAGACACCGAGCGGCATCCAAAGCCACGATGGTGAGATGCCGCTGGTTCGTTATCTTGTTGCCGAAGGATCAAAGCGCATGCGCTATCTTCATGCGCTGAGGGCACGCGGCGAAGGTGGGGGACCACACGAGGTCTTCATCATGAGCACGCCCGACGTCCGGTAGGGGGCTGACAGTGTCCGTTAGCGGGCCTTTGTGAACTTGACTGAACTAGCGAACGCCCCGCCCATCCAAAGCGACGCGCTCGGTCCGTCTTCCTCGGTCTTCATTGGTTCGATGAGTTTACTCGCACTTGGCCAAAGTCGGTTAAGAGGGCCTTCCTCTAAACCATCACCAAGTAGCTCCTGAAGCAGGTCTTGCGTGACTCCCTGCTTGATTTCCACCTGATCATAGGTGGTTCCCTCAAGCTCGATTGGCCTGGGAAGATCCAGCAGCACCTTGCGACCAATGATGTCGCGTCCTCCGATTTCCATCCGGGGCAAGAGCATGGCTCGTGTGATCTCCGCCTCAGCCTCAGATCGACGTCGGCGAAGTGCCTCAACGCGGGCACCCTCCTGCCGGGCGGAGAAGCGTCCCTCAACTGCCCTACTGCCCGCTCGAGGTCCGCTCGGCGTCCCAATCGTGCGGGCGGCGATATCGAGCCCCGCCGCTCTGAGAAAGCGTGATGTCGAAGCCCGGAGTGGGGGATCAACCATCAAGTCCACCTCATCTTGAGAGACATCGAGCGTGTCGTCAGAGATTGGATCAACGATGAGCAAATCAGACGGCGAAGGCTGGCCCCGCGTTGCGATTGCCAAACCGCAGGCTAGGCTCTGTCCCCGGTGCGCCGGCGGTACTGTGATTGAGCGCTTCTGCACGATGGCACCAGACGCGGCCCCCGAAGGAAGTGTCGTGGACATCTGTTTCGCGCGATAGCGCTCACCGCTCTGCGTTCCCTTACATTCTATGACGTGGAGCTTTCCGGAGGTGTCGATCGCCACGAAGTCCGGCGACTTGGAAGGCCCCCGCTTCTTGGGCTTGATGGCTGGCACGCCTGCGACTGCCGGCCAACGGTCCATGAAGTATCGACCGTCACAGGTGTAGGCGAAATCCAAGGATCGCGTCAGCCAGTACATCGAAATCGCCATCCCGAAGTCGTCGCTCAAAATGGTCTTCTGGTGAGCGTCAAGCTCAGCAAACTCTGGCGTGATGCGTAAATCGGGTTGGGCGGCTATTGCATAGACATAGCGCACCCAAGCCCAGAACTCGCTCAGTGACACGCCCGATGCCACGGTGGGCGTGGTGAGGTGCCCAAGGAGAAGGAGCATACCGAGTATCCCGATATCCTCGTCCTGTTGCCCAGAATGAAACTGTGGCGGGAAGGATGGGCCTCCGGTGCCTGGCCATGTCGAAGGGTCGACCGTGACGGATAGAGACCTGATCATTTACCCGCAGCCCGTCCGCATCTAACCGGACCGATCGTCGACTTGGGTGTTGGATTGGTGTCCATTTGCCCTCCAAAGGCACGCCGCTAGCAAGTCCGAATCCCAACGTCGAAATCAGGCCGAAATCACCACACGCAACTTCGCCTGTGTCGTCTTGAAGAGATAGAGCTCCGTGGTCGCCAACAGGCGCAGCGCGTCGTCGGTGATTGTCGCCGCTGATCCGCCAGGTTGAACGAGGATCATCTCGAACTCGATCTTCGCGCGGCGGGCCTTCTCCTTGAAGTAGGCGAGCTGCTTCATGTTGCCCTTGAGAAACCTGTTCGCACCTTCGCGAGCCCAAATTTCGTGCCGACGTTTGAGATCGCGGTAGAGTGTCGGAAGACCCGCATGCTTCGCGGTGATGCTCTTCTGGGCCTGACCGCACACGGTGTAGAAATTGGTGATGTCACGCGACACCTGACCGCCATGCGCGCCTTTGCAGTGCACGAGACACAGCCGGATCGTGTCCTCATCCACGTCCTTTAGGCATACCAAGTCAGCGGCTTCGCCGCATCCGTCGTCGTTGAACACAACCTCATATTCCGGCTTCAGAATCTCCGCTGTTCGATACTGAATTGTCGCCTGATCGGCGGCCTTGTGCATCGACTCCTTGTTGAGAGGAATGCCCGACCAGTCCCAAGATTCCAGGCGATCCTTCGGGAAGAGGCCCGCCTCTAGGTTCGCGGGGATGTGGTAGCAATTGTAAGAATACGTGCCGTCGACGTAGTGCACAACGAACGGGTCCTTGAGCAGGTATTCCGGCAGATCGACGGGATCGCCATTCCCAATTTTGAAGCGAACCAGCGGCCCGGACACGTGGTCGTGTCGATAGCCTCCTGGCAGATCGCCCTGGATGGTGAGGCTGTATTCTGAAGCTGCATTGTCGCCGACGATCCGGATGTGGATCTCGCCATTCGGACCGGCCTCGCCGAGTTCGAGATCGATCTCGTAGAGCGGCACGTCGACATCGCCGAACAGAACCGACTGACGGTCGTTGAATCGCTGTTGCGCCTGCTCGCCCCATTGGACTGTGATGGGGTGGGACGAATACGGCTTATCCAGCTTTTCGGGCTTTAGGAAATCGCGAATGACGTTCGCCTGTTCCTCGCCCTTCTTTGTGACCTTGGCCCAGGTGGCCTTGGTCCACTCGATCCACTCGGCGATCGTACCGGCTTTTTGCTGCCAGACTTTACCGCGGCGTTGCGTGCCCCCCCAGATTACGCGCTCGCCGTTCTCGTAGCCAAGGCAGGCGAGGTTGTTGAGCTCGGACTCCGCCTTCTCGATGAGCGCGAGCCCCTCAGTGACGTTGGGGCCGAAATAGGAGGTGAAGCTAATCGCGCCGATCCGCGATGACCCGAGGCTCTTTACGAGCGGCAGTTCGACGTTGTTCAGGATGTTGAAAATCGGCGTGCCCGAGACGAGCTCGGTTTGGTCGTCGGTGATGATCTGGGCGAGCTTCTCCGAACGCACGCCCTTGTAGTCGCTCGAATAGAGGCACAGAGCGCCAGCATCCTTGTCCCACCGAACGACGAGCAGATCGTAGATCGTGTTCAGGACGTTTTGGTAGTTGCCCCAGCCTACCTCGTCGGCGCGGCAGATGACCGCGACCAGAACGCCATCCTCTTCGCTGTAGGAAAACCAGCTCTCGGCCCCCTTTGGCAGCACTTCCTGATACGCGACTGGATTCCAAGTTTCGCACTTGGTCCTGAAGAACTGAGCTGACAGTCCCGGCCGCAGGTTCCACAGCGACAGCTGATCGTGGAGCGTACCTTCCGCCTTCAGGCCGTAAACGACGTCTTGAAGGCGAAGCTCTTCGTCAATGCGCTCCTCGCTAAGCCGCTTGATGATCCGATCCCAATCCGCGCCTTCAGCGTAGAGGTCGGCCAGCTTTTTCTCTGCTTCCGGGTCGGCAATGTTCGTGACGACCGTTGCTTCTCCGATCTTGTCGGGGTCGCCCTTACGGGTGAAACGGCCGATGAACTGAAGCGTGATCGCGAGCGATTTGTGATTGTCGTGCAGAGCCGCGACCTTGAGGTAGGGCAAGTCGAAGCCTTCCCCCAGCATGTCGACGCACACGACAATGCGCGAGCCGTTCGCCCCCCGGTCGAACAGTTTCGCCATCGCGTCCTTCGTCGCGATCACACCCATACCGGAGTGAACGAACACGGGCTTTAGGTCGGGCGCGAGCTCGGCATAGAGCCTGCAAATCTGCTCCGCCCTGTCCTTGGACCTAGTGCGCGCCATGAGAAGGTGGTCGAGTTTCAGCTCGTCCCGGTCGTGGCGCAGCGCAGAGACGGCGGCGACAGCGATGGCGCGATCCCGCGTCTCGTCTTCTCCGTATTCTTCGATGGTGCGGAGGTTGATTGGCCGGTAGTAGCCCGCCGCCTGAGCGTCCCCGAGCTTGTAGTTGAAGATGATCTTGCCATCGCCGCGTTTGGTATCTCGCCGAAATGGCGTGGCCGTGAACTGAAGTATCCGTTTTGAATCGAACCTGTCGCGAATGGACAGCCAGGTTGCAGCCGACACGTGGTGGGCTTCATCCACAAACAGATCGGTCATGCTCTCGATCAGCGCCGCCACGGCTTCCTGATTAGAAGCCTCCAGTGTGTTCGGTAGGGTCACAATTACGTTCGCCTGCCGGATGATCTCGCGAGCATCATCGACGGTTTTCAATCCGGTCGCGATTACCGCCACGCGGGGGCAGGCGATTTCGTACGGCACCACGGTCGTGTCGGGCAAGACGCCCAGACTGATGAACTTGCCGGCAATCTGCGAGCGCAGTGCGTCACTCGGCACGAGAACGAGCGTCCTCTCTAGGCGGCGATAGACTTGGGCCGCCAGCATCGTTTCGGTCTTGCCGGTGCCAGTCGGCAAAACGACCGTCGCGGGCTCGAAGTCCGTTCCCACGGCGAAATGCGCCGAGATGGCATGAAGGGCCCCGATCTGTGGGGTTCGAAGCCCTGCGCGCCCGGCAGCCTCATCCTCGGTATGAAAGTCGAAGGCATTGACCCACGCCTCGAGCACCTTTTCGGGAGTATCGACGTAAGTCGCGAGTTTGCCGAGATTGTCCCATTGCAACGTGAAGTCGGCAGGCTGAACATCGTAGGTGACGGTGGCCGAGGCGGTTATCACCGGCGTGTCGCTCTCGACCTTTCGGGCCCCCTTATGTCGAAGGAGTAACTTGTCGAAGGGAGCGCCTAGTCCAGTCGTGATGAGATCATGACCCTTGAACTGTGAGGACGAAATCTGGGCCTTCGTGCTGGCACCCAAGAAGGGCGTCTGCACGATCCAATTGCCACCAACTTTGATCTTCCGCTCGGGAAGCGGCGGAAGATAAATCGTACCAAGTGGCTTAGGAAAAAGGCTCACACGGTCTCCTCGTCATCTGACGTTGTAGGCGGAATCAAACGTGGTGAACCACTTATAGCACAGCTTTGAGTGGAGCCATCACACGCTGGGCTCCGAGGATCTCCGCCTCCTGACTCGCTTTAGCCACTGACGCGAGTCAGGAGGCGTTGTCCTTTTCTGGCAAAGGAAGGACCCCAAACCATTCCGGCAAACGTTCGATTGCCGCGAGATTCATGGTTCGGGGGCATTCGATGAAAGCGATCGCATACTATCGCGTCAGCACGGCTTCACAGGGTCGAAGTGGGTTGGGTCTGGAGGCTCAGCGGCACGCCGTGCAGCAGCTCGCAAAGCGCCGGAGCTTGTCGCTCCTGGCTGAGTTCACGGAGGTCGAGACGGGGCGGCGTGATGATCGCCCGGTGCTCAGAAAGGCTCTGGCCCGTGCCAAGCTTACTGATGCGACGCTGGTCATCGCCAAGCTTGATCGTCTTTCTCGCAACGCCGCCTTTTTGCTGACTCTAAGGGACAGCGGAGCTCGGTTCCTCGCTGCTGATGTTCCAGATGCCAACGACCTCACCATCGGAGTTCTTGCTGTCATCGCACAGGCCGAGAGGGAAATGATCTCCCGCAGAACGACCGAAGCACTGGCCGCCATCAAGCAGAAGATTGCTCGCGGAGAGTCGCATCACTCCAGCCGGAGTGGCCGGTCTGTGAGCGCGCTCGGGAATCCGAGGGCAGAGGAAGCGCTTGGTAGATTCGCCGGTGACCTGACACTCGCTCGTCGAGCCCGCGCCCGACTAACGGCCACCCGCCATCGGGAGCTGTCTCCCATCATCGCGGCGATCGTGTCTGCTGGACATACGAAGCCATCCGCCGTCGCGGCCGAGCTAAATCGACAAGGCATAGCTACGGCTCGGGGGGCTCAGTGGCATGCGTCAACGGCAGCCCGCTATATGGCTGCGGCGGTCGCCCGGAAGAGGCGGTGATGGATGTCCGCCATGCGCCAGAAGCGGTCATTCACTTGCGGCCTAAGAGCAGACATTCGATCGCAAGCCGGTTGGAGGTCCGCTTTCGGACCCACTGCGAACATCTGTTGCATGCGCTCTGAGGATTTCGGTGCGCTGAAAGCATCGCGGCCGATGGCTTGTTTCGCAGCGCAGATCGCTTCGCACGTTCGCATCCGGAGAGGGGCGGCTCTGTATGCGGGCTGTGAGCGGAATGTGGTGTGCCGACGACGGCTGGGTGCGCCTAGCGCGGTCCATGTGATTACCCTATCACCGATCAACGATGGCGTTTCTGCCTCCCCAACAGTTGTCGGAGGAAACGGAGCGCCGAGGGCTGCGTAAGACGCTGTTCGTGACCGCACTAGACACGGAAATGGACGTCGTCCGCACCCCTCTCGGACATCATCGGCGCCTCTGACGTTCGGGGACAGAGCGCACCCTATGCGCGGTGCATGCGAGGCGGTCGGCCTCGCCCTCTGTGCGACCGAATCTGTCGCATAGCTCTGCCATATTGACTCGCTCGCCCGACTGGCGAACGATGCAATCTGGAGGGGAGCAATCATGAAGCCACTCGTAAACGTGACCATTGCTTTGGCGCTGGCGGGTTTGCCAGCTGCCGCACTTGCTCAAGTCACCCAGACTTATAGCTATGACCCCAACGGTCGCCTGACGGGCGTCACCACCACCGGGTCGGCGGGCACGAACACCGCCGCCTACGCCTACGACGACGCGGACAACCGGACCTCGCGCAGTCAGACCGGAACGGCCGCTTACGCGACCCTCGCGCCTGCTCGTGGTCCGTGGCAGTCCCTGACGATCGATACCGTCACTCTGACCTTGGAAGGCTCCGAGTATGTCGCGGGTGGCGGTTCGGTGGAAATGGGACAGCACAATTGTACTGGCAGCGGCCAGTCTCTATCCCGGTGGACGCCAACCAACAGCTATTCGGGCTCGCACGGCTCGGCCGCCTCTTTGGCTTGGCCAAGCCTGACGCTCGCACTTGTCGACGCAGAACCGTTCCTCGAGGGCGAGTGGGCGGCCAGAAGCGACGGTTTCATCTTTTGGTCAGCGATGCTGAATAGCGAGAGGTGTTCCTGATGAACGCCGGCAAGCTTTTCACGGTTGTCCTGGCGTTCCTCCTAGCCGGGTTCCTGGCCAACGCGGCGACGGCGCAGACCTCGCCTCTGTTCGCGCCCCCGCCCAGCAACTATTCGATCGACGAGCGCGGAGTCGATCTGACCAGCGGCCGCTTCGTGCTGTCCCTGACCCCGGTGCAGATCGGCCAGCTGGGCGGCTCCGGCCTAGCCTACACCCGCACCTACATCGTAGGCACCGAGTGGCGGGACAACATCACCGGAACGCTGAGTTCGTCGGGCTCGACCTATTACGTCAGCATCGGGGCGGCCTCAGACGTCTTCACCCTCAGCGGCTCCACCTTCACCCCGGTCCACAACATCGGCCAGACCCTGACGCTGAGCGGCTCGACCTACATTTACACCCTTACAGACGGCACGGTGGCAACCTTCAGCGGCCTCTACGCCAATCAGCTCCTGCCGCCACCGGCCCCCGCGCCGCAGTTCGAGGCGAACAGGGGCCGGCTGACGGAGTTGCGTCGGCCCAATGGCGAGACCTTGGCCTATGAATACGAGATCGCCCAACGCGAGATCATCACCGAACCCAACTGGTGGGCTATCCGGCTGAACCGCGTGACCAGCAACTACGGCTATGCGCTGGAACTCACCTATGAGTTCGCCTGGTACCCCGACTATGCCGATGTCGAGGAATGGCGGACGCTGGAGACCGTCACAGCCATCAACCTCGCGACCTGCACCGCGCTCGCGGTCTGCCCGTCAGGCACCGTGTGGCCGAGCGCCACCTTCTCGGGTAACAACATCATCGACCAGAGCGGCCGCACCACCTACTACGGCGGCTCGGGCGCGCCTTCGACACGTGCGATCCGTTTGCCACAGAACCCGAGCGTCAACGCCGCCACCATCACCTACGACTCCAGTCTGCGGGTCACCGCCTATGCCACCGGCGGCGGAACGTGGACTTACAGTTACGCCGAAGCAGGCGGCGTGCGCACAGTAACGATCACGGACCCGGCATCGGGCGTGACCGTGGCCAAGACGAACATGACCACGGGCCTGCTGACCTCGATCAAGGATCCCCTGAACCGGACGACCGCCTATACCTACGACGCGAGCCGGCGGCCGACGAAGATCACCTATCCCGAGGGCAATGCGGTCAACTACGCCTACGACCCCCGGGGCAACGTCACCACCACGACGGTGGAGGCCCCGCCGGCCTCGACCGAAACGGACATCGTTTCTTCCGCGACCTACCCGGCGACCTGCGCCACTCGGGTCACCTGCAATCAGCCGGCCACAACGACTGACCCGCGTGGCGCGGTGACGAATTATGAGTACGACGCCACTCATGGTGGGGTAACGAAGATCACCCTGCCGGCGCCCACGGCGGGAGCCGCGCGACCTGAGACTCGGATCACCTACGCCGCCCAGCATGCCTGGGTGTCGAATGGCTCGGGCGGATATGTCGAACTGCCGGCCGGGATCACCCTGCCGGTCTCCACCTCGGCCTGCGCCACAGGGGGCGGGTCCAGCTGCGCCGGCGCAGCGAACGAGGTCAAATCCGCCATCACTTACGGCACCCCATCCACGGCGAATAACCTGAACCCTACTGTGATCGAGACGGGCGCGGGCAACGGTTCATTGACGGCGAAAACGACCCTGACCTGGACGAACCGGGGTGATGTCGCCTCGATCGATGGGCCGCTGACCGGTACCGCCGACACCACCACCTTCCGCTATGACGACAACCGTCAGCAGGTCGGGATCATCGGTCCCGACCCGGACGGGACCGATCCGTTGCAGCGTCGCGCCCAGCGCAATACCTTCAATCTCGACGGCGCGGTGACCTTGGCCGAGCAGGGCACGGTCGTCGGGCTGACCGACCCCAACTGGGCAGCCTTCGTCTCGCTCCAGCAGCAAGCCGCAACCTATGACACCTATGGGCGACCGACGCACCAGAGGGTTCAGTCAGGCTCGACCACCTATGCGCTTGGCCAGATCAGCTACGACACCTCGGGCCGGCCGGAATGCGCCGTCACCCGGATGAACCCGGCGACCTTCGCCGCCCCGCCGACCTCGGCCTGCACGGCGGCGACGGCGGGCAGCTTCGGACCGGACCGGATCGTGAGGAGCGCCTGGGACGCCGCCGGGCAGTTGACTTCGACGATCTCGGGTTTTGGTTCGGCCGACCCGATCACCGAGAGCGTCACATACACCGACAACGGCCAGCCCGAGACCCTGACGGACGGCGAGGGCAACGTATCTACCCTAGAGTACGACGGCTTCGGGCGGCTGACGCGGATGCTCTATCCCAATCCGTTGACCACGGATGACGAGCTTTATGAATACGACGCCGGCTCCAATGTCATTGAGTTCACCAACCGGGCCGGAGAGACGACGACCATGGCTTGGGACGCATTGAACCGCGTCACCAGCATCAACGCCCCCGCCGGAACCGATGACGTCGACTACACCTACGACAATCTGGGCCGCCCGCTGACCGCCGCCATTCCCGGCGTACAAACCCTGACCTACGTCTGGGACGCCCTGTCGCGCCCGGTCTCCGAGTCCGGGCCGCTTGGGGCGATGGGCTATCAGTACGACTCTGCCGGGCGAATGACCCGCATCACCTGGCCGGACGCCTTCTACGCCGCTTATGACCACGACGTGTACGGGGCGGTGACCGCGGTGCGAGAGAAGGGCCCCGCCTCCGCCCTCTTCCTCCTGGCTGACTACGATTACGACGCCTTGGGCCGGCTGACCGGGATTACGCGCGGCAACGGGGCGTCGACGGCCTGGGGCTACGACGCCGTGTCGCGGCTGACCTCCCTGACGCAGAACCCGTCGGGGACCGCGAACGACCTGACCCTCGGCTTCAGCTACAACCCTGCCGGCCAGATCACTGGCCGCACGGTGTCGAACCCATCCTTTGTGTTCGCCCCCGCGACCGGCGCCACGGCCTACGCCAACGACGGGCTGAACCGGGTCACGACGGTCGGGGGATCAGCGGTCGGCTACGACGCCAACCAGAACATCACCGCCGTGCCCGGCGCGGGGACGTATAGCTACGATGCCCTGAACCGGCTGATCTCGGCCAACCCCGGGTCAGGCGCGGCGGGCTTCGCTTACGACCCTGCCGGCCGGCTGTACGAGGCCAGCGCTGGCGTGACGACGCGGTTCCAGTACGCCGGTCAGCAGCTGGTAAGTGAATACGATGTGACCGGTGTCTTGACCGCCCGCCACATCCCCGGCCTAGGGCTGGACGACATTGCCGCCAGCTGGGATTTGGCCTCGACCGCGCCGGTCCGCTTCTGGCCGCTGACCGATGAACGCGGGTCGGTGATCGGCCGCGTCGGCTCGATCACCCAGATCAATCGCTATGACGAATACGGCGTGCCGGCACCGGGCAATGCGGGCCGGTTCCAGTACACCGGGCAGGTTTGGCTTTCCGAAGCTAGCCTGTACCACTATCGCGCTCGAGCCTATTTGCCGCAGATCGGCCGGTTCCTGCAAACCGACCCGATTGGATACGCGGATGGGGCGAACTTGTATGCGTATGTAAGGGGTGACCCCATAAATCTTGCAGATCCCTCTGGTCTGGCTCAAGAACGGATGTCCCCACAAGAATGTAAGGGCCGTGGTGGCAAAGTTATCGATGAGATAGACCCCGGATCCGGCCTTAACATCTGCGACTTCAGCGATAACTGGGGCTGGAGAGGATTAAGCAACAGCTACCCTTGGCAAGCGATGCTAGGCAGGATGTTCAGGGGCGCGCCGCTGGCTTCTTCACCGCCTCCCGTCGCGGTAGACTGCGCGGCCGGCGCGAAACTTGGAGCAATTGCCAAGGGGGCGAGCGGCGGCGGAAAGGCTCACGACTTTATGTCACGGATTGCGGAGTCGGGAGGAGCTCTTGCCCGACGTGCAATGGTGCCCATGGACCGTCTCCTTCTAACTTCTGAAAGTCTGGCAGAAATTGGACAGGGTGTAGCGAGAGGACAATCGCAGGACGTGATTATTGCAAACGCGACCTTACCCGCATTGGGAGGATATGCAGGAGGCCGGGCGGGTGCAGCGTTTGGAGGACTCCTAAGTTGGGAGAGTGGTCCCGGAGCCGTCATTCCTGTGGTATTGTTCGGGGCTCTAGGCGTAAACGCCGGAGATCAGCTCGGGTCTCTTGGGGCTGATGCATATGCGCGCGTCAGAGGTCAGTACTGTCCATGAGCGAGAAAATCGCTATCCAATTCAATCGTCTGCCAATACTGCTTGGTTATACAGGCTGTGCGATTTTAATAGTGATTGGAATTTTTCCGATTGATGATGGAACATACACAATAGTGTTCAGGACCCCGCCGGGAGTTTATTTTATATACGCATTGTGTGCGGTGGGAGTGGCGATTCTAATATGGCGATTTCCGATATTTGTTATGGCGCTAGCTGGAATACCCGCCATAGCTTATGACGGAAGAACGGTATTGTTTCGCGGCTGGAACAATATTAGTATTGATCGAGCGCAGTTTGTTGGGGCGAGTTTCTACAATAGGACGAATAGGGCGATCATTGTTGAATTGAATACTGTTCGGCCGCCAATAGTTATAGATTTGCGTTATCTTTCTCGCCCCCAAGACGTCTTACCTCTTCTAGAGCGCTTGACGGGCCGGAATATCGAAGCCGGATAAGCCAGAAATGTCGGACCGGGAACGCGCCCCCTTTTCGACTGACCGCATGAACGGTCGTCGGTTGGGTGATTTGCTGGCGGCGCGAGGGGCACCGAAGGGCGGGAATTATGGTGCGTCCAGATTGACCCGGCGGAGACCCCTATCACAGGCTCATTGATTAAGGCTTCGTAGGACGACGACGGTGACCGTTCTAGGTCAAATTGTCGCGAGGCCTAGCAAGCCGCGTTGCCCTCCAAGGGATCTGACCGGAAGGGGCCTTCATCAACTGAAGGAGGCCCACATGAGTGTTCTGGACAAACTCGAACTGACGGCTGGCGGCGAGCGTCGAGCGACCTACGACGCGGTGCAGGTTCGCCGGCGCAAACTGGCGGCGGGCTTGCTGGATCAGATCAAACTGATCGACGCCATCGAGCAGGGCGAGACGCACACGAAGACGAAGATGCGCAAACAGACTGCGCAGGGCACCAACGAGGTCGTCACCACCCAGGAGAGCCGCTCGGTCTCGCCGTGGTGGACGATCGACGACGACGGAAAGGTTCACTTCGCCATCCGGTACGGTGCGATGCGCCTTAAGCTGAAGGGCACGAACGACACGATCGTATGCAAGTCGCTCGGCGATCTCCGCCAAATCCTCCCGCCGCTCAGGCAAGAGGCTCTGACGGGGTCGTTCGATGTGGCGCTGGCAAACGCTGCCGCCGAACTTCAAGCCCGCTTCACACCCAAGCAGACGACGAAGAAGTCCTGATCATGTTGGACTGATTATGAAGCGCCGGGGCAGGGATGTTCCGGCGCTTCCGCTTGGCCCTCTTCGCAACGCTGAACCCACTCGGGATGAAGCGGAGGATCCAAGTGAATCCGGGCGACGACCAAAAACGGCCGGTCGACAAGCGGGTGTTTCAACCCCTCAAGGGCCAGCAAACATGCCTTGCATGCGTCGTCAGTCAGCCACCAGCCCTCAGCCGTCAGGACATGCTGCGTCGCTGGGAAGACGTCGAACCATGGCTTGGTTGTGCGGCACATAAGTCCATCAAGCTCGACCTCACATTCTGCCAACACCGCTTCGAGCTCATCCTTGGACTTGAGGCCGATAGTCAGCTCGACAGAGGACGGGGCTCCCTCGAGATCAAAGGTCACGCACAGCTCGCTGGCGCAGTCGTTCCAAGGTCCACCAAGGTCGAGGCACAAGGTTTCGGCCATGCCCCACGCGGTCACGGGATGCTGACGCTCGAGCCAGAAAGACCAAGGCAAGCGAGAGAGAACATCTGCTCGAGTGTCTCGTTTGGTCACATGGAAAAGCCAATACAGCCTCATATTCGTTTGCCCTCAGCCAAGGTCGACTTTGCTCGCCGTTCCCCTTGGTCAGAGCCGTTGAATATCCACGGCTGCGGATCTTGGACGTGCCGGTCCCCTCTCCTCATTTTCGCCTGGCGAAGGCAACTTCTCGAAGGCCAGGCATAACTGAAGCTTGGCGAGGCGCTATCGGTCTTAGCGGGCTCTCAACAGTCCCTTACCCGCTGCATGCGCCTCATCCGGCGGCAAGTCGGGGATGGTGATGTCGCCCACGATGTCGCCATTGGGGTCCATCTGGACCACCGACGGAGCACCTCGGATCGCCACGTACAGGGCGCCTGCAAATTCGATGTGATCGATGAGCTCTCGAAGGCTGCTGGCCGTTCTCGCTCTAGCATCCCGGCGTTCATCCGACGGCGGCCCATCCAGTAGGTGATGAACGGCTGCGACACGATCGATGTGCATTTCGGGGCTTACTGAGCCCCTGGCCTGTTCGAGACGAACCCTCAAACCCTCTGTTGCGGCTTCGGCAGAAGCGATTTCGGTGCGGGCTCCCAGCCACCGCTGGCGGGCCTCTTGGTCACCAGTCTCTTCGAACAGGTCGAGCATCCGCTTGGCACGGGCTTTCGCGCTCTCCAGCTCCCTCAGCGCTCGGTACTCAGCATCGACGAGGCTTGCCGTCCCGTCGGAGTTTTCGAAATACCGGTCAGACAGCGCCGATCGCAGGAAGGCATCCAATATGCCGCTCTCGATCGGCTCATACCGATAGTGGGTGGAGTGATCGCAGTTGCCGCCGCGAACACGCAGCGCGCAGCTTAGGTAACTGGCCTGTCGCTGAGGCCGGGGGACGCCTCGGCGCATTCTGGTCCCTTCGTGGGACTTCAGTTGATATGCCATCGGCCCGCCACAAGACCCGCATCGACATAGGCCGCTGAGGAGGTTTCTGACCTGCCCTCGTTGCCCGTCATTGCCTCGGCTCGGCTTGCGCCTGCCTTGAACCGTCGCCCAAAGCTTTTCTGAAACCACTGGGGGAAAGTAGCCCGAGATCGGTTCGCCGAGAGGAACTCGACGGGTCGATCCGCGGGGTTTCGTGTGCGGTTGAAACTCGCCGATGACGGCGGGGTTGGTCAGGATCTTTTGGACATAGCTGGAATGCCAGGCGGTCGCTTGGCTCTTGCCCCTGCCCCACGGTTCGACACCCCGTCGGTTCAGGTCGCCGGTGATCAATCTTTTTCCTTCTCCGTCAGCGGACCGCTGGAAAATCTCATGCACGATCGCTGCTCGATCGGGGATCAGTTCGAATCCCGTCTTGTTCGGATCAAGCCGTAACCATGCGGGACAGACGCCGGTGATCGGGCGGCTGTCACCGTGTCCCAGCCGATCCCTTTTGATCTTCCAGCTGGCTGCGAGACGCTCGCTCTTGTGCCGGCTTTCCTCGTGCGCCCGGAACGAGTTGAACACCAATCCCATGAAGCCCATGAGGTTGGTGCTGATGCTTTCCGCCGTGATCACGTACCCGTCGTTGGCCGTGGCAATAGAGACGCCGAGGTCGGTCACTCGCTGAATCCAAGCGATCACCTTGGCTGGTGGAAGCCGGCTGATCCGATCCAACTGCTCGACGACGATTGTGATGTCTCGGGGAAGCCTTCCGGCCTCCACCCGCCGGATCACGTCACCCAGATTTCCTGACTGGACGTTGGTGCCTGCATAAGCGCTGGTGCCTTCGTCAGTGACCCGTTCGAGGATTTCCAGCCCGTATTGCGAGCAGTATCGCTCGACCACTTGGAGCTGCCGCTCCAGTGTCGAACCCTTCCCTTGTTCCAGTGAACTCCAGCGAGCGTAAGCGACGGCCAACATGGAAACGGCCTAGCTGAAAAAACCGGGCTGTTAAACAAATAACCTGCTGTTCGTCGGTCCGCCGGGGTCCGGCAAGTCGATGATGGCGGCGCGCCTGCCCGGCCTGTTGCCGCCGCTGACGCCGAAGGAGCTGCTGGAGACCTCCATGGTCTGGTCGGTGGCCGGGCTGATCGAGCGGGGGGCCCTGACCCGCGACCGGCCCTTCCGCAGCCCGCACCATTCCGCCTCCATGGCCGCCCTGACCGGCGGCGGCCTGCGCGCCAAGCCGGGCGAGGCGTCGCTCGCGCACAATGGCGTGCTCTTCCTCGACGAACTGCCGGAATACAGCGCCCAGGCCCTCGATTCCCTGCGCGCGCCGCTGGAGACGGGCGAGATCGTGGTGGCGCGGGCCAACGCCCATGTCCGCTATCCGGCG
>Ga0180012_1000214_pt1 | contig 24297 bp, 20 predicted proteins | sample KR11_S2_MetaG_FD_122243 | JGI IMG/M metagenome (GOLD analysis project Ga0180012, IMG submission 122243) | Groundwater microbial communities from the Olkiluoto Island deep subsurface site, Finland - KR11_S2_MetaG | ecosystem: Environmental > Aquatic > Deep subsurface > Groundwater | place...
CCGTCGCGGATACACCACAAGGCGTTGTGGCGAGGCGGAGCCGGCGCCGGGGGAAGAGGAAGGACGCGAGAGCCTTTCCCCGGGGTCCGCGGAAAATGGTCTCCCCCTGGCGACGTGGGGGCAAGGGTGAAGGCTTTGGACGGCCGGATCCCTTGCCGGCCCTGACAGCGCGCCGGGAGCGCCTGTGTGGCGTGGCATGGTGGTAAGATCGGGTTGTCGAGGGTGTGCGGGCGTCCGCCGGTCAAAAGCCGGGCCCCGCGTGAAAAATCCCCGGCAAGGGCCGGCGCCGCAGAGAGGCCGAAGTCGCGGGCAAAAACCGCCGAACGGGGCGCCTTTGGGTGTCATCTGATTTTTTTGATTTACGCGGCAGCCAGAGGCGCCCCGTCCGCTCAGGTTCGACCTGGGCAAAAGAGAAATGGACAGCGGAACCGGAGGGCATGAGCCCGGCCGGGGTTTTCGGCTGGGCAAGAGGCCCACCCGCATGCCTTCACACTGGTAATTTCCGGCGGTTTCCGCCATATAAGCCCGAAGACGTCGAGGAATGGTCAAATGGCAGACATGGTCGAATTCGCGAAGATGAACGGGCTTGGCAACAAGATCCTGGTCGTCGACATGCGCGGCCGCAAGGACAAGGTGACGCCGGAGGCCGCGATCGCGCTTGCCGCCGATCCGGTGACCGCCTTCGACCAGATCATGGCGATCCACGATCCGAGGGCCGAGGGCACCGATGCCTGGATCGACATCATCAACTGCGACGGCACGCTCGCCCAGGCCTGCGGCAACGGCACGCGCTGCGTGGTGCAGGCGCTGTCGGCCGAAACCGGGCGCAAGACCTTCACCTTCCAGACGCTCGCCGGCATCCTCAACGCCATCGAACATGAGGACGGCCTGATCTCGGTCGACATGGGCAAGCCGGTCTTCGAATGGAACCGCATTCCGCTCGCGGAAGAATTCCACGACACCAGCCGCATCGAGCTGCAGATCGGCCCGATCGACGCGCCGATCCTGCATTCGCCCTCGGTCGCCTCGATGGGCAATCCGCACGCCATATTCTGGGTCGACCGCGATCCGATGGACTACGAACTGGAACGCTTCGGACCGCTGCTGGAGAACCATCCGATGTTCCCGGAACGGGCCAATATCACGCTCGCCCAGGTGACCGGCAAGGACCGCCTGCGCACCCGCACCTGGGAACGCGGCGCCGGGCTGACGCTTGCCTGCGGCTCGGCCGCCTGCGCCGCAGGCGTCTCGGCGGCCCGCACCGGACGCACCGGTCGCAAGGTGACGATCGACGTCGCCTCGAGCCCGAGCCGCCAGCCGCTCACCATCGAATGGCGCGAGCACAATGACCGCGTCGTCATGACCGGCCCCGCCGAATGGGAATGGTCCGGCCGGCTCGACCCGGCCACCGGCGCCTTCGAACGCGATCCGGCCACCGAGGCTGGAGCCCAGGCTTCGTGAGCGGCATCGACGTCATCACCTTCGGCTGCCGGCTCAACACCTACGAGTCCGAAGTGATGAAGGCCGAGGCGGCCAAGGCCGGCCTCGACGACGCCATTCTCGTCAACACCTGCGCCGTGACCGGCGAGGCCGTGCGCCAGGCCCGCCAGGCGATCCGCCGCGCAAGGCGCGAGAACCCCAAGGCCCGCATCATCGTCACCGGCTGCGCCGCCCAGACCGATGCGGCGGGCTTTGCCGCCATGCCGGAGGTCGATGCGGTGCTCGGCAACGAGGAGAAGCTGAAGGCCGACAACTATCGGGCCCTTCCCGATTTCGGCGTCGAAGCGGACGAGAAGCTGCGCGTCAACGACATCATGAGCGTGACCGAAACAGCGCCACAGCTGGTCGGCCATATCGACGGCCATGTGCGCGCCTTCCTGCAGGTGCAGAACGGCTGCGACCACCGCTGCACCTTCTGCATCATTCCCTTCGGCCGCGGCAATTCCCGCTCGGTGCCGATGGGTGCCGTCGTCGAGCAGGCCCGCAAACTGGTGGAGAACGGCTATCGCGAAGTGGTGCTGACCGGCGTCGACGCCACCAGCTACGGCGCCGACCTGCCCGGCCGCCCGACGCTTGGCCTGCTGGCCAAGACGCTACTGAAGCAGATCCCGGAGATCGCCCGCCTGCGCCTCTCCTCGATCGACGGCATCGAGGCCGACCGCCATCTTTTCGACCTCATCGCCGACGAGCCGCGCTTCATGCCGCATCTGCATCTGTCGCTGCAGCATGGCGACGACATGATCCTGAAGCGCATGAAGCGGCGCCATTCGCGCGCCGATGCGTTGGTCTTCGCCGAACAGGTGCGGCGCCTGCGCCCGCAGATCAGTTTCGGTGCCGACATGATCGCCGGTTTCCCGACCGAGACCGAGGAAATGGCGGAGAGTTCCGCAAGTCTCGCGGACGCGATCGGCATCGCCCAGCTGCATGTCTTTCCCTACAGCCCGCGCCCCGGAACGCCGGCCGCCCGCATGCCGCAGCTCGACCGCCGCCTCGTCAAGGAGCGCGCCGCACGGCTGCGCCAGACGGCGGAGCGGCTGCAGGCGCGCCATCTCGCGTCCATGGTCGGCACGCGCCAGACCATCCTTGTCGAAATGACCGGGATGGCCCATACGGAAAACTTCACCCTCGTCGCGGCACCGGACCTAAATCCCCGCAGCCTCGTTACGGTGACGATCACCGGCCACAACGGCCGGCATCTCGAGATGCAACCGGCGACCGCCTCGGCCGCCTGACAGAACGGACAACAGCTTCATGACGCTCGGCTTCATCAAGAAAGTCTTCACCTTCGGCAAGGACAAGCCGGCGGCCGACCAGCCCGCGGAGAGCGAAGCCTTCGCCAGCCTGGTGGACGACGCCGAGCGCATCGATGCCGGCGAGACGACCGAGGCGCCGCTTGAAGCCGCCGACCCCGTCGCGCCGGAGGTGATGGACACGGCCGGCGGCCCGGCGGCGGATGGAGCGGAGACCGAGCTTGTCGGCGATATCGCTGCGTCGCCGATCGAACCCGAGGCCGAAGAGCGGGAAGAAGCCGAAGAATTCCACCCGCAGCCGGAACAGCCGGCCGACGTCACCCATGGCGAGATGGCGCAGGATGCGGACAATGCCGTGACCCTGCCCAAGGGCTTCGCCGCCGCTGCATCCCTGCCCGAGGCCGAGGCCGAGGCCCCGGCCGTCAAGCTTTCCTGGTTCCAGCGCCTGCGTCAGGGCCTGGCCCGCACCTCCTCGCAGCTGACAGGCCAGATCGCCGCGCTCTTCACCAAGCGCAAGCTGGACGAAGACACGCTGGAGGAACTCGAAGATCTGCTGATCCAGGCCGATCTCGGCGTCGAGACCGCAATGCGCGTCACCGGCACCCTGTCGTCGGAGCGCTACGGCAAGGACGTGACCGGCGAGGACGTCTCGCGCATCATGGCGGCCGAGATTACCAAGGTGCTGAAGCCGGTGGCAAAGCCGCTGGCGCTCGACCTCTCCCACAAGCCGCACGTCATCCTCGTCGTCGGCGTCAACGGCACCGGCAAGACCACCACGATCGGCAAGCTCGCCGCCAAGCTCTCCGGCTCCGGCCTGAAGGTCATGCTGGCCGCCGGCGACACCTTCCGCGCCGCGGCGATCGAGCAGCTGAAGATCTGGGCCGACCGCACCGGCTCGACCTTCCTCGGCACCAAGCTCGGCGCCGACGCCGCGGGCCTCGCCTACGACGCCTTCGAAAAGGCCCGCGCCGACAAGGCCGACGTGCTGATCATCGACACCGCCGGGCGGCTGCAGAACAAGACGGAGCTGATGGCGGAGCTGGAGAAGATCGTCCGCGTGCTCGGCAAGCTCGATCCGGATGCGCCGCATACCGTGCTGCAGACGCTCGACGCCACCACCGGGCAGAACGCCATGAACCAGGTCGAGATCTTCCGCAACATTGCCGGCGTCAACGGGCTGATCATGACCAAGCTCGACGGCACGGCGCGCGGCGGCATCCTCGTCGCCATCGCCGCCAAGCACAAGCTGCCGGTCTATTTCATCGGCGTGGGCGAGGGCATCGACGATCTCGAGCCCTTCGAGGCCGAGGATTTCGCCAATGCCATCGCCGGCCTTCCCCACTGAGCCGCAGCCTTGAGCGGCAAGCGGCGCAGCACAACGAGTTGAGAGACGAAACGATGAGCAATATCGAAAGCGACACCAAGCCGACGGCCGAGGAGCGCCACCATCCGCTCTTGAAGATGGCGCTCGAGATCGGGCCACTTCTGGTCTTCTTCTTCGGCAACCTGCGCGGCGAGTGGCTGGCCAAGACCTTTCCGGCGCTGACCGCGGTCGGCGGCCCGCTGCTCATCGCCACCGCCCTCTTCATGGTGGCGACGGTCGTCTCGCTCATCGTCTCGAAGATCGTCTTCAAGCATCTGCCGATCATGCCCTTCGTCTCGGGCATCGTCGTCATGGTGTTCGGCTCGCTGTCGATCTGGCTGCAGGACGAAACCTTCATCAAGATGAAGCCGACCATCGTCAACACGCTGTTCGGCGTGGTGCTGCTCGGCGGCCTGTTCTTCGGCAAGTCCTTGCTCGGCTACGTCTTCAACGCCGCCTTCCAGCTCGACGCCGAGGGCTGGCGCAAGCTGACGCTGCGCTGGGGCATCTTCTTCCTGTTCCTCGCCGTCCTGAACGAGGTCGTCTGGCGCAATTTCTCCGACGCCGTCTGGGTCAACTTCAAGGTTTGGGGCACGATGCCGATCACCATCCTGTTCACGCTCGCCCAGATGCCGCTGATCATGCGCCATTCGCTCGAAGCGGAGACGGAAACGAAAACCGGAGGCAAGGGCGAATGAGCGACCGTCCCGTGACGCTTGCCGCCGACACCCGCGCCACGCGCTTCTGGCTCGCAGCGGCCGCCGCCTTCCTGATCGTGCAGATCGTCACGCTGGCGCTGATGGGCCGCATTCCGATCTGCGAATGCGGTTACGTCAAGCTGTTCGAGCCGGGCGTCAACACGGCCGGCAATTCGCAGCACATTTCCGACTGGTACACGCCGTCGCACATCATCCACGGATTCCTGTTCTACTGGCTGGCGATCGTCGTCCTGCCCCGCGCCTCGTTCGGCGCCCGGCTGACGCTCGCCGTCGTTATCGAGGCGGCCTGGGAACTGCTGGAAAATTCGCCGATCATCATCGACCGCTACCGCACCGCGACCATGGCGATCGGCTATCAGGGCGACAGCATCCTCAACTCGGCGATGGACACGGTCGCCATGGTTCTCGGCTTCCTGTTCGCCGCCCGCGCTCCGGTCTGGCTAACGGTTGTGCTCGCCATCGGCTTCGAGGTCGCAACCGCCATCGTCATCCGCGACAACCTGACGCTCAACGTGCTGATGCTGGTCTGGCCGGTCGAGGCGGTCAAGGTATGGCAGGCGGCGCTGTGAGGCATATGCCTCAGGAGCCTGCGAGTGCCTTTTCGATGGCCGGGTAAAGACCGGTCTCGAGCGATTGCGGATCGAAGGGGCCGACCCGCTTGTAGACGATCGTGCCGTCGGCGGCGACGAGATAACTTTCCGGGATGCCGTAGACGCCCCAGTCGATCGCCGCCTTGCCGTTCGGATCGACGCCGATGGCCTTGTAGGGATTTCCGAGCTCGCCGAGGAAGCGGAGCGCGTTGTCGTTCTTGTCCTTGTAGTTGATGCCGACGACATTGAGTCGCGGATCCTGGGACAGTTCCTTCAGGATTGGATGCTCCTGCCGGCAGGGTACACACCAGGAAGCAAAGACATTGACGAGCGTCAGCTTGCCGGCAATCGCCTCGGAGGTGAGCGCCTGGGTATTCGAGCCGTCGAGCGCCGGCATGGCCAGCACAGGTGCCCGGGTGCCGATCAGCGCCGAAGGCAGGGCGGAGACGTCCTTGCCGTTGACCTCCTGGTCGTAGAGCATCTTGCCGGCGGTTGCGGCAAACACTGCGAAGATCGCGAGGGGTATGATGGCCAGCAGGTAGCGGCCGATGCCGCGGCGGGGGCCGTCCTTGGTTTCGATCTCGCTCATTCGGAAGCCCCGGAAGCGGGCGTCGCCGAGCGGCGGCGGATGCCGGCGGCTTCCAGCGCCTTCAGTTCCGCCTGGCGGGCGCGGCCGTCAAGCCAGGTCCAGCCGATCAGGGCAAGCACGATCGCGGCGCTGATGCCATAGGAAAGATAGATGTAGAAGGCGTGGCTCACGAAGCAACCTCCCGGCCGGCCATGCGGGCTGCCATGCGGCGTTGCGTGGCGATCCGGCGACGCCAGATCTCGTTGCGCATCGCCATCAGGTGCAGCGTGAAGAACAGCAGCGTAAACGCGATCGCCATGACCAGCAGCGGCCAGAGGAATTCCGGATCGATGGTCGGGCCGTCCATGCGCATCACGCTGGCCGGCTGGTGCAGCGTATTCCACCACTCGACCGAGAACTTGATGATCGGGATGTTGACGAAGCCGACGAGGATCAGCACGGCGCTGAGACGGGCGGCCTTGGAGGCGTCGTCCATGGCACGGTTGAGTGCGATCAGCCCGAGATACATGAGGAAGAGCACGAAGACCGAGGTGAGCCGCGCGTCCCAGACCCACCAGGTGCCCCACATCGGCTTGCCCCAGAGCGAGCCGGTAATCAGCGCGATCAGCGTGAAGGCAGCGCCCAGCGGGGCGGCGGCCTTGTGGCTGACATCGGCCAGCGGATGGCGCCAGACCAGCGTGCCGATCGCCGAGAGGGCCATGACCGAATAGCACATCATCGACAGCCAAGCCGCCGGCACGTGCACATACATGATGCGCACCGTCTCGCCCTGCTGGTAATCGCCCTCGGTGTTGAAGCTCATATAGAGCCCCACGGCAAAGAGCAGCGCGGTGATGGTCGAAAGCCACGGCAGGATGCGGCCGGACAGCGCCAGAAACCGGGTCGGATTGGCGAGTTCGCTGAACTTTGAAAGGGCAAGATTCATGGTGTTCATGGAATGCTTCTAACCTGAGAGCGGTCGCTCTGCAATTGATCCCGGTCAATCCGAGGCGCTGCGCAGCGCCAGCGCCGCAGCCAGCGGACCGATCACCGCGAAGAACAGCGTGATGGCAATGAGAAACAGGAAGGGCGGCATAAATGGGGCGGGATCCTCGACGGCCGCATAGGATGCGCTGACGCCGAAGATCAGCACCGGAATGGCGAGCGGCAGGACGAGGATCGAGACTAAAAGCCCGCCGCGCGGCAGGGCGACCGCGACCGCGGCCCCCGCCGCACCGATGAACGTGATCGCCGGCGAGCCGACGAAGAGCGTCAGCATGACCGCGCCGATTGCCACCTCGTTCATGTTCATGAACAGGCCGAGCAGCGGCGAGGCGATGACCAGCGGCAGGCTGGTCGCCACCCAGTGCGCCAGGCACTTGACGAAGACGGTCAGCACTAGCGGCGTTTCCTGCATCAGGATGAGGTCCAGCGATCCATCGTCGCGCTCCGCCTGGAACAGCCGGTCGAGGCCGAGCAGGGCCGCCAGCAGCGCGCCGATCCAGACGATCGCCGGGCCGATTCGCGACAGCAGGTTGAGGTCGGGCCCGACGCCGAACGGAATGACGGCGACCACCGTCATGAAAAACAGGACCCCGATCAGGGCCCCGCCTCCGGCGCGCACGGACAGCTTCAGGTCGCGGAGGAAGAGGGCGATCATATGGTATGTCTCATCATTCGATTGAAAGTCCCCTCCCCAACCCCTCCCCACAAGGGGGAGGGGCCAATCCGCGGCGGCCGCCTGAATAGGACTAGCCTATACCGTTGCTGCGATGTCGGTTTCGAACGGAGACAGCGACGCAAGCTGAGCCCCTCCCCCTTGTGGGGAGGGGTTGGGGAGGGGAAATCCCCAGGTGTGAAAGCGGGGAGGAAAGGAACGTCGCGGGAAACGGCCAGCCTCATCATGCCATTTCCTCCGCATCTCGATACTCGAACCCCTTCATCACCAGGGTCTTCGCGTCCTTGAGGCCGAGCGGCTGGTGGGTGGCGGCGATCGCGATGCCGCCACCCACCAGATGCTCGTGCACCAGGCCGGCGAACATCTGGTCGGCACTCGCATCGAGCGCGGCTGTCGGCTCATCGAGGATCCACACCGGTCGGTGGGCGACGAGCAGCTTGGCCATGGCGAATCGGCGCTGCTGGCCGGCCGAGAGATAGCCGAAGGGCAGGTGGGTGATGCCCCCAAGGCCGACCGCGTTGGCCGCCTCCGCGATCGAGCGGCCCTCGCCGCCTTCGAAGTCGCCGAGATAGGCCTGCCAGAAGGCGAGATTTTCGATGACCGTCAGCTCCTGCTTCATCGCGTTGCGGTGGCCGAGATAATGGCTGACCTCGCGGGCGGGACGCCGTTCGCGACCGTCGCGGAACACCGCTTCCACCCGCCCCTTCTCGGGTCTCAGCAGACCCGCCACGACGCGCAGAAGCGTCGATTTTCCCGACCCGTTGCGCCCCGTCAGCACCATCGCCTCGCCAGGCGCCAACTGAAAGGAAACATTAACGAAAATCAGGTCTTCGCCGCGCCTGGCGGCAACGTCTTCGGCGATCAGCCGCATGGTCTTGAACCTTCCGGCGACACCCTCATCGCCCTTCCAAAAAATTGTCCGAATTCGCCGTTCGTTGGTCTGGCACCTTTCTTAGAAATTATCTATAAGACCTGCAACCACGCCAGCGGTCGGCGTGAATATCATCCTTGTGCCGAACCTGGGGTTGCGAAAGCATCATCCACGTGCGGACAGCGGAAATGGCCGTACCCGCATCCTGATGTGCATGAAGTGCATAGGCGTCCGCACGACAAGTGTAGGCTATCAGAATAAGCGGGGCTTTATCCGTGTCCAAATCCATCGACAGCTTCAATTGCCGTTCGACTCTTTCCGTCAACGGCAAAGACTATGTCTACTACAGCCTTCCCAAGGCCGAGGCCAACGGCCTGAACGGCGTATCGAAGCTTCCCTACTCGATGAAGGTTCTGCTCGAGAACCTGCTGCGCAACGAAGATGGCCGCTCGGTCACCAAGAAGGACATCGAGGCGATCGCCGCCTGGCTCGTCGACAAGGGCACGGCTGAAGCCGAAATCGCCTACCGCCCGGCCCGCGTGCTGATGCAGGACTTCACCGGCGTTCCCGCCGTGGTCGACCTGGCCGCCATGCGCGACGCCATGGTGTCGCTTGGCGGCGATCCGGAAAAGATCAACCCGCTGGTTCCCGTCGACCTCGTCATCGACCACTCGGTCATCGTTGACGAATTCGGCACGCCGACCGCCTTTGCCCGCAACGTCGAGCTCGAATACGAGCGCAACGGCGAACGCTACCGCTTCCTGAAATGGGGCCAGCAGGCGTTCAAGAACTTCCGCGTCGTTCCCCCGGGCACCGGCATCTGTCACCAGGTCAACCTGGAATATCTCGGCCAGACCGTCTGGACCAAGGATGAGGACGGCGAAACGGTCGCCTATCCGGACACCTGCGTCGGCACCGACAGCCACACCACGATGATCAACGGCCTCGGCGTTCTCGGCTGGGGCGTGGGCGGCATCGAAGCCGAAGCCGCCATGCTCGGCCAGCCGGTCTCCATGCTGCTGCCGGAAGTCATCGGCTTCAAGCTCACCGGCAAGGTCAAGGAAGGCGTCACCGCGACCGACCTCGTGCTGACCGTCGTGCAGATGCTGCGCAAGAAGGGCGTCGTCTCGAAGTTCGTCGAATTCTTCGGCCCCGGCCTTGATTCGATGTCGCTCGCCGACCGCGCCACCATCGGCAATATGGGCCCGGAATATGGCGCGACCTGCGGCTTCTTCCCGGTCGATGGCGAAACCATCAACTACCTGACGATGTCGGGCCGCACCAAGGACCGCATCGCGCTGGTTGAAGCCTATTCGAAGGCCCAGGGCATGTGGCGTGACAATGACGGCGCCGAACTCGTCTTCACCGACACGCTCGAACTCGACCTCGGCGACGTCGTGCCGTCGATGGCCGGCCCGAAGCGTCCGGAAGGCCGTTTGCCGCTCGAAACGATCGCTTCGAACTTCGCGGTCGCCCTCGAGAACGACTACAAGAAGCCGGGCCAGCTCTCGAACCGCTATGCGGTCGAAGGCACGGACTACGACATCGGTCATGGCGACGTCGCGATCGCCGCTATCACCTCGTGCACCAATACCTCGAACCCGAGTGTCCTGATCGCTGCCGGCCTTCTCGCCCGCAACGCGGTTGCCAAGGGTCTGAAGTCCAAGCCGTGGGTGAAGACCTCGCTCGCACCTGGATCCCAGGTCGTCGGCGAATATCTCGCCAAGTCGGGTCTGCAGACCTCGCTGGATGCCCTGGGCTTCAACCTCGTCGGCTTCGGCTGCACGACCTGCATCGGCAATTCCGGCCCGCTGCCGGCACCGATCTCGAAGACGATCAACGACAAGGGCCTGATCACCGCGGGCGTGCTGTCGGGCAACCGCAACTTCGAAGGCCGCATCTCGCCGGACGTCCAGGCCAACTACCTGGCATCGCCGCCGCTCGTCGTCGCTTACGCGCTCGCCGGCACCGTCCAGAAGGACCTGACCACCGAACCGCTCGGCGAAGACCAGAACGGCAACCCGGTCTTCCTCAGGGACATCTGGCCGACCTCGCACGAGATCCAGGAATTCATCCTGAAATACGTCACCCGCGAACTGTACGAATCGAAGTATGCCGACGTGTTCAAGGGCGACGCCAACTGGCAGGCCGTGCAGATCCCGGCAGGCCAGACCTATGCCTGGGACGACAAGTCGACCTATGTGCAGAACCCGCCCTACTTCGTCGGCATGGGCAAGACCGGTGCCGGCGTGACGAACATCGTCAATGCCCGCGTGCTCGGCCTGTTCGGCGACAAGATCACCACCGACCACATTTCGCCTGCCGGTTCGATCAAGGCCGCGTCCCCGGCTGGTGCCTACCTGCTGGAGAACGGCGTCGGTGTCGCCGACTTCAACCAGTACGGCACGCGTCGCGGCAACCATGAAGTGATGATGCGCGGCACGTTCGCCAACATCCGCATCCGCAACCACATGCTCGGCCCGAACGGCAAGGAAGGTGGCTACACCATCCACTATCCGTCGAAGGACGAGATGTCGATCTACGACGCGGCCATGAAGTACAAGGCCGAGGGCGTTCCGCTCGTCATCTTCGCCGGCGTCGAATACGGCAATGGTTCGTCGCGTGACTGGGCCGCCAAGGGCACCAACCTGCTCGGCGTGCGCGCCGTGGTCGCCCAGTCCTTCGAGCGTATCCACCGCTCGAACCTGGTGGGCATGGGCGTCATCCCGTTCTGCTTCGAGGAAGGCACGACCTGGGCCTCGCTCAACCTCAAGGGCGACGAGACCGTGACGATCGAAGGCCTCGACGGCGAGATCAAGCCGCGCGAGAAGAAGATCGCCAAGATCGCCTATGCCGACGGTTCGGTGAAGGAGATCCCGCTGATCTGCCGCATCGATACGCTCGACGAGGTCACCTACGTCAACAATGGCGGCATCCTGCAGACCGTTCTGCGCGATCTCGCCGCTTAAGCGCACACGCTTTGAAACAGGGCCGCCGGGCGACAAACCCGGCGGCCTTTTTCGTGAGGGGACGGGCCGCAGCGACGTTGACGCGGGCTTCACCCCATCGTGACTTTGACAGACACCGATGACGGGCTATTTCTGTACGTCATTCAGGAACCGACCCCGGTAAATCCGCCTTGCGGCGTGCTCCGGGAAGCGTTGAACGGGTTTAGCTCCATGATCTCGAGGATCGTTACCGGCCTGGCTCTCAGCTGCATGATCGCTTTTGCTGCGCAGGCCGACGAAGCGACCGCGCCGAAGGGCGTGGTGGAGCTCTTCACCTCGCAGGGCTGCAGCTCCTGCCCGCCGGCCGACCGGGCGCTCGAGACGCTCGCCCACCAGGGCGGCATCGTCGCGCTCTCCTACCATGTCGATTACTGGAACTATCGCGGTTGGGCCGACACGCTCGCCTCGCCGGAAAACACCGCCCGGCAATATGCCTATGCGCGCAGCCTCGGCCGAAGCGGCGTCTATACCCCGCAGGCGGTTCTGAACGGCCGCGACCACCTGAAAGGCACCGACGCCGAAACGCTCGACGGCCGCCTCGAGGCGCTGCGCGCCAAGGGGCAGGGCATGACCGTGCCGGTCGAGGCCAGCCGCAAGGGCGACGAACTGGCGATCCGGATCGGGGCGGGCCAGGGAAAGGCCGACGTGGTGATCGTCTATTTCCGCCAGCAGCAGACCGTCGAGGTGCTGGACGGAGAGAACACCGGCAAGACCATCGACTACGTCAACAGCGTCACGGACGTGCAGACCGTCGGCATGTGGGATGGCAACGCGCTCGACCTGGTGTTGCCGGCGAAGATGATCGGGACGAAGGGAACGGACGGCTTTGCCATCCTGTTGCAGTCGAGCGGGCCGCAGGGCGACCCGGCGGCGATCCTCGGCGCTGCGGTGATGACCGCGGAAACGAAGTCGTAGATCTTGGCGGGTCCGGCCTAAAGCATTGGGGGGCTGGGGGTAAGGGGTCAATGCGCCAGACCGGACCCTCTTGGCGCGCTAGACGCCAATCAAGAGCCGTCAATCTCTCCCTGAAATTGGGCGCTGTTTTGTCCAAAATGCGGCGTGTGCCGAGATTTGCCGGCGGCGGCCGTAACCGGTTTTGCGCGCACGCTTATTCCTCCTCGGCCCTTATGCTTGACGATTATCAAGTTCACTCTCTGTTCTTGCCAAATCGGGCAATGTCGGGCAAACCGGAGGAGAGAACGAGCAAGGATGTCGGGAGCGGATGAACGCAACACACCTCGAGGCACTGAACGACCGGCAGCGGAGCGCCGTCGAGCACGGCATCGGACCCGGGGGCGCGACCGCGGAAGGGCCGTTGCTGATCATCGCCGGCGCGGGCTCGGGCAAGACCAATACGCTCGCCCACCGGGTCGCCCACCTCATTCTCAACGGCGCCGATCCGCGCCGTATCCTGCTGATGACCTTTTCCCGCCGCGCCGCGACCGAGATGAGCCGCCGTGTCGAGCGCATCTGCCGCAAGGTGCTGGGCAATGATGCCGGCGTGCTGACCGACGCGCTGACCTGGGCCGGCACCTTCCACGGCATCGGCGCCCGCATCCTGCGCGACTATGCCTATGAGATCGGCCTCGACCCCGGCTTCACCATCCATGACCGCGAGGATTCCGCCGACCTGATGAACCTGATGCGGCACGATCTCGGCCTGTCGAAGATGGAGAGCCGCTTTCCGACCAAGGGCACCTGCCTCGCGATCTATTCCCGCGCGGTCAATTCGCAGACGCCGCTGACGGAGGTGCTGCGGACCGCCTATCCCTGGTGCAGCACCTGGGAGAAGGAGCTGAAGGGGCTGTTTGCCGCCTATGTCGAGGCCAAGCAGACGCAGAACGTGCTCGATTACGACGACCTGCTGCTCTACTGGGCGCAGACGGTGAGCGAACCGGAGCTCGCCGCCGAGATCGGCGGGCGCTTCGATCATGTGCTGGTCGACGAATACCAGGACACCAACCGGCTGCAGTCGTCGATCCTGACGGCGATGAAGCCGGGCGGTCGCGGGCTGACCGTGGTCGGCGACGACGCCCAGTCGATCTATTCCTTCCGCGCCGCGACGATCCGCAACATTCTCGACTTTCCCGCCAGCTTCGACCCGCCGGCCGATATCATCACGCTCGACCGCAACTACCGCTCGACCCAGCCGATCCTAGCGGCCGCCAACGGCGTGATCGACCTTGCCCGCGAGCGCTTCACCAAGAACCTCTGGACCGAGCGCCAGTCCGAGGACCGGCCGCGGCTGGTCAGCGTACGCGACGAGGCCGAGCAGGCCAACTATATCGTCGAGCAGATCCTGGAGAACCGCGAGCGCGGCCTGACGCTGAAGGACCAGGCCGTGCTGTTTCGCGCCTCCAACCATTCCGGCCCGCTGGAAATCGAACTCACGCGGCGCAACATCCCCTTCGTCAAGTTCGGCGGGCTGAAATTCCTCGACGCGGCGCATGTGAAGGATCTCCTGGCGGCGCTGCGCTTTGCCCAGAACCCGCGCGACAAGGTGGCCGGTTTCCGGCTGATGCAGTTCCTGCCCGGAGTGGGTCCGCAGACCGCCTCGAAGATCCTCGACGCGATCGCCGCCGACCCGCATCCGCTGGCAGCTCTGGCCGAGATTCCGCCGCCGCCACGCACTGGCGAGGACTGGGGCCGCTTCGTCGACATGCTGAGCGAGATGGGCAAGGGTCAGGCCGGCTGGCCGGGCGAGATCGAGATCGCCAGGCTGTGGTACGAGCCGCATCTCGACCGCATCCACGAGGATGCCGATACGCGAAAGGCGGACCTCCTGCAGCTCGGCCAGATCGCCTCGGGCTACGGTTCGCGCGAACGCTTCCTCACCGAACTGACGCTCGATCCGCCGGACGCCACCAGCGACCAGGCCGGCGTGCCGCTGCTCGACGAGGATTATCTCATTCTCTCGACCATCCATTCGGCCAAGGGCCAGGAATGGAAGTCGGTCTTCGTGCTGAACTGCGTGGACGGCTGCATTCCATCCGATCTGGCGGTTGGTACCACGTCGGAGATCGAGGAGGAACGGCGGCTGCTCTATGTGGCGATGACGCGGGCCAAGGACAGCCTGCACCTGACCGTGCCGCAGCGCTTCTTCACCCATGGGCAGAACGCGCAAGGGGACCGGCATGTCTATGCCGCGCGCACGCGCTTCATCCCCGCGACCCTGCTGCAATTCTTCGAATCGGCCGCCTGGCCGGTGGCCCAGCCGAGCGCGCCGGGCACGCGCGACGCACGACAGATCCGGCTCGACGTCGGGGCGCGCATGCGCGGCATGTGGACCTGAGCGGCTGCCGGTCCAGGATCGGACGGGAGCCTCGGCGGCACTATTTCAACGAGAGACGATCAGGCCGATACGGCCGCATCATAGGCGGCGATCGTGCGCTTCGCCTTTTCCGCCACCTGGGCCGCGCTGTCGCCCGGCTTGTAGAGGCTGGAGCCCAGGCCGAAACAGGTGACGCCGACCTTGAGATAGGCGGCGAAATCCGCATCGGACACGCCGCCGACCGCACCGATCGGCATGCCCTTGGGCAGGATGGCGCTGATGGCGCTGATGCCGGCCGGGCCGAGCGCACTGGCGGGGAAGAACTTGAGGGCGGCGGCCCCGGATCTGGCGGCCAGCAGGGCTTCCGTCGCGGTGAAGACGCCGGGCATGGTGACCATGCCATGGACCACGGCGCGCTGGATCACGGCCGGTTCGACATTCGGCGTCACCAGGAGATTGCCGCCGACGTCGTTCAGGCGGTCGACCTGGGCCACTTCCAGCACGGTCCCGGCGCCGATCAGGCAGGCGGCAGGCGCGAGCCGTCGTGCCTTCTCGATCGAGACGAAAGGTTCCGGCGAATTGAGCGGCACTTCGATCGCTTCGAATCCGGCTTCGAGCAGGCCCGCGACCACGCCCTCGATTTCCTCCGGCTTGATGCCACGCAGGATGGCGACGAGGTTGCGCTTGAGCGACGGCCAAACGATGCGAGAGGTGGTCATGGCGCGATCTCCGCGAAACGATGGGGAAAGAGGGCTCGAGCGGCGCTGAACAGGCCCTTGCGGACCAGTTCGCCGCCATCGAGCGACACAGGCTCGGCACCGGCAAGCGTCAGAGCTGCGGCATAGAGTTCGGTCAGCGCGCCGCTGCCGATCAGCTGCACGCGCTGGCCTTGGCCGAGACGCGGCCGCATGGCGGCGATCTCCGCGCCGAGCAGCAGGCCGGACAGGCGCGAAGCCGCGCTCGCTTCGTCGGCGCCGGAGAGCAGGGACTGGGCCCGGACCGAGAACAGCCGGGCGGTCAGGCTGAAATCACCGGCAAGCGCTTCCTCCACCGCCTGGCGGAAGGCCGGGTGGCTGGCGGCGGCACGGCCTTCGCCGATCGACAGGCGCAGGATCGATTGCCGGCTAATCAGCTGGAAGAGTTCGCCGGTCATCACCGTGGCGAAACGGCTGATCCGGCCGCCTTCGAGCGACACCCATTTGGAATGGGTGCCGGGCAGGCAGAAGAGAGCGTCGGAAAGGCCTGTGGAGACGGCGCCGAGGAGCTGGGTCTCCTCGCCGCGCATGACGTCTTCGGCACCGGAAGTGCGCTGGCACACGCCGGGCAGGATCCGGACGTCCCGATCCGTCCCGGGTGCGGATACAGCCTTCAGATGCAGATCCGTGAGGCCGGCCGGTGTATCGACATAGGGCGCTTCGATCCAGCCGGCGCGGGCGCCCGCCATCCCGGCGACGACCGCCGGCAGGTCGCGATCGGCCCCGAGCGCGGCAAGATGGTTCTCCAGAACGCCGGCGAAACGATCCGGCGACAAGGTCCCCATGCCCTCGGGCGACTGACGCTCGGCGAGCACGTTCGCCGCGGCATCGACCAGCCAGACGCGCAGATTGCTCGTTCCCCAGTCGACCAGTGCCACGGCTTGCATGCTCATATCGCTTGCCCTTAACGCAGGTCTTCGGGAAGCAGCGCCACCGGAATGTCCTGGTAGCAGACCGGCCGCAGGAAGCGGCGGATCGCCATCGTGCCGACGGAGGTCGCGCCGAAATTCGTCGAGGCCGGATAGGGGCCGCCATGCACCATGGCATCGGCCACTTCGACGCCGGTCGGGAAGCCGTTGGCGAGCAGTCGGCCGGCCTTGCGCTCCAGGATCGGCAGCAGCTTCGCGGCAAGCGCCTCGTCGCCGGCTTCGAGGTGAAGGGAGGTCGTCAGCTGACCGGCCAGGCTGCGGGCGACAGCCAGCATCTCGTCGGCGTCCGAAACGGTGACGATCATGCCGAGCGGGCCGAACACCTCCTCGCCGAGCGCGTGGTTGGCGAGCCAATCCTTGCCGGTGGTGGCGAAGAGATAGGGCGTCGCGTTGCGCAGGTCGCAGGTGGAGGTGAGCACGGCACGCACGCCATCGGCCGCGGCGATCTTTGTCGCGCCGGAGCGGTAGGCATTGGCCATGCCCTCGGTCAGCATGGTTTGCGGCCCGACCACACCCAACGCCTGCTCGGCGGCGGCAGCAAAGGCATCGGCCTCAGGACCGGCGATCAGAACGACGATGCCGGGATTGGTGCAGAACTGGCCGGCACCCATGGTGAGCGAACCGACCCAGCCCTTGGCGATCGCTTCACCACGCTTCGCCATCGCTTCCGGCAGCATGAACATCGGGTTGACAGAGCCGAGCTCGCCGAAGAACGGGATCGGCTCCGGACGCCGGGCGCAGAGATCGAAGAGCGCACGGCCACCGCCGAGCGAACCGGTGAAGCCGACGGCGCGGATCAGCGGATGCTCGACCAGCGCGGTGCCGACCTCGCGGCGTCCGCCCTGGACCAGGGAGAAGACGCCGGGATGCACGCCGCAACGCTTGATCGCCGCATCGATGGCAGCCGCGACGATCTCAGCGGTGCCGGGATGGGCCTCGTGGCCCTTGACCACGACCGGGCAGCCGGCCGCAAGGGCGGATGCGGTGTCGCCACCGGCGGTCGAGAAGGCGAGCGGGAAGTTGGACGCACCGAACACGCCGACCGGGCCGATCGGCCGCTGGATCAGCTTGAGGTCCGGCCGCGGCATCGGCTGGCGATCCGGCAGCGCCGGGTCGTGGCGGCGGTCGAGATACTCGCCCTTGAGAATGTGCGAGGCGAACAGGCGCAGCTGGCCGACGGTGCGGCCGCGCTCGCCGACGAGGCGGGCCTTGGGCAGGCCGGTCTCGCCGGAACCGATCTCGGTGATGTCGTCGCCGCGGGCGTCGATTTCCTCGGCAATGGCTTCGAGGAAGGCGGCGCGTTCGGCCCGGCTGGAATAGCCATAGGTCTCGAAGGAGGCTTCCGCCGCACGGACGGCCTCGTCCACTAGGGCTGCCGAACCCATCGAATAGTGTCGGACCGGGCCTTCGGCGGGCGAGGAGGCGAAGTTTTCGTCGCCCGCTACCCAGCGGCCGGCGATCAGGTGTTTGCCGGTGAATTCATAAGCCATGACGCGTATCCTTGCTGTTGCTTTCAGTCTTCGAACGCCTCGACTTCCCGGCGCTCACCGCACAGGAAGGCGTCCGCGACGATGCGGAGCGGCTGGTAGTCCACGTCGCTCTCGCGATTGCGGATCAACGTGGCGAAGCGTTCGTAGATACCGGCATATTCACGGTCGGGTCCAGAAGACTTTTCCACGCCGTCGATGAAGAGTTCGGATCCGCCCTTGGAAAGACGCAGGGTGCCCGCATCGGTTTCCACCGTGATGTCCCAGGTCTGCGGGCCTTCCTGGCGCCAGTCGAAGGCGGCCGAGACCGGTGCGCCCGAGACGGTGCGCATGGCGAGATCGGCGGCGATCGGCTGCTTGCGGTTCGACGGGAAGGACAGGCTCGCCGTCTCGACCAGGATCGCGCCCGGCACGATCGCGGTCAGGATCGACAGGGCATTGATGCCCGGATCGAAGACGCCGAAGCCGCCCGGTTCCCAGATCCAGGCCTGGCCGGGATGCCAGCGGCGGACGTCTTCCTTCCACACGATGGAGATGGAGCGGATCGCCTTGTCGGCGAGCCAGGCACGGGCCGGCTCGACGCCGAGCGCGAATCGCGAATGCCAGGTGGCAAACAGCGTGACGTCGGCTTCGCGGGCGAGGGCCGCCAGCGTTTCGGCTTCGCCGAGCGTCGTGGCCGGCGGCTTTTCCATCAACACGTCATGGCCGGCGGCGATCGCCTTGCGCGCCATGGCGAAGCGGACTTCCGGCGGCGTGCAGAGCGACACCGCCTTGATGTCCGGCCGGTTGGAAAGGAAGGCATCGAAATCCTCGAAGTTCTCGATGCCCTCGATCTTGCCGTGACGGCTGATCGCCGCCTTCAGCTCGAAATCGCTGCCTGCCGCGACCGACGGGATATGCTGGTCGCGGGCGATCTTCCCGACGCCGGCAAGCGCAAGCGGGATACGGGTCTGGGCGGTCATCGTCTGCCTCTCAGTGCGAGTCCTTGCCGACGGCGGAGCCGCGGCAACCCTTGAGGAAGTCGAAGTCGGCGCCGGTATCGGCACCCTCGACATGCTCGTGGAACATGCGGGCGTAACCGCTGGCCGGCGGTTCGGCGGCCGGGCGCCAGGCGGCGAGACGGCGCTGCAGTTCCTCATCCGGAATGTCGAGATGAATGCGGCGATTGGCGACGTCGACCTCGATCATGTCGCCATTGCGCACCACGGCCAGCGGTCCGCCGACGGCGGCTTCCGGCGAGGTGTGCAACAGCACCGTGCCATAGGCCGTGCCGGACATGCGCGCATCCGAGATACGGACCATGTCGGTGATGCCCTTGCGCAGCACCTTGGGCGGCAGGCCCATATTGCCGACCTCGGCCATGCCCGGATAACCCTTGGGGCCGCAATATTTCATGACCATGACGCAGTTCTCGTCGATGTCGAGGTTCTCGTCGTTGATCTTCGCCTTGTAGTCGTCGATGTCCTCGAACACCACGGCGCGGCCGCGGTGCTGCATCAGGTGCGGCGAGGCGGCCGACGGCTTCAGCACGCAGCCCTTCGGCGCCAGATTGCCCTTGAGCACGGCGATGCCACCCTGCTGGGTGAGCGCGCGTTCGACCGGACGGATGACGTCGTCGTTCCAGTTGCGGACGTCCTTGACCTCGTCCCAAATCGTTCCGCCGGAGACGGTGAGGGCATCCCTGGTCAGCTTGCCGGCTTCGCCGAGCATCTTCAGCACCACCGGCAGGCCGCCGGCGTAGAAGAACTCTTCCATCAGGTATTCGCCCGACGGCATGAGGTTGACGATGGTCGGCACGTCGCGGCCGCAGCGGTCCCAGTCGGACAGCGAGAGATCGATGCCGACGCGGCCGGCAATCGCCAGCAGGTGCACGACGGCATTGGTCGAGCCGCCGATCGCGCCATTGGTGCGGATGGCGTTTTCGAACGCCGCCTTGGTCAGGATGTCGGAGGGCTTCAGGTCGTCCTTGACCATCTGCACGATGCGACGGCCGGTGAGCTGCGCCATGACGCGGCGGCGGCTGTCGACGGCGGGGATCGCGGCATTGCCCGACAGCGTCATGCCGAGCGATTCGACCATGGAGGCCATGGTCGAGGCCGTACCCATGGTGTTGCAGGTGCCGGTCGAGCGCGACATCGAGGCTTCGGCCTCGAGGAATTCCTCCTGCGTCATCTCTCCGGCCTTCACGGCTTCCGAGAACTTCCAAAGATGGGTGCCCGAGCCGACGCGTTCGCCGCGGAAATAGCCGTTGAGCATCGGACCGCCGGACACCATGATCGCCGGCAGGTCGACGGAGGCAGCACCCATCAGCAGCGACGGCGTGGTCTTGTCACAGCCCACCAGCAGCACGACGCCGTCGATCGGCTGGCCGCGGATCGCTTCCTCGACCGCGAGCGCGGCAAGGTTTCGGTACATCATCGCCGTCGGGCGATAGGTATTCTCCGACGCCGAGAAGACCGGCACCTCGACCGGGAAGCCGCCGGCTTCCCACACGCCCGCCTTCACCTTCTCGGCGAGTTCGCGCAGGTGTCCGTTGCACGGAGTCAGGTCCGACCAGGTGTTCATGATGCCGATCACAGGACGGCCGTCGAACAGGTCGTGCGGGTGTCCCTGGTTCTTCAGCCAGCCGCGATGGTAGATGTTGTCGCGGGTATTGCCGCCGAACCATTCCTGGGATCTCAGCTTGCGGGGCCAAACTGCCGGTTTGAAAGCGCTCATGGCTGTTCTCTGTCTCTTTCCTGAAGGCGTCGCCGGGTCGGGCGCGGCGTTCAGAGCGTGGTTACGTCGATGGCTTCGGTGTTGGCGCGGGCCAGGGCATTCACGAGCGGAAGGCCGAACTGGGCTGCCTGGACTTCGAACACGTCGCCATCCTCGGCCTTGATGCCGTCGGCAAAGGACAGGGTCGCTGTGCCGAACATGTGGACGTGCAGGTCTCCCGGCTGGCGGAAGAGGTCGTACTTGAAGTGGTGGTATTCGAGGTTGGCGATCGTGTGGGACATGTTGTCCTCACCCGACAGGAAAGGCTTCTCCCAGACCACCTTGCCCCCGCGCAGGATGCGCGACGTGCCGTCGACATGCGAGGGCAGTGCACCGACCAGAAGCTCGGGCCCGAAGGAAGCGGGGCGGAGCTTCGAATGGGCGAGATAGAGATAGTTGATCTTCTCGGTGACGTGGTCGGAGAATTCGTTGGCCAGCGAGAAGCCGATGCGGAACGGCGTGCCGTCCTTGCCGATCAGGTAGAAGCCGGCAATCTCCGGCTCTTCGCCGCCGTCGAGCGCGAAGGACGGGGAGACCAGCGGATCGCCCGGGGCGACCGCGTTGACGCCGGTGCCCTTGTAGAACCATTCCGGCTGGACGCCCGTTTCGCCGGCCTTGGGCTTGCCGCCCTCGATGCCCATGCGGAACATCTTCATCGAATCGCTCATGCCGACGGTATCGGCATGCATGCTGTCGCGCACCGAGGCCGAGCCGGTGTGGGTAAGGCCGGTGCCGGTGAGGAACATATGGGCCGGATCCGGATGGCGGACCGGGCAGTCGAGCTTGCCGGCGGCCGCCAGGGCCATGAGATCGACGACCTGTCCTTCGCCGCGCTGGGCGATGCAGTCGGCCAGCGACATGCCCGCCGCGATTGCAGCCTTGGCAAGGTCGTAAGTCGAGGAGAAGCCCGGCACGAGGCGCGCAGATTCCCCCTGGCGGCAGATGACGCCACCATCCTTCAATTGCGAGAGATGCATTTGTCTTACCTCAGACTGCTTTGTTCTTGTTGTAGACGTCAAAGAACACGGCCGCGAGCAGAACCAGGCCCTTGATGAGCTGCTGGTAATCGATGCCGATGCCCATGATCGACATGCCGTTGTTCATCACGCCCATGATGAAGGCGCCGATGACAGCACCGATGATCTTGCCGACGCCGCCGGACGCCGAGGCGCCGCCGATGAAGCAGGCCGCGATGACGTCGAGTTCGAAACCGACGCCGGCCTTCGGCGTCGCCGAATTGAGGCGAGCCGCGATGATCATGCCGGCCAGCGCCGCGAGCACGCCCATGTTGACGAAGGTGTAGAAGGTCAGCCGTTCGGTATTGATGCCCGAAAGCTTGGTGGCCTTCTCGTTGCCGCCCATGGCGTAGATGCGCCGGCCGATGGTCGAACGGGTCGTGACGAAGGTGTAGAGGGCGATCAGCACGCCCATGACGACGAGCACGTTCGGCAGGCCGCGATAGGTGGACAGCTGGAAGCCGAGGAAGATGGCGACCACGCTGATCACCGCCATCTGTCCGGCGAAGAACACGAAAGGCTCGTTCGGCGTGCCGTGCTGGTCGTTGAGGCGGCGGTTCTTCATGCCCGAATAGATCGCCCAGCCGACGAGCGCCAGGACGGCGATCAGCGCAACGTAGTTCTTGATGATGCTGGTGGCCGGATCGGTGAAGGACAGGAAGTCCGGGATGAAGCCGGTCGACAGCAGCTGGAATTCCTTGGGGAACGGACCGATCGGACGGCCTTCCAGCACGACATAGGTCAGACCGCGGAAGACCAGCATGCCGGCGAGCGTGACGATGAAGGACGGGATCTTCTGGTAGGCGACCCAGTATCCCTGCGCTGCGCCCATCAGGCCGCCAAGGACCAGACACAGCGGCACGACGATCGAGAAGTGCCAGCCCCATTTGACCAGCATGATCGCCGATATGCCGCCGATGAAGGCGACGATCGAGCCGACCGACAGGTCGATATGGCCGGCCACAATGATCAGCAGCATGCCGAGTGCCATGATGACGATGAACGAGTTCTGCAGCACCAGGTTGGTGATGTTGACCGGTTTGAACAGAACACCGTTGGTCATGTACTGGAAGAACAGCATGATGACGACAAGCGCCAGCAGAAGGCCGTATTCACGGATGTTCTTCCGCAGGTAGTCGCTGACGGAAACGTTGGGGGTTTCAGTGCGGGTTTCGATAGCCATTAGTGTTTCTCCCCCGAGCGCATGATGGCGCGCATGATGGATTCCTGGCTCGCCTCTTCCTTCGTGAGCTCGGCGACGATCCGGCCCTCGTTCATCACGTAGATGCGGTCGCAGGTTCCGAGCAGTTCGGGCATTTCCGACGAGATCATCAGGATACCCTTACCTTCAGCGGCAAGCTGGTTGATGATGGTGTAGATTTCGAATTTCGCCCCGACATCGATACCGCGCGTCGGCTCGTCGAGGATCAGGACTTGCGGATCGGTGAACAGCCACTTCGACAGCACGACCTTCTGCTGGTTGCCGCCGGACAGGTTGACGGCTTCCTGGTAGATCGAGTGCGAGCGGATGCGCAGCTTGGAGCGATAGTCGGAAGCGACCCGCGCCTCCTTGCGCTCATCAATGAAGCCGTTCGCCGACACCGCGTCGAGATTGGCCAGCGTCGTGTTGTGCATGATGTTGTTGTTGAGCACGAGGCCGAGATGCTTTCGGTCCTCGGTGACGTACGCGAGGCCGGCCGCGATCGCCTTCGGAATGGTGCTGACATCCGCCGGCTTGCCATGCATGGCGACTTCGCCGGTGATCTTGTGGCCCCAGGACTTGCCGAAGATGCTCATCGCCGTCTCGGTGCGCCCGGCGCCCATCAGGCCGGCAATGCCGACGACCTCGCCGGAGCGCACGGTGAAATTGACGTCGTGCAGGAACTGGCGGTCGCGGTGATTCTGGTGGAAGACGTTCCAGTTCTTCACCTCGAGCAGCGTCTCGCCGATCTTTGGCTGGCGCGGCGGGTAGCGATCTTCCATGGCGCGGCCGACCATGCCGCGGATGATGCGGTCCTCGCTGATATCGGCGCCGTGACAGTCGAGCGTCTCGACCGTGCCGCCGTCGCGCAGGATGGTGATCTGGTCGGCGACCTTGCGGATCTCGTTCAGCTTGTGGGAGATGATGATCGAGGTCATGCCCTGCTTGCGGAACTCCATCAGCAGGGTGAGCAGCGCGTCCGAATCGGTCTCGTTGAGCGAGGCGGTCGGTTCGTCGAGGATGAGCAGGCGCACCTTCTTCGACAGCGCCTTGGCGATTTCCACCAGCTGCTGCTTGCCGACGCCGATATCGGTGATGCGGGTCGAGGGCGAATCCTTGAGGCCGACCTTGGCGAGCAGCTCCTGGGTGCGGGCGAAGGTCGCCGGCCAGTTGATGACGCCGTTGTTGGCGATCTCGTTGCCGAGGAAGATGTTCTCGGCGATCGACAGAAGCGGCACCAGCGCCAGCTCCTGGTGGATGATGATGATGCCGAGTTCTTCGCTGTCGGAAATGGTCGAGAAGCGGCGCACTTCGCCGTCGAAATGGATCTCGCC
>Ga0180012_1000218_pt1 | contig 23829 bp, 24 predicted proteins | sample KR11_S2_MetaG_FD_122243 | JGI IMG/M metagenome (GOLD analysis project Ga0180012, IMG submission 122243) | Groundwater microbial communities from the Olkiluoto Island deep subsurface site, Finland - KR11_S2_MetaG | ecosystem: Environmental > Aquatic > Deep subsurface > Groundwater | place...
AGGGCGCTTTCCTTCATCGGCCTCGGCGTGGTGCTGATCGGTATCGGACTCTTCTACCAGAAGATCCTGACCAGCCGAAAGGCACGGCCGGCCGTGACGGCGGAGGAAAACGGCTGAGGGCGGTTGCCATGCCCCGCCGCGGTCCCCTAGATGGACGCTTCCTTCTGCCAATCTGGACCTGCAATGACCAACGGCCTTAGCGAAACCGCCTTTGCCCCGCATGAGGCACTCGCCCGCGACCTGCTCGCCCACGCCGTGTCGGGCGATGACGGCTCGCACGATCTCGCCCATATCCACCGCGTCTTCCGCAACGCCATGCGCATTCATGCGTCGGAGGGCGGCAATGGGCGCGTGCTGGCGGCCGCCGTGCTGCTGCACGACTGCGTCGCGGTCGAGAAGGGTTCGCCGCTCCGGTCCCAGGCCTCGCGGCTTGCGGCGGAAAAGGCCGGCGACATCTTGGCCAGTCTGGGATGGAACGCAAGCGAGATTGCCGCCGTCGCCCATGCGATCGCCACCCACAGCTTCTCCGCCGCCCTCGCACCCGAGACGATCGAGGCGAAGATCCTGCAGGATGCGGACCGCTTGGACGCAATCGGCATGGTGGGCGCGGCGCGCTGCTTCTACACCGCCGGGCGCATGGGTTCGGCGCTCTACGACCCGGCCGATCCGCTGGCCGAGCATCGCGCCCTTGACGACCGGGCCTTCGCCATCGACCATTTCGCCGCCAAGCTGTTCAAGCTGTCCGACAATTTCCAGACCGAGGCGGGCCGCCTGATGGCCCGCGAGCGCCACGACTGGCTGAAGACGGTCCTGGCGCAGTTCATCGACGAGATCTGAGGCTCACGAAATGCACGTCACCGAACTCAACATCTATCCCTTGAAGAGCGGCCGCGGCATTGCCCTGCCCGCCGCGCGCGTCGACGCCCTTGGCCTTGCCGGCGACCGGCGCATGATGCTCACCGACCCGTCGGGACACTTCATCACCCAACGCGAACTGCCGACACTGGCGACGCTGACCGCTCTGCCGCAGTCGTCGCACCTGCAGCTGTCGCTTGCCGACGGCCGCGAGATGATGGTGGCGCCGCCGCATCCCGAGCGGCGAATGAACGTCGCCGTGTGGAAGTCGATCGTCAGCGCGGCGGTCGCCGAAGACAGCGTCAACAGCCGGTTGTCGGAATGGTTCGGCCGCGAGGTGAAGCTGGTGTTCTTCGACGGCGGGGCCAGCCGCACCGCCACTAAGGATTGGGCAGGCCCCGACAGCCCTGTGAGCTTCGCCGACGGATACCAGGTGCTCGTCACCACGACGGGATCGCTCTCGGCCATCAATGCGGACATGGCTGCCCACGGGGAAGGATCGGTCGGCATGGAGCGGTTCCGGCCGAACGTGGTCGTGGACTGCGACGAGGCCTGGACCGAGGACCGTTGGGCCGCGATCGAGATCGGCGGCATCCGCTTCGATCTGGTCAAACCCTGCGCCCGCTGCATCATGACCACGCAGGACCAGCAGACCGGATCGCGCGAGGGCGCCAATCCGATGCCGGCGATGGGCCGCATCCGCATGTCCGCCGATCGCCGCGTGCCGGGCCCGCTGTTCGGCTGGAACGCCGTGCCGCGTGGAGAAGGCAAGATTGCCCTCGGCGATGCCGTGCGGGTGATCGGGCAGAGACCGGAAGGCTGGGCGATCAAAAAGCGGTAAAGTGTCACCACCGATAACTTGAAGAATGTCACGAATAAAACAGTCTCATATGAGACCTATAGTTTATTGCGGGCTATTTCTTGTAGCGATTCATCCATTCTTTACGGTCTTTACTCATAGTCGGTTGATCGACATTTGATCCGTCATGAACAGACGGCGGGATTATTTCGTCCCGATTCGAATTTCTGTTTTTTCATCCATTTTGAGCCAGTGCATGACAGGTATTATGACGATTGCTTCGGCCATTGCCGCTTTGGACTCGTTGCGACTCATCAGCAGTCGGCTCGACACCACCCAATCCCGGATGCAGATCGATTTGTCGACCGCCAATGCCAATTCGCGGAACATCGTATCGCCTTTCCAATAGGCCAGGATTCGCCCCTCAACTCCCGGTTTTCCTCTTCGCCGAAAGCACCAAATAATACAGAATTTGAAATACATCATCCTCGTCGGAATATTCGTCGTTAAATTTAAATACAATCGACGATTATCGCCTTAGATAGGCGCAATTTTTAATATAGTTCTCGATTTTAAACATACATTTACAACATTATTGTAAACTTACACTGCGCGACACATCGCCATGATCGGCACCGACCTCCGGATGCGCATTGATTACAGACCCCTTTTGAGACTTAGCCATGGTCAGCATCAAAACCAACAGGGCCGCGATCGCGGCGCTGGACACACTCCGTTCGATCAGTTCGCAGCTCGGGACCACCCAGTCGCGCGTTTCGAGCGGCTACCGCGTCGAGACCGCATCCGACAATGCCGCCTATTGGTCGATCGCCACGACGATGCGGTCGGACAACAAAGCGCTGGGCGCCGTGGAAGACGCGATCGCGCTCGGCACCGCCAAGGTCGACACCGCCTATACGGGCATGCAGTCGGCCATCGAGATCGTCGACGAGATCAAGGCCAAGCTGGTGGCGGCACGCGAGCCGGGTGTCGACAAGGACAAGATCGACAAGGAAATCACCGAACTCAAGAGCCAGATCCGTTCGGTCGTCGAATCCTCGAGCTTCAGCGGCGAGAACTGGCTCTATCGCAACGAGGTCGGCGCGGCACCGGATGCAGAAATGGTCTCGGGCTTCACCCGGGCAGCCGACGGAACGGTCGCGGTGCAGACCACCGTGTTCGACGTCGATTCGGCCGTCCTGATCGGCGACGAGGCCGATTTCAACGGCATGCTGACCATGCGCGTGACGGTCGACCAGCCGCTGGGCACCGGCACGACGCCGGTCGACTATTTCCTGATCAGGTCCGCAGCGGGATCGGCCGGTAACGAGATCACCTTGAGCTCATCGACCTCAGACGAAGAAGTCGAGGGCATGATCATGGCCGCCGACGAATATCTGATGATGATGACCGACGTCGCCGCGACGCTCGGTGCCACGCAGAGCCGGCTCGAACTGCAGAGCGAATTCGTCGCCGACCTCAGCGATACGATCGACAGCGGCGTCGGCCGCCTGGTCGATGCCGACATGAACGAAGAATCGACCCGGCTCAAGGCGCTGCAGACCCAGCAGCAGCTGGGCATTCAGTCGCTGTCGATCGCCAATTCCAACACCGAAAACATCCTGTCGCTCTTCCGATAGGACGCGAGGGCGAAATCGAACGGCCGGGCCCACCCCGGCCGTTCAGTTTTTCTTTCGCTCGAGCTGGCTTCGATCAAATTCGCTTATCGACGCTTCACGAAAAGACGCTTTTCGTCGCCCTGCCTGCGCTTTATCGTCGCGCCTGCCACAGGAGACGATTCAAATGGTCACGACCGCCCGCACCCCCATGCCCTGGCTGATCATCATCAGCGGATCGCTGATCGCCATGATGACCTTCGGCCCACGTTCCGCCATGGGCTTCTTCCAGTTGCCTATGCTGGCGGATACGGGCTGGGATCGCTCCACCTTCGGCCTGGCCATGGCGCTGCAGAACCTCTGCTGGGGCATCAGCCAACCCTTCTTCGGCGCGCTTGCCGACAAATACGGCACCAGCCGCGTGCTGATAGCCTCGGGTCTGCTCTATGCCACCGGCCTGCTGCTGATGGCCCATGCGGACGCACCCATCTGGCTGCATATCGGCGGCGGGGTTCTGGTCGGCATGGCGATCGGTGCCGGCTCGTTCAGCGTCATCCTCTCCGCCTTTGCCCGGCACGTGACCCCAGAGCAGCGCTCGATGGCCTTCGGCATCGGCACGGCCGCCGGTTCGGCCGGCATGTTCCTGTTTGCACCGTTGAGCCAGGCGCTGATCAGCAATCTCGGCTGGTCGGACAGTCTGGTCGCGATGTCGGTCATGATGCTGATCGTGCCGCTGCTCGCCTATCCGCTGCGCGGCAACGCCAGTTCCGGCAGCCAGTCGCAGAGCCAGTTCAAGCAGTCGGTCGGCCAGGCGCTGAAGGAGGCGCTCGGCCACAAGAGCTATCTGCTGCTCACCACCGGCTTCTTCGTCTGCGGTTTCCAGGTGGCCTTCATCACCGCGCATTTCCCCGCCTATCTCGGCGACATCGGCATCGAGGCGCGTTATGCCGTGATTGCCATGGCGCTGATCGGCTTTTTCAACATCATCGGCTCGCTGGCCGCCGGCGTGATCGGCCAGCGCTACTCCAAGCCCTATTTCCTGGCCTTCATCTATATCGGCCGCTCGATCGCCGTCACCGCCTTCCTGCTACTGCCGCAGACGCCGGCTTCGGTCGTGCTGTTTGCCGCCGTCATGGGGCTGTTGTGGCTCTCGACCGTGCCGCCGACCAATGCGCTGGTGGCGATCATGTTCGGCACGCGCCATCTCGGACTTCTGGGCGGCCTCGTCTTTTTGTCGCACCAGATCGGCTCGTTCCTCGGTGTATGGATGGGTGGCTACCTGTATGACCGCCTGGGCTCGTATGACAGCGTCTGGTGGCTCGGCGTGGCGCTCGGACTGTTCGCCGCAGTGGTGCACTGGCCGATCGCCGAGCGGCCGGTGGAACGGGGTATTCCGGCCGCCGCCTGAGGCGGCGCGGCCGGATGGCTTTTTTAAGGATTGGGGCAGAGGCGATCATTTTTTGCCGCAATTGCTGCTATGCGGGAGTATGACAGAATTATATTTTGTTTTTCTTCCCAGACCAGTTGACGGGAGAACGTCTCACACCTACCTTTGCGCTGCCCGGTCAGTGACCGAAGCACCGGAAACAAACCAGGCTTTCACGACGGAAGCCGTTGCCAACAAGGAGGTTAGCGAAATGCGTGTTGTTTTCCATCATGCCGCCCGCCCTTGGCATAAATCCCCGCTGGGCGTGGCGACATGCAATCGCCTCGAACGCACCTGTCGAATGTGACGCTGCGCAAGCACTGAAGCCTTCAATCGACACATTATTTTTTAAGCCTGCGCCTTGTGCGGGCGGGGAAACCGTTATGGAAAAGCAAGTTATCGAATATGCCGGCATTCCGGTCGGGATCACCATCCCTGACGGCGACAGGCTGAAGTTCATCGCCGTCAAGTATCCGGTCATCGAACTGGATGGCGGTACCTATCGCAACCTCGGCGAATTGCAGAGCGCCATTCACCAGCACCTGCAGAAATCCGAGGACGATCAGGGCATGTTCCGGGTGGCCGCCAACGGCTCGAGCGCTGGCGCGGCCCGCAGGGTCTTCAACGCCGCCCGACAGAACCCCTCGCGCGCCGCGCCGGGCTCGAGCCCGCGCGGCTCGTAGACGTGGCGGTTGAGGAAGAAGCCGGTGAGGCGAAAGGCTTCGGCCAGGCTCTCCCCATTGGCGGCCTTGGTGGCGCCGGGATTGAGAAAGCCCGGCAGCGCCAGCATCCGGTCGGCCCAGGGCGATCCCGCCTCCCGACAGACCGCCCTTCCCGTCTTTGGTGACACGAAGGCCAGATCGTCCCGCCGGCCGGTTGCCGCGCATTGGTCGAGATCGAGGCCGAAGCCGAGATCGTTCAGCACTTCGAGTTCGAAGCGGATGAACAGTTCGCCGGCTGCCGCCGGCTCCTCCAGATGGTCCAGGATGACATCGAGCGCGTCGAACAGATGCGGATGCGGCTCGCGTTCAGGCAGGAGCCGGAGCAGTGCCGCCAGAGCCTGAACACCATAGACGGCGGTGGCGCTTTCCATCAGCCGCGCGGCGCGCAGCGTCACGGGCTCGACGCGGAATTCGCCCAGATGCTCGTCGAGCCGGGCGCGCCAGGTCACTTCGACGCGATTTCCCGGCTGCAGCACCGGCTGCATGGTGCGCGAGCGGCCGCCGCGGATCATGCCCAGATGCCGACCGCGCGCGCGCGTCATGACCTCGGCGATGACACTCGTCTCGCCATGGCGCCGCGCGCCGAGAAATATCGCTTCGTCCGTCCATTGCATGGTTCTGTTCTAGCCGATTTGCAGCGCCCGGGACAGATATCTTCGGTCGCCTGCGGCAGCCCAAACCCCATCAGGCATGATATTCGCCAAGTTTTCGCCCGACCGTCACACGAATCGGTATAGTCGGGGCCGATCCGTTGGGACGGGCTTCCGTTCCGCCCCCGCCCCCTATCAGGCCTCCCGCAATGCAGCCATCGCCGATCGGCTCTCCCGACCACAGCCCAGACCCCGGTCTGCTGACGCAGCTTGCCGTTTCAGCCCGCTGGCTGGTGCTGCTTGCGCTCTCGCTGCTTCTTTCGGCCGGACTGCAGCTTATCCATCTGCCAGGCTCGCTGCTTCTCGGGCCGATGGTGGCCGCGATCCTGGTGGCGACCAACGGGGCGCGGCTGTCGGTGCCGCGCATCCCCTATATCGCCGCCCATTCGCTGCTCGGCTGCATCATCGCCCGTTCGCTGGACGGCGGCATCGTCAGCACCTTCGCCGCCGACTGGCCGATCTTCCTCGCCATCGTGCTCGCCGTCATCGGCGCCAGCAGCGTGATGGGCTATTTCATGGCGCGAAGCGGTACGTTACCCGGCACGACGGCGGTCTGGGGCACCTCGGCGGGTGCCGCGTCGGCGATGATGCTGATGGCCGAAGCGCATGGCGGGGATATCCGCCTCGTCGCCTTCATGCAGTATCTGCGGGTGGTCTGCGTCGCCTCCGCCGCCTCGCTGGTCGCCGCCTTCGTCTTCGAGGCCAAAGGTGGCGCCGTGCACGAAATCGTCTGGTTTCCCGCCATCGACTGGCTGGAACTGTCCAAGACGCTGGCGGTGTCCTTTGCGGCGAGCGTCCTTGGTGCATGGCTGAGGATTCCGGCCGGCACCATGCTGCTGCCCTTGATCGCCACGGCGGCGCTGCACGCGGCCGGCCTGATCACCATCGACCTGCCGCCCTGGCTGCTGGCGCTCGGCTATGCCACGCTGGGCTGGAAGATCGGGCTGAGCTTCACCCGCCGGATCCTGCGCCACGCCGCCCATGCGCTGCCGCAGATCCTCGCCTCGATCGTCGTGCTGATCGCCTTCTGCGGCGGGCTTGCGGCCCTACTGACGTACCAGTTCGGCATCGACCCGCTGACCGCCTATCTGGCGACCAGCCCCGGTGGTCTCGATTCGGTCGCCATTATCGCCGCCTCGACGCCGGTCGACCTGTCCTTCGTCATGGCGCTGCAGACGGCGCGGCTGTTCCTGGTGCTGTTGCTCGGCGGGCCGATCTCGAAATTCGTCGCCCGCCGCATCTGAGGCCGGACGCGCTTAGTTCTTGGGGAATTCGAGGCCCATCTCGCGGAAACGCTCCGGATCGTCGCCCCAGTTCTCGCGCACCTTGACGAACAGGAAGAGATGCACCGGCTGCTCGAGGATCTCCGAGATCTCCTTGCGCGATGCCGTCGAGATCGACTTGATCGCATCACCGCCCTTGCCAAGCACGATCTTCTTCTGGCTGTCGCGCTCGACATAGATGACCTGCTCGATGCGGACCGAGCCGTCCTTGCGCTCTTCCCACTTCTCGGTCTCGACATGCGAGGAATAGGGGAGCTCCTGATGCAGGCGCAGGAACAGCTTTTCGCGGGTGATCTCGGCGGCGAGCTGGCGCATGGGCAGGTCGGAGATCTGGTCTTCCGGATAGTACCACGGGCCTTCCGGCAGGCGCTTCGCCAGGAAGTCCATCAGGTCGGTGCAGCCCGAGCCGGTCGTCGCCGAGACCATGAAGGTCTGCTCGAAGGCGATGGTTTCGTTGGCCTTGGCCGCGAGCTTCAGGAGATCCTCGTGGCGAACCCGGTCGATCTTGTTGAGCACGAGGATCTTCGGCTGGTGCACGTCCTTCAGACCCTCGAGGATGGCTTCGGCATCGCCGCGCAGGCCGCGTTCGCTGTCGATCAGGAGCAGGATCAGGTCCGCATCCTTGGCGCCGCCCCAGGCCGATGTCACCATGGCACGGTCGAGCCGGCGGCGCGGCTTGAAGATGCCGGGCGTGTCCATGAAGACGATCTGCGCGTTATCGTGAATGGCGATGCCGCGCACGATCGAGCGGGTCGTCTGCACCTTGTGGCTGACGATCGACACCTTGGCGCCGACCAGGCGGTTCAACAGGGTGGACTTGCCGGCATTGGTCGGGCCGATCAGGGCCACGAAGCCGGAATGCGTCGGGCGTTCGTCCGCTGCGGCACCTTCGACGGAGGGGTTTTCGGTATCGGTCATGGTTTCCAATCAGCCTGCGTCCGTGGACTTCGTCCAGACGCCTTCGCGTTCGAGTATCTTCGTGGCCGCCACCTGTTCCGCGGCGCGCTTGGAGCGATCCGTTCCGCTTTCCGGGGCGATGCCGGGTATTTCGACGATCACCGTGAAACGGGGATCATGATCCGGTCCGGCCCGTTCGGCAATCCGGTAGGCAGGGGTCGTTGCGAATTTCGCATGCGCCCATTCCTGCAGCTCGGTCTTGGCGTCGCGGCGCGCGCCATCGGCACGGCTCGCCTTCTCTTCCCAGAAGCGCAGGACGAAGCCGCGCGCCGCCTCGAGCCCAGCGTCGAGATAGATCGCCGCGATCAGGCTCTCCACCACGTCGGCGCGGACGTTCAGCATAGCCTTGCCGGTCAGCTTCTTGACGTCGGAACCGGTGCGGATGAAGCGGTGCAGCTCCAGTTCGTCGGCGATCGTGGCGCAAGCCTCGGCGCTGACCAGCTGGTTGAAACGCACGGAGAGCTCGCCTTCGGTCGCATTGCGGAAGGTCTTGAACAGCAGCTCGGCGACGCACAGGCCGAGGACCCGGTCGCCGAGGAATTCAAGCCGCTCGTAGTCGCTGCCCTTCGTCGACGGCGTCGCGCTCGAATGGGTGAGCGCGCGGTCGAGCCTCTGCTTCTCGACGAAGGTGTAACCGATCGCGGTTTCAATGCGCGTCCGGTCCTCCTCACCGAGCCCCTTCAGTCTTTTCATTCGACCACCTTGAACAGGCGATCCCAACGCATGTTCGACGGCCACTTCCACACTTCACGGAACGAGGTGTCGTTGCCGAGCGAGAAGAAGATCACCGAGGCGCGACCGATCAGGTTCTCTTCCGGCACGAAGCCGACGTCGAAGCGGCTGTCGAGCGAGTTGTCACGGTTGTCGCCCATCATGAAGTAGTGGCCTTCCGGGACAAGAAACTCGCGGGTGTTGTCGCCGCGGGTGTTCTGCGCCTGGTCGAGCGTGTCGTAGCTCACGCCGTTGTCCATGGTTTCGCGGAAGACCGGCACGTCCGTGCCCGGATCGAGGCTGTAGTCCGAGGTGAAGCGGCCGTCCTCGGCGCGCGGTACCGGCTTGCCGTTGATGTTGAGGATGCCGTCGATCACCTGGATGCGGTCACCCGGCAGGCCGACGAGGCGCTTGATGTAGTCGATCTTCGGGTTCGGCGGGAAGCGGAAGACGACGATGTCGCCGCGCTTCGGCTCACTGCCGAAGATGCGGCCCTCGAACAGGTCCGGCGAGAACGGCAGCGAGTATTTCGAATAGCCGTAGGAGAACTTGTTGACGAAGATGTAGTCGCCGACCAGGAGCGTCGGCATCATCGAGCCCGACGGGATGGTGAAGGGCTGGAACAGGACCGTGCGGATGACCATCGCCAGGAGCAATGCCTGGATGACGACCTTGATGTTTTCCCAAAGGGCACTGTGCTTCTTTTCAGCTTCCACGCCGTCATTTCCTTTTTCTGGCAAATCCTGCCCTGTCTCGTCGGTTCGCGCCGCTGCGGCAACGGCAGAGGCGCGGAAAATGCCCAATCTCGCGGGCGATCAGCTGGCAAGCGGACGCGCTTCGATGATGACGAAGGCCTGGGCCAGCGGATAGTCGTCGGTGATGGTCAGGTGGACCAGCGGTTCATGGCCCGGCGGCATCAGGCGCTGCAGGACCTCTGCGGCCCCACCGGTCAGATGCATGGTGGGCTTGCCGCTTCTGGCATTGACCACGCCCATGTCCTTCCAGAACACGCCCTGCGCCATGCCGGTGCCGAGCGCCTTCGACATCGCCTCCTTGGCGGCGAAGCGCTTGGCATAGGATTCGGCGCGGTTCTTGCGACCGTCGGAGCGGGCGCGCTCGATATCGGTGAAGCAGCGCTGGGTGAAGCGATCGCCGAAACGTTCGAGCGACTGCTCGATGCGGCGAATGTCGATGAGGTCGCTGCCAATGCCGATGATCATGGGCTTTTCCGGTTCACCTGGTTTTCAACAGATCAGATGCCCGCACCGGCCTGGACCGGCCGGTTCCTCGCCACTTCCGCAAGGCGCAGGTGCCGCCGCCGGCGAAAGCCGCGCACGACGTAAAAGGTCAGGCCATAGACGATCAGGCCGCTGAGCAACGCGGGCGGGACGGCGCCGATCAGCATGGGTTCGATCACCGGTCCCCAGAGGTCGGCCCAGCCGAAATTGCTGAAGAGATGGTGGAGGTCGAGGTGATGGCCGATGGTCGGATCACCTTCGCCGAGCATCCAGGTGCCGATCTTCCAGGTGGCGGCCCAGATGAAGGGAAAGGTCAGCGGATTGCCGAAGGTCGTCGCCAGCGCCGCGGCGATCAGATCGCCGGCGACCAGGTAGGACAGAAGCACGGAAACAATCAGATGCAGGCCGATGAAAGGCGTCCAGGACGACGCGATGCCGGCGGCCACGCCTGCCGCCACGGCGTGCGGCGAGGCACTGAGCCGCATGACGCGCATGCGGAAATAGTGAAACGGGCGCATGAAGCCCTTGGCCGGCCACAGCAGGCTGCGCAGCTTGTCGGCAATTCCAGCGGGTTTGCGGCGGCGAAACAACATGGGTCACATGTAGGGGATGAGGCCCCATACAGACAAGGGTGGCGGGAGCGAATTGCCCTGCCCTGCGGCCTTGGCCGCAGCTGGGCGCGCGGTTATGTCACGCGCGCCTCGGTCAATCGTCGTCGGCTACTTAGAAGCCGCTGCGGAACAGGCCGCGTTCGATTTCGCGCTGGCGGAATTCCAGGTCGACCATGTCGCGGGCACCGTTGAGGTAGGCCATTTCACGTTCGGCCGAAGTGGGGACGCGAAGGGCATTGGCAATCTTGCGAAGGGGCTTGAACATTTTCTCTGTCCTCTTTCTTTCTCTCTTATGTGAGGTGAATGTAATTGTGCGGCGCACAAACCACCAGATCTGAAAGAGGATCGCTGGCATGCGGCGTTTGCATGGCGCCCTAAGGAAGACTTAAGATTGCGGAAACCACGTTAACGCCGAGTGGCGCTACCGGCCGGCGGCCTTCATCAGCCGCGGGCGGATTTCGTCGTCCCAGATCAGCTCGCGGCAATCGCCGATGTCGACCCGATCGAGACGGAAACGCTTATCATCAGGACCGAAACCCGGACCAGCTGTTCCATCCGCCGCGTCGCAGAGGCCGGGCTCGGCCGGCAGATCGACGAGAATCGCGCCGCCGGCCGCGGTCTTCACACTGAATTCTCCGCCGTCGCACTCGATGCCGCAGAACGGAACGCCGCCGTCAACCGAACGGCATTCGCCGGAAAACTGGGCCGGTTCGCCGCCGTCGCGGAACCGCGTCTCGAAATTGAGGATGCTCCCATCGGCGCCGTGCCAATCCGGGCGATAGGCGAGCATGGCGATGTCCCTGACGTTCTGGTCCGGATGGGTTCGCAGATGGGCCGCATCATAGTGACGGGCGTAGCAGGCCCAGCCGAGTTCCCGCTCCTTCAACGCCCGCCCGTAGAGCACGCGCTGCTCGCCCTCGCCGGCGAGCGCCGGTCCGGCGGCCAGCAGTGCGACGAGCGTGACAATAAGTGTGCAGATCCGAGACTTCACCATGGCGAACGGCCCCCAAGCGGCCCGCCCGGCAGGCTTCCCTCGCCGGCCTGCGGTTTCCGCATGGTCCAAGATTGCATCATCGGCACCCCGGCGATCAATCGCCGGGGTGCCGGTCGCGCCAAGCCTTTGCCGGTCAGTCGTAGACGCGCTTGACCGTCGAGATGCAGTCCAGTTCCTTGACCTCGACCAGAAGCTGGTTCAGCTGGCGCAGGTCCCAGACCTCGATGTCGATCGCCATCTCGGTGAAGTCCGTGGCGACGCGCACCATCGACAGCGTGCGGATGTTGATGTCGAGGCGGGCGATGGTCTGGGCGACGGTCGCCAGCGTGCCGGGCTCGTTGATCGCGTTGATCATGATGCGCGCCATGAAGCGTGACTTGTTGGCCTCGTCGAGGTCCCAGCGCACGTCGATCCAGCGCTCCGGCTCGTCGTCGAACTTCTGCAGGGCGGATGCCTGGATGGGATAGATGGTAATCCCCTTGCCATCCTCCATGATGCCGACGATGCGGTCGCCCGGCACGGCGCCGGCTGGCGAGAAATGCACCTCGGCATTGCCGCCGAGACCGCGGATCGGCAAGCGATCCTCGGCCGCCGCTTCGCCCTCGCCCGGGCGTGCCTTGCCGGGGATCTTGAAGACCATGCCGTTGGCGCTGTTCATCGCGAACCAGCCCTCGTCGGTCGAGGGCTTCACGGTAACGCGTTCGTCCTGGTAGTCGGGATAGACGGCGCGCAGCACGTCGATCGACGACAGCTCGCCACGGCCGACGGCGGCGATCGCATCCTCGACATCGCGCTGGCCGAGACGGTGAAGGACCGGGCGCAGGGTGTCGCGCGAGAAGATCTTGCCGGCCCGCTCGAAGGTGCGTTCCAGAATGCGGTGGCCAAGACCGGCATACTGCTTGCGGATCGCCATGCGGGTGGCCCGGCGGATGGCGGCGCGCGCCTTGCCGGTGACGACGATCTGCTCCCACGCCGCCGGCGGAACCTGCACGCCGGAGCGGATGATCTCCACCTCGTCTCCGTTCGACAGGCGGGTGACGAGCGGCATGATCGAACCGTTGATCTTGGCGCCGACCGTGGTGTCGCCGATATTGGTGTGCACCGCATAGGCGAAATCGATCGGGGTGGCCCCGCGCGGCAACGCGATCAGCTTGCCCTTCGGCGTGAAGCAGAAGACCTGGTCCTGGAACAGTTCGAGCTTGGTGTGCTCGAGGAATTCTTCCGGATTGTCGCCTTCGGCCAACGCCTCGATGGTGTGGCGCAGCCAAGAATAGGCATTGCTTTCGCGCGACAGAAGTTCGCCGTCGCCACCGCCCTCGCCGTCCTTGTAGAGCGCATGCGCGGCGATGCCGTATTCGGCGATCTCGTGCATGCGACGCGTTCGGATCTGCAGCTCGATGCGCTGGCGCGACGGGCCGACGATGGTCGTGTGGATCGAGCGGTAATCGTTCTGCTTCGGCGTCGAGATATAGTCCTTGAACCGGCCGGGCACGACGCGCCAGCGGGTGTGCACGATACCGAGCGCACGGTAGCAGGACGGCAGGTCGTCGACGATGATGCGGAAGCCGTAGACGTCGGAGAGCTGTTCGAAGGACAAAGACTTCGACTGCATCTTGCGGAAAACCGAATAGGGCTGCTTCTGGCGCCCCTTGACCGAGGTGTTGATCAGGCCGTTGGCGACGAGCAGCTCGCGCAACTCGTCCTCGATCTTCTTGATCAGGCCTTCATTGCGCTGCGACAGCTCGGCGAGCCGCTGCGTCACGGTCTCGTAGGCTTCCGGATTGATGTAGCGGAAGGACAGGTCCTCCAGCTCGTCGCGCATGTCCTGCATGCCCATGCGGCCGGCAAGCGGCGCATAGATTTCCATCGTCTCCTCGGAGATGCGGGCGCGCTTGTCGTCACGCATATGCTCGAGGGTGCGCATGTTGTGCAGGCGGTCGGCAAGCTTGACGAGAAGCACGCGCACGTCGTCGGAGATCGCCAAAAGCAGCTTGCGCAGGTTCTCCGCCTGCTTGGCCTTCTTGGTGACGAGATCGAGCTTCTTGAGCTTGGTCAGGCCTTCCACGAGGCGGCCGATGTCCTCGCCGAACAGTTCGTCGATCTCGGCGCGGGTCGCATTTGTGTCTTCGATCGTGTCATGCAGCAGAGCGACGGCGATGGTCGACTCGTCAAGATGCATTTCGGTCAGAATGGCGGCGACTTCGAGCGGATGGGAGATATAGGGGTCGCCGCTGGCGCGCTTCTGCTTGCCGTGCTTCTGCATGGCATAGACATAGGCTTTGTTGAGCAGAGCTTCGTTGGCATCGGGCTTGTATTTCTGAACCCGCTCAACGAGCTCGTATTGCCGCATCATGCCAAGGCGCTCCATAAACGAAAAGCGCGCCAATCGACAGGGATTGGCGCACGTGACCGAGTTTCCGAGACTCTAAAGCCCGATTACTTGACGATTAGTAATCGTCGCTCTTTTCCGGCGGTACAAGGCCTTCAATGCCGGCCAGCAAATCTTCTTCCGACATCTGGTCGAAGCTGACGGTTTCCGGCAGTTCGTCCTCGTCTTCGTTCTTGGCTGCGACGGTGCCGCCGCTGATCAGCGCGCCGGTATCCTGTTCCGGCTCGTCGACTTCGACATGCTTCTGCAGCGAATGGATCAGGTCTTCCTTGAGGTCGCCGGGCGAAAGCGTTTCGTCGGCAATCTCGCGCAGAGCCACGACCGGGTTCTTATCCTTGTCGCGATCGACGGTGATCGGCGCGCCCTGCGAGATCTGGCGGGCACGGTGGCTGGCGAGCAGAACGAGCTCGAAGCGGTTATCTACTTTGTCGATGCAGTCTTCAACGGTGACACGGGCCATTGCCTGTCCTTTGCGCTCGGGAATTTAAGGATTTAGCAGCCCGATACAATCAATGGAAGGCAAATTCAAGTTTTTCGTCATCGACGCCGCCGGGGCGCGCCGCGTGCCGGTCAAAAATTGCATGCGCACGGCGACAAATTCAACCTATGCGTGCTTGGAATATGAGATTCCCTGCCCTAGATATTTCTTATATGAATATTTCATAATTTAAGTGGAGTATTCATGAGTGAAAAGGCAAGGTTTTGTTTTGATTGTCTTTTATCACTATCTCTTATTCCCAACAAAGGATATTAGAACGATGTTTGATCCCCGGGAAAAAATAGCACTCTTCATCGACGGCGCGAACCTTTACGCAGCCTCGAAGAGCCTCGGCTTCGACATTGACTATCGGAAATTGCTGAAGGCATTCCAGAAGCGCGGCTATCTTCTGCGCGCCTATTATTACACCGCGTTGATCGAGGACCAGGAATATTCCTCCATCCGCCCGCTGATCGACTGGCTGGACTATAACGGCTACAAGGTCGTCACCAAGCCGGCCAAGGAGTTCATCGACTCGATGGGCCGCCGCAAGGTCAAGGGCAATATGGACATCGAGCTTGCCATCGATGCCATGGAACAGTCCGAGACGGTCGACCATCTGGTGATCTTCTCCGGCGACGGCGACTTCACAACCCTGGTCGAGGCGCTGCAGCGCAAGGGCCGCAAGGTGTCCGTGGTGTCGACCATGGCGACGCAGCCGCCGATGATCGCCGACGACCTGCGCCGGCAGTCGGACCACTTCATCGATCTCATTTCGCTCAAGGCGGAAATTGGCCGCGATCCGAGCGAGCGCCCCGTGCGCCAGGTCGAACCCGCCCCCGCCAACGATATGGGCGAGTGATCGCGAAAGGGCCCGAAACGGCGCCCGATACCCAAAATCTAGTAGGTCCCGCACCAGATCGGGGCTGAATGCCGACCGGCAAAAGTCGGCGAAGAATTCGACAATCAATTGAAATTGCTTGGGTTTATCCAACGCGACGACGCAGCGACTCTCGGGGCCGTATCCTGTTCGCATGGCTGAATGCCACGACCGGTAAAAACGTCAAATCGCTGTAGATTTGACTATTATCATTCTCTTCATCAATTTACGTCTAATACTTCATTCTTCATTAATCGCGTCCGCGATGGTCAATCCCACGACGGTTTACAGTCGTTCGGGGGCGGAATATCTGCACAACAATTCTGCCCCCATATTTTTATAGGTTATAGCAATGCCCGGTCTTCAACGCTCCGTTTCCCAGCTCAACGATCGCCTTCATTTCCTCGGCCTCGACGCCGAAGAGCGTGCGCGCCTCGGAAGCCTTCAGCCTCTGATCAAGACGGCCATCGGCCCGGCGCTCGACGATTTCTATGCCCGCGCTAAGTCGCATCCCGAAACGGCCCGCTTCTTCGCCAGCGATGCCCATATCGCCCATGCCAAGCAGAAGCAGGAAGCCCACTGGACGCTGATCAGCTCCGGCAAGCTGGACAATCATTATGTGGAAGCCGTCTCGACCATCGGCCGCACCCATGCGCGCCTCGGTCTTGAGCCGCGCTGGTATATCGGCGGCTACGCGCTGGTGCTCGAAGGGATCATGGAGGGGGTGATCGCCGACGAGATGCGGGGCTTCATGCAGGGACGCAAGGCCAAGCGCCTGGCGCAGAACCTGACCACCATCATGAAGGCCGCCATGCTGGACATGGACTATTCGATCTCCGTCTATCTGGATGCGCTGGCCGAAGAACGGTCGCGGGCGGAGGAAGAACGTCACCGGCTGGAGCAGGAGCAGGAAGTGGCGCTCGCGGCTCTCGATGTGGCCCTCGGACGGCTTTGCACCGGCGACCTGACCGCGACGATCGACAAGGACCTGGCGCCGAAGTTCGACAATCTGCGCAACAATTTCAATTCGGCGGTCAACGCGCTCGCCGCAGCCTTTTCGGACATCTATGCCGAGGCCTCGCGCACGGCGTCCAACACCCGCGAACTGACCTCGGCCACCGACGAGATGGCCAAGCGCACGGAACAACAGGCCGCCGCCCTCGAGGAAACGGCCGCAGCGCTCGAACAGATCACCACGGTCGCCAAGCAGACGGCACTGCGCACCCAGGAAGCACGCGAGGCTGTCGTCGCCTCCGCCGACGAGGCGGTCCGCTCCGGCAAGGTCGTCGATCAGGCCGTCGAAGCCATGGGCGACATCGAGGCATCGTCGAAGAAGATCACCCACATCATCAGCGTGATCGACGAGATCTCCTTCCAGACCAATCTGTTGGCGCTCAATGCCGGCGTCGAGGCGGCGCGGGCCGGCGAAAGCGGACGCGGCTTTGCCGTCGTCGCCCAGGAAGTCCGCGAGCTTGCCCAGCGCTCGGCCGCGGCCGCCAAGGAGATCAAGACGTTGATCGACCGCGCCTCGCAGGATGTCGCGCGCGGCGTATCGCTGGTTCACAAGACCGGCGAGGCGCTAAGCACGATCGGCGAGCAGGTGCATGCGATCAACGGCCATATCGCCGCGATCACCACCTCCTCCCAGGAACAGTCGGCCGGCATCAGCGAAATCAATGCGGCGATCAACAGCATGGACCAGATGACCCAGCAGAATGCCGCCATGGTGGAGGAAACCAATGCCTCCACCCACGCGCTGCTGGAGGTGTCGCATCACCTGACGACCCTCGTCTCGCGCTTCACCGTGTCGAAGGAAATCGCCATGCCGCGCCAGTCGCAGGACTACCGCCAGCGCTACGCAGCCTGACCGGTAGGCGACAATCGCCCGCGGCTGAACGCTGCGAGCGACGAAACGGACAGCCGCGCCAACGGGCGCGGTTCATCAGATGGCTTCGAAATGGATCGGCTGGGCGCCCTGCCAGAGCACCATCCTGCCCATGGCCTCGAGATCTTCCCGCCCGTCGACGATTGTCAGGAAATGGTTTCCAGCCAGCGCGCCCATCTTGCTGGCGAAATGCGAGCTGCCATAGGCAAACAGAAGTTCGGTTTCGCTGTAGCCGCCCGGATAAAGCAGGATATCGCCGCGCGACGGGTGGCAGGTGTGGTTTTCGAACCCGGCGCCGAACTGGAAATCGCCGAGCGGCACCCAGACCGCCTCCCCGCTCCAGCGCGAATGGATCGTCTGGTTGCGGAACGGCAGGAAGCTCCTAAAGATCCGGCAGGTTTCCGGCGCCTTCTCGATCTCGAACCGCGCGGTGAAGACGAACGGGCCGATGCTGACCCTCAGCAGGTCCGCCATGTCAGCCGCCCGTCTTGAGCAGTCGGGACTTCTGCCGGTTCCAGTCGCGTTCCTTCTCGGTCTCGCGCTTGTCGTGCAGTTTCTTGCCCTTGGCGAGCGCCAGTTCCAGCTTGGCGCGGCCCTTCTCGTTGAAATAGATCTTGAGCGGCACCAGCGTCATGCCCTCGCGATTGATCGCCTGGCGCAGACGGTTGATCTCGCGCTTGTTGAGCAGGAGCTTGCGGCGGCGGCGCGGTTCGTGATTGAAGCGGTTGGCCTGCAGATATTCCGGCAGATGGGAATTGATCAGCCAGATCTCGTTACCCTCGTCCGAGGCATAGGATTCGGCGATGTTCGCCTTGCCTTCGCGCAACGCCTTGACCTCGGTGCCGGTCAGGGCAAGACCGGCCTCGTAGGTGTCGATGATCTCATAGTTGAAGCGGGCCTTGCGGTTTTCCGCGACAATCTTGTTGACGGTGCGCTGGCTGCCTCTGGGTGCCATGGTGATGATCCGATCCGCCCGGAATGCTTGTTGTTGGCCGGGCGGCGGGCATCCGTCCGGCTCTTGTCGTCGATATGTAATATAGCGGCCGCCACAAAAAAAGAAGCCGGGCAGAAACCGCCCGGCCTCATCGATCTGGCTGCGTCCGATCAGGCCAGAAGACCGGCGTGCTTCAGCGCCGCGTCGATCGCCGCCTCGGTCGAGGCCTCGAGCGTCGGCAGGAGCGGCAGGCGCACCGTGCGGCTCATGCGGCCGAGACGGTTCAGCGCATATTTCGCGCCACACAGGCCCGGTTCCATGAAGATCGCCTTGTGCAGCGGCATCAGGCGGTCCTGAAAGCCAAGCGCCTTCTTGTAGTCGCCGGCCAGCGTCGCCGCCTGGAACTCGGCACAGAGCTTCGGCGCGACATTGGCCGTCACCGAAATGCAGCCGACGCCGCCATGCGCGTTGAAGCCGAGCGCGGTCGCATCCTCGCCGGAAAGCTGGATGAAGTCGTTGCCGCAGGTGATGCGCTGGTCCGAGACGCGTTCGAGCTTGCCGGTCGCATCCTTCACGCCGACGATGTTCTTGTGCGCCTTGGCGAGCAGACCCATGGTCTCGGGGCTCATGTCGACGACGGAACGGCCGGGGATATTGTAGATGAAGATCGGCAGGGACACGGCTTCGGCGATCGCCGCGAAATGGGCGACAAGGCCCTTCTGCGTCGGCTTGTTGTAATAAGGCGTGACGACGAGCAGCGCGGCAGCGCCGACCTTCTCGGCATGCTGGGCAAGCTCGATCGCTTCCTTGGTGTTGTTGGATCCAGCGCCGGCGATCACGGGAACGCGTTTGTTCGCCACCTCGACGCACAGCTCGACCACGCGTTTGTGCTCGGCATGGGAGAGCGTCGGCGATTCACCGGTGGTGCCGACCGGCACCAGGCCGCTCGAACCCTCGGCGATCTGCCACTCCACATGAGCGGCAAAGGCTTTCTCGTCGACTGCACCGGTTTCGGTGAAGGGCGTGACGAGGGCGGGAATGGATCCCTGGAACATGCAACAAAACTCCTCAGGGCCGGCATCCATGCTTCGGCCGTATTCCTTGGCTACAACGCGCGCACATTACTTTGCCGACAGGGGCGCGACAAGCCGAGTATCCGGGCTTTTATGTCTGTTTCCCGCGCCTTTGCGGCGCGCATTTTTGCTTTCCCGGTAAGGTTTCGTTAATCTCGCGAATGGCTAATGGAGGGTATACGCATTTTCGGCGGGCAATCGTGATGAGGACATCCATTCTCCGGGCATCGGTTTTCGGCCTGACCCTCGCGGCGCTGCTGGGCGCCGCGGCGCGCGGAGCGCCGGACGTCGCGCCGGTCCCCTCCCCCAAGCCGCAAATGCCATCGGCCGCCGTCGCCCCGTCGCCCTCGCTGGAAGTGACCGGCGCCATTCCGCGCACCGCCCGCATCAACCCTGCAAGCCCCCTGCTCAAGGCAGGCCTCGACGCGCTGTCCAACAAGAAGGCCGCCGAGGCGCTCGCCATCCGCAACCGCATGCCGGACGGTCTCGACCGCCACATGCTGACCTGGTCGATCGCGGTTTCGGGCATGCGCGACATTCCGTCTTCGGAGATCGCCAGCGCCCAGCGCGAGCTCAAGGGCTGGCCCGGGCTTTCGGCCTTCCGCGCCAATAGCGAGCGGGCGCTCTACCGTGAGAATCCGGCCGCCGCCGACGTCATCTCGGCCTTCGGCCAGACCGCGCCCGAGACCGCCGAGGGCGCGATCATCCTCGCCCGGGCGCTGAGTGCCACCGGCGACAGCGACCGCGCCGCCAAGGTGCTGCGCAAGCTGTGGCGCGAGAACGCGCTCGACACCGACATGGAAGACCGCATCCTGGGCGAGTTCTCCGGCCTGTTTTCGGCCGGCGACCACAAGGCCCGCATGGATTACCTGCTCTATCGCGGCCGCGCGGCCCAGGCCAAACGCTTCTCCTCGCTCGGCGAAGCGCAATCGCTCTACAAGGCCTGGTCGGCGGTGCTGGCCAAGTCATCGAAATCGGCGTCGCTGCTTTCGGCGGTCGATCCGCGCTGGCAGTCCGATCCCGCTTTTCTCTTCGCCCGCATCGAGCATCTGCGCCGGCAGGACAAGTACGAAGAGGCGGCGAAGCTGATCGCCAAGGCACCGAACGATCCGGTCAAACTGGTCAATACAGGCGAATGGTGGAACGAACAGCGCATCGTTGCCCGGGGGCTCGCCGACGAGGGCAAGTTCAAGGCCGCTTATCAGATCGCCTCCCGCCATTTTGCCACCAGTCCGGTCGATGTGGCCGATGCCGAATTCCATGCCGGCTGGTACGCGCTGCGCGGGCTGAAGGACGCGGAGATGGCGGCCGGCCATTTCCGCAAGATCCTGCAGGTCTCCGACAAGCCGCTGTCGGCATCGCGCGCCTGGTATTGGCTGGGCCGCGCCGCGGAAGCGAGTGGCGACGGCAAGGCGCCGGAATACTTCACCAAGGCGTCGCGCTTCGCCAGCACCTTCTATGGGCAGCTTGCCGCAGCCCGGCTGAAGCGTAACGGGCTCGACATTCCCTACCCCGCGCCGAGCGAGCAGGATCGCCAGAGCTTTGCCACACGCGAGGCCGTGCAGGCCATCGCCCGATTCGAGGCGGCAGGACATGGCTGGCGGGCGGGGAGCCTTTACCGGGCGCTCGCCGAACAGCTCGACCGGCCGGGCGAACTGGCGCTGCTGACGGCCAAGGCGGAGCAGTCGGGCGACCATCATCTGTCGCTGCAGATCGGCAAGATCGCCTTTTCCCGCGGCATCAACGTGCCGGCGCTGGCCTTCCCGATCGGCGTGATCCCGGCCAGTGCCAATATCGGCGGCTCGGGCAAGGCTCTGGCCTATGCGATCGCGCGCCAGGAAAGCGCCTTCAACCCGGCCGCGGTTTCGCCCGCCGATGCGCGCGGCCTGCTGCAACTCATGCCGGGCACGGCCAAGGCCGTTGCCGTTCGCCACGGGCTCGCCTTCTCCAAGGAGAAGCTGACGACCGATGCCGGCTATAATGCGACGCTCGGCGCGCACTATCTCGGCGAACAGATCGACGCCTTCGGCGGATCCTATATCCTCACCTTCATCGCCTATAATGCCGGGCCGAAGCGCGTTCCCGAATGGATCGCCCGCTACGGCGACCCGCGCGGCAAGCCGATCGACGAGGTCGTCGACTGGATCGAGCGCATCCCCTTCCCCGAGACCCGCAACTATGTTCAGCGGGTCACGGAAAATTACCAGATCTACAAGAGCCGGTTGGGCCAGAAGGCGGATATCGTCGCCGACCTGCGTTACGGGCGGTGACATTGTCGCCGGCCCTGCCTTGGCGGCGCTGAAAAACAGGCTACATCTATGCTCCGGGACACAAAACGGAGGCAGGGATGTCAGCGGACTACGATCAGGGTTTCAGCACTCGCTCCGTCAAGACGGCCGACGGCCTCTCGCTTCACGTCCGGATCTACGGCGAACACCTGCCCGGCCGGCCGGTGGTCTGCCTGCCCGGGCTGACACGCAATTCGCGCGATTTTCACCAACTTGCGTCTATTCTGTCCCAGTCCGCCAACCCATCGAAAGTGGTCACCATCGATTCGCGCGGCCGGGGCCTGTCGGATCGCGATCCAGACAAGAGCCGCTACACGCTGCCCGTCGAGGCGCTCGACGTCATCACGGTCCTCGATGCGCTTCAGATCGAGCGCGCCGCCTTCATCGGCACGTCGCGCGGCGGGCTGATCCTGCATCTGCTGGCGGTGAGCCATCCCGAACGCCTTGCTGCCGTGATGCTCAACGACATCGGCCCGGTCATCGAAGTCGAGGGGCTGAAACAGATCCAGGCCTATCTCGGCCGGGAACGGCAACCTGGGGATTTCGACGAAGCCGCAGCGCTGCTCGAGCGGGTGCATGGCCCTGCCTTTCCGGCGTTAACACCGGCAGACTGGCGCGACATGGCGGATGCCATCTATCGGGAAATCGACGGCCGGATCGTCGCGGATTTCGATCCGGCGATCGCCGAACAGTTTCGCGCTGCGGATCTTGAGCAACCGCTTCCGGATCTGTGGAAGAATTTCGAAGCCTTTGCCGGCAAGCCGCTGATGACGATCCGCGGCGGGACGTCCCGCCTGCTGTCTGCGGAAACGCTGGCCGAGATGGCCGCGCGGCGTCCCGGCATGGTGCCGATCACCGCCGCGGGACAGGGTCATGCACCTATCCTGCACCTCGACGGCATCGCCGAGCGCATACAAAGCTTCCTCGCCGCCGCCGCCATCTAGACGCTTCGACCGTCCATTCTCGACGCGCATTGCTGCGTGGCGTGCGACAGCGGGTCCGCGGCTGTTGTCGGAGGACCAAGTTTGCAGGGGGCAAAAACGGAAAAAGCCCGATCTTTCGATCGGGCTTTCCCTATAAGATCTGGAGATCTTATTAGAACGAACGCTGCAGGCGAACGAAACCGGTCCAGTTACCTTCGGTAACGTCGGTGTCTTCGTAACCAGCGTAGGTCTTGAATGCCAGGCCTTCGGCGATTGCGTAGTCGAGGGTCAGACCAGCTTCCCAGCCGTCGATACCGTCAACGTGAGCGATATCCCAGTGGTATTCAGCGCCGGGGGTCAGCTTCAGCTTGTCGGTCAGCTTAGCAGCGTACGAGGCCGAAACGGTCCACTCGGAGAAGTCGTAGTACTGGTTGGTGCCGGTCGAGTAGATACCAGCGACGCCGAGGGTGCCCGGGCCGACTTCGGCTTCTACGATCAGACGAACAGCGCCTTCTTCGCGAGCGAAGTCGTAGCCGCCGAGCAGAGCTGCGGTAGCAACACCGAAGGTGCCGGATACCTGGGCTTCTACGCCAACGCCATCGTTCTCGCCAGCAGCCGAAGCCGACAGTTCGTCGATGAATACGCCAGCGGTGAAGGCGTCAGACGAGTACTCGTAACCGATCGAGTTGACCAGGTTCGAACCGAGGTTGTCGGTTTCGCCAGCGAGACCGGTGTCCCAGTAGTTGTAGAAGTAACCAACCTTGAAGCCGCCAACGGTGATGTAAGCTTCATCGAGAACGAAGCCGCTGTTGACGCCGTCTTCTTCACCCCAAGCCTGGAATGCGAAGAAGGAACCGATGGTGCCGACTTCCGAGTCGTTCTTGGCAGAGATTTCGAGACGGCCGCGGGTGCGGGCGTCGAGACCGAAGTCGTTGCCGTCAGCGTCGTCCTGGACGTTTTCCCAGTTCAGCTGTGCACGAACGTAGCCGCCGACCTTGAGGCAGGTTTCGGTGCCGGGGATGTAGAAGTAGCCGGTGCCGAAAGCGTCGCAAACGCGAACGTATTCCATCGGCTCGGGCTCAGCTGCAACGATAGCGTCGGCAGCCTGTGCGCCAGA
>Ga0180012_1000225_pt1 | contig 23356 bp, 22 predicted proteins | sample KR11_S2_MetaG_FD_122243 | JGI IMG/M metagenome (GOLD analysis project Ga0180012, IMG submission 122243) | Groundwater microbial communities from the Olkiluoto Island deep subsurface site, Finland - KR11_S2_MetaG | ecosystem: Environmental > Aquatic > Deep subsurface > Groundwater | place...
GAAGATGTCGAAGCGGTCGCCGAATTCATTGATGAGGTCGGTGAAGCGGCGGGTATCGGGTGCGCTTTCCTTGACGGCCTTGATGTTTGCCACGCCTTCGAGCGCGCGCAGCACGTCCGTGCCGATGTTGACGCGATAGGCAGGCGGATTGTTGTAGAGCATGATCGGCAGCGAGGTTGCCTCGGCAACGGTCTTGAAATGGGCGACCAGTTCTTCGGGCTTCGGCACATAGACCATGGCGGGCAGAAGCATCAGGCCGTCGGCGCCGGCCTTCTCGGCGTCGCGGGCATAGGCGACGGCGCGGCGCGTGTCGAATTCGGAGACGCCGGTGATGACCGGAACGCGGCCGGCGACGACTTCGACGGCGCCCTTGAGGATGGCGCGCTTCTCATCCGGGTCGAGCGAGTTGTTTTCGCCGCAGGTGCCCATGACAATCAGGCCGTGCACGCCGTCGTTGACCAGCGCGTCCTGCACCCGACGGGTGTTTTCGAAATCGATCGTCAGGTCTTCGTTGAATTGGGTCGTTACAGCGGGAATGACGCCGCGCCAGCCAGTGGTCATCGCAATCTCCTTGGGTTGGTGTGATATATCAGTATACAATTTGTCGACAGGAGGCAAGGTGGGCTGCGGGTATTTTTGCGAGGCAGGCTGAAGCCACCGGACTGGGAAACAATTTCGCCGGACAGGGCGTGCACATGGCTCGCCCCGTGGACGGTCGATCAGGCGAAGGGCTCGGTCGGACCCTTGGCGGGCGTGGTGAACCACTGAGGACCAGCCGCGGTCATGTGGATGTGGTCTTCGAGGCGAATGCCGAACCGGCCGGGGACGACGATCATCGGCTCGTTGGAAAAGCACATGCCTGCTTCGAGAGGGGTGTTGTTGCCGCGGACGATATAGGGCTCCTCGTGGATCTCCAGCCCGAGACCGTGGCCGGCTCGGTGGGGCAGGCCGGGCAACGCATAGTCCGGCCCGAGACCGTGGCGGACGAGGATGGCGCGGGCGGCGGCGTCGAGGCCCTCGCAAGGGGCGCCGAGCCGCGCGGCGTCGAACACGGCCTGCTGCGCCTCCCGCTCGATCGCCCAGATGCGGGCGAATTCGGCGGACGGCTCGTCCAGCATGTAGGTGCGGGTGAGGTCGGAATGGTAACCGTCGATGCGGCATCCGGTATCGACCAGGATGACATCGCCCGGCTTGTAGGTCTGGTCGCCGTCCGCGCCATGCGGCAGCGAGGTCGCTTCGCCGAACGAGACGATGCAGAAGCTCGAGCCGCCCTCGGCACCCAGCGCGCGGTGCTGGTCGTCGATGAAGCGGATGACTTCGGAGGCGCGGATGCCGGGCCTGATGAGGGCGTGGGCGCGCCTGTGGACCTCGAGCGTCAGGTTCATGGCGTATTGGATGATGGCGATTTCCGCGTCAGACTTGCGCAGCCGCTGGCGGCGGATGATCGGTCCGCCGTCGATCAGGCGCTCTGGGCCGAACTGGCGGGCCAGCGCGTGATAGACGAAGAGCGGCAGGGCGTCGTCGAGTGCCAGTTGCTCGCCCCGACCGAGCAGGGACGCGACGAGCGCGGCGCTGCTTTCCTCCTCCTGCCAGACGCGGATTTCGCCGGGCAGATGGGGAATGCTCTCGACGCGGCTGAGTTCGAAGCCCGGCACGATGTAGTGCAGAGCGGTGGGCGTGACCACGGCGCCGACGAGGCGCTCGCTCTGGTGCCAGACGAGCCCGGTATAGTAGCGCAGGCTTTCCGTCGAACCGAGCAGGACCGCACCGATCCCCTCTTCGACCATCACCGCCCGCAGGCGGATCAACCGCTGGGAGCGTTCCTCATTCGAGATCGGAGCCGGGGAAGAGTGGTCAGTCATCGTGTGTTCCTCTTCGATGAAGATGGCGGGGGCGGTCCATCATGCCGCTGGGTCGCTCACCGCATCTGCGGCGCGCGTCAGCGGAAACGGCCGGGCCTGAAGGGTTCGATGGACAGGCCGGTGGCGCGGCCTGCGGCAAGGTCTGAAACGAGCCTGCCGGTCGCGGCCGACTGGGTGAGGACGAGATGGCCGTGGCCGAAGGCATAGAGGATCGATGGGCTGGCGCTGGAGCGACCGATGACCGGCAGGCAATCGGGCATGGACGGGCGGAAGCCCATCCATTCGCGGCCGCCCTCGGTCTTGAGTTCGGGCAGGAAGCGCGAAGCCTTGGCCAGCAATGCCTTCGAGCGGCGATAATTGGGGGCGAGTTCCAGCCCGCCCAGTTCGACGGCGCCGCCCACCCGGATGCCCTCGGCCAGCGGCGTGACGACGAAGGCGTGGTCGTTGAAATAGAGTTCGCGCTGCAGCTGGAAATCCTGCGCCGGAAGCGTCGTGTTGTAGCCGCGTTCGGTTTCGAGTGGCACGCGGTCGCCCAGCCGGGCGGCCAACGGTTTCGACCAGGCACCGCCGGCGACCACGACCGTGCGGGCGGTGATCGTTGCGCCATCGGCGAGGGTGATGGTCGCGCCCTCCGCATGCGGGGCGATGTCCCGGACCTCGCCCTTGTGCAGGATGCCGCCACGGGCGGCGAAGAGATCGGCCACCGCACGGGTGAGACCCTTCGGGTCGTTCACCTGGATGCCGGCCGGCGCATACATGGCGTGGCGGAACTGCGGGGCGAGGCCGGGTTGCAGCCGCTCGATGTCCGCCCTGCCGACGCTGGTGAACTGGAAGCCGGCCTTTTCCTTCTCCAGCCAGTCCGGGGTGGCGGCGTTGAAGCTGGCCTCGCTGTCGTAGAGATCGAGCGTGCCGGTCTGCGTGAAGAAGGACGACAGCTCGGCGATCGCCCTCACGCGCTCCATTTCGCCGGCGGCGAGCTGCATCATGCCCGTCTGTGCGGCGATCCCGTGCGCAAATGCCTTTCGCGAGCTTGCCCGCCAGAAGCGCCAGAGCCATGGCACCATGTTCAACGCGTAGGCCGGCGGCAGGCTGAGCGGCCCCAGAGGATCGAGCAGCCATTTGGGCGCCTTGAACATGATGCCGGGCGAGGGGATGGGTATGATCTCGGGAAAGGCGAGAATGCCGGCATTCCCGGCGCTGGCGCCGGCGGCAACTTCGTCGCGCTCGATCAGTAGAACCTTGCGACCGTCGTTCTGCAGGTAGTGGGCCGCCATCACGCCTACGATTCCGGCCCCGATGACGACGACGTCAGCATTGGATTGGGCAGTCATATCATCTCTTCCGGTTGGTCTGTCTTTGGGTTTGGGTCGCCGATCGGGCGCGTTCAAAGGTTGCCGATCGCCAGCGCCTTGTGCATGTCGCGCGCGACATAGTCCTGGATCTGCCGGACGATCTGGCCGGCATGGGCGATCGCCAGGCGGTCGGCCTCTTCGACGTCGCCGCTCTCGATCGCCGCGATCATGTGCTCGTGTTCCTGGACATATTGCAGCGGCAACCGGTCGTCGAAGGTGGAATAGTAGAGCCGCAGGATGCGCCGGCCTTCGTCCAGCAGGCGGGCAAAGAAGCTCGTGTAATAGGGGTTGCCGCCCAGCTCGGCGATCGCGACATGGAACTCGCGATTGGCCTCGATCATCGCAAAGGCGTCCTGCGCCTTGACCGCGGCTTCGAATTCGCCCTGGCGACGGCGTATGGTCGCCATCAGCGCCGGGTTCCTCTGGCCCGCAGCGGCCCGGGTGGTCACCCGGTACATCAATGTCAGCGCATCGAAATAGGTCGGCAGGGTGGCGAAATCGATCGTCGAGACGATCGTGTTGCGGTTGGGCAGCGTGGTCACCAGGCCGTCGGAAGCAAGCCGCAGCAGGGCCTCGCGGACCGGCGTGCGCGACATGCCGAAGCGTTCCGACAGCCGCACTTCATCCAGCGCGCTTCCCGGCGCCAGGGTCATAGCCAGGATTTCCTGCCGCAGTTTGCTGTAGACCGTCTGGGTGCCCGAGCCTCTGGAACGCGGTGCTTCGGCCTGGGGATCGTCTGTCGTCATGTCTGTCACGGGTGAGTTCGCGCCTGAGCGCCAATGAATGATCACGCTTGCATGCATATTGTCGACAGAAGGTCGGCGCAACTGTTTTGTGCGCGCGCGTGCCTTTGTCGCAGATCGAACGGGCTGGCAGTGGCAGGCGCCAACGGGACAAGCGACGCCATTCGCCCGTTTTGGCGCGCGATGGCTAGTGTGGCGCGGGGATGGGTCTTCTAGAGGAAGACGTGTGCGGCGTTCGCATCGAAGGTCAGCCAGACGCCGGTGCCGCGCGGAATGCCGGATATGGCTTGATGGCCGAACGGAAGGCGGACGGAAACGGCCGTGCCGTCGGCGGTGCGGGTCGCCACATTGACGTGCGTGCCGAGGAAGGTGATGTCCTCGACCGTTGCCGGGAGCGCCATTTCCGTCTTTTTGGTCGAGAGCGACAGCCGCTCAGGTCTCAGCATCAACATTCCGTCCGTCTTGCGCGCGGAATTGCCGTGCAGGGGTATGTCGGAAACGATCAGGCCGTCGTTCAGGGCGATCCGGGCGCGGCCGTTGACTTGCTCTACCACGCGACACGGAAGGAAGTCGCTGTCGCCGATGAACTCGGCGACGAAACGCGTGGCCGGATCGGCGTAGAGTTGCTCGCCCGTGCCGATCTGGTCGATCACGCCGTGCGAAAAGACAGCGATGCGGTCGGACAGCCGTAGGGCCTCTTCCTGGTCGTGGGTGACATAGAGGATCGTCACTTCCGTCTGCTGGTGAATGCGCCGGATCTCGTGCTGGATTTCCTCGCGCAGCTTCTTGTCGAGAGCCGAAAGCGGTTCGTCCATCAGCAGCACCGGCGGATCGTAGGCCAGTGCTCTGGCGAGCGCCACGCGCTGCTGCTGGCCACCCGACATCGCCGCCGGCTTGCGGTCTTCGAAACCCTCGAGCCTGACGAGCGTCAGCATCTGGCGCACGCGCTCGGTGATCGCCGCCTTGGACCAGCCGCGCACCTTGAGCGGAAAGGCGATGTTGTCGCCGACGGAGAGATGCGGGAACAGCGTGTAGCGCTGGAAGACCATGCCGATATTGCGCTGGTGCGACGGCGTGTCGAGGATGGTCTTGCCGTTGAGCAGGATGTCGCCGCGCGTCGGCCGCTCGAAGCCCGCCAGGATGTAGAGCGTGGTGCTCTTGCCCGAACCGGAAGGTCCGAGAAAAGTCAGGAACTCGCCATGGTCGACGGTCAGGTTCACGTCGTGCACGGCGACAACAGGGCCGTATTGCTTGCGGATGCCGCGGATCTCGAGGAAGGGCGTCATGCTTTCATTCCTTTTTTCACCGCGGCTGCGATCAGCATCAGCAACATGGTGACGACGATGAGAAGGGTCGATGCGGCGGCGATCACCGGGGTCAGGTCCTGGCGTAGCGTTGCCCAGATCTTGACCGGCAAGGTCTGCAGCGTCGGGCTCGCCATGAAGATGGCCAGCACCACTTCGTCCCAGGAGGTGAGGAAGGAGAAGATCGCAGCGGAGAACAGACCGTGGCTGATGCTGGGCAGGGTAATCAGGATCTTCGCCTTCAGGGGAGAGGCGCCGCAGAGCACGGCGGCATCCTCGATCGACTTGTCGAAGCCTTCGAGGGCGCCGGTCAGCGCAAGGATCGAGAACGGCAGCGCGACCACCAGATGGGCGATGACGAAACCGGCCGTCGTGCCGTTGAGGCCTAGGCGCAGGAAGAAGGCGTAGAGGGCGACGGCCAGCACCACCACCGGCAGGATCATCGGCGTCATGAACAGGGCGCGCAGTGCGACGCGTCCGACGAACCGGCCGCGCACCAGGCCGAAGGAGGCGACAAGACCGATCAGCACGGAAAGGACCGTGACCATCAGGGCGATGCGGAAGCTCGTCCAGGCGGCTTCCAGCCAGCGGGGGTCGGCCAGCAGATCCTGATACCATTTGAGCGTCCAGGACGGCGGCGGAAAGATCAGCCATTGCGACGAACCGAAGGAGAGCGCGGCGATGAACAGGATGGGCAGCAGCAGGAAGACGGAGGTCGCGCCCGTGATCGCGAGCAGGATCCATTTCCAGGCGCCGAGGCTGTTGAGGTTGAGAAGCATCTCAGTGTTTCTCCTGTCCCGCGACGCCGAACAGCCTTAGCTGCACGGCATAGAGGCTCAAGGTGATGACGAGGAGCACCAGCGCGGCCGCCCCGCCCATGCCCCAGTTGACGAGTGACTGGACGAACTGGGCGATCAGCTCGGCCAGCATCATGTTGGCCGTGCCGCCGAGTAGCGAGGGCGTGACGAAGTAGCCGAGCGACATGACGAAGACCATCAGCGCGCCGGCGATCATGCCGGGGGCTGCGAGCGGCAGCAGAACGTGGATAAAGGCCTGGATGCGGGTGGCGCCACACAGCGCCGCGGCCTGCAGGATGGCCGGGTCGATCTTGCGGATCACGCCGTAGAGCGGAATGATGATGAAGGGCAGCATGATGTAGGTCATGCCGATCGTCACGCCGACCAGGTTGTTGACCATGACCAACGGCTGGTCGATCAGGCCTAGCCCCATCAGCGTCTTGTTGATCACGCCGGTGCGCTGCAGGAGAACCATCCAGGCATAGGTGCGGGCGAGCAGGTTGGTCCACATCGACAGCAGGATGATGGCGAAGACGATGTTGGCCTGCCGCTTCGGCATGATCGCCAGCGCCCAGGCGACGGGGAAGCCGATAGTCAGCGAGATCGCCGTCACCAGCGCCGAGACGAAGAAGGTGTTGAAGAAGATCTTGAGATAGGTCGAGCTGCCGAGCAGATCGATATAGTTCTGCAGACCGAGGACGGGTTCGGTGAAGCTCCGGGTGAGAAGCGCCAGTACCGGCAGGACGAAGAAGACCAGCACCAGCACGAGGGCAGGCAGGGTCGGCGCCAGCCCGCGCGGCAGCAACCGGCGACGGTGTGGCGCCTGCCTGCCATCTGCTGTTTCGGCGAGAGAAACCATAGCCATCACCTTGCGCAATCTTCTGTTCGCCCGGCGGTCCCGGCCGCTCTTGGCCGGAGCCTCGCCGATCATGGCCGATGGGGTGTCTTGGAGCCACCCCATCGGTTGGTCTGCTGCTTACTTGGCCTGCCAGGCGTACCAGCGTTCGCCGATCTCGTCGCGGTGTTCGGCCCAGTAGGCCGTGTCCGCATTGATCTGCGAGGCGGTCTGCTGATCGGGCAGCGTCTTGGCGATCGCCGGGTCCATCAACGCCGGCGACTTGGTGTTGGTCGGCGCATAGCCGGTTCCGGCCGCCATTTCGGCCTGGGCCTCGGGCGAGGTCGCAAACGCGATGAACTTCATCGCCGCTTCCTTGTGCTTGGTGCCCTTCGGAACGACGAGCGCGTCGGCGGCCGTGATGTTCTGGTCCCAGGAGGTTTCGACATTGACGCCGGTTGCGGCAAGCGCGGTCAGGCGACCGTTCCAGAAGGAACCAAAGGGCGCTTCGGCCGAGGCGAGCAGCTGCTGCGACTGGGCGCCGCCGGTCCACCAGATGATGTCGGCCTTGATGCTGTCGAGCTTCTTGAAGGCGCGGTCGAGATCGAGCGGATAGAGCTTGTCGGCGGCAACGCCGTCGGCCAGCAATGCCGCCTCGATCACGCCCGGGGCCGACCATTTGTAGAAGGCGCGCTTGCCGGGAAAAGCCTTGGTGTCGAACAGGTCCGCCCAGTTCTTCGGGCAGGCGGCGACGGCATCCTTGTTGCAGCCGACGACGAAGGAATAGTAGAAGCTGCCGACGGAATAGTCGGTGACGAAGCGCGGATCTAGCGCGCTCTTGTCGATGATCGAAAAGTCCAGCTTTTCGAGCAGGCCCTGGCTGCCGGCCTGGATGGCATAATCGCCCTCGGCATCGACGACATCCCAGGTCACGCCATTCGCCTCGACCATGGCTTTGATCTTGCCGTAGTCGGTCGGGCCGTCCTGCAGGACGTTGATGCCTTCCTTGGCGGTGAACTTGTCGGCCCAGGCGGATTTCTGGACGTCCTGCGTGGTGCCGCCCCAGCTGGTGAACACCATGTCGGCGGCGAAGCTCTGGCCGGTTACTCCCAGCAATACGGCCAGTGATGCGATGATGGTCTTGCTCTTCATGTTCCCTTGTCCTTGTTTGACGCTGTTCTTGACTGCGCATTCAAGGTCGTGGCCGCCGATAGCTTCTTCTGGTCGTTCCGGCCGCAACCTGCATTCCCTCGTGAGGTCAGCTGTGTCCTTCCGTGAAGAAGGGGGCTGGCTTCATGATCTTGTTCTCGGCGACCTCGATCAGGTCGCGGATTTTTGGCAGGAAGGCCTGCCACAACGGATCGGCCATGAGGCGGCCGCGGCGCGCCTCGCGATCATCGAGACTCTCGAAGGCCCATATGTGTACGATCTCGTTGATCGGGCCGATCTCGGAGAAGAAGTAGCCGACGAGCTGGCCGAGATGCTTCTTCTGGATGGCGATGCCTTCTTCGCCGACCACCTTGAGATAGCCGGGGATGGCGCCGTTCTTCATGCGGTAGGTGCGGATCTCGTAATACATCGGCTCACCGCATCACAAAGGGGTCTGGGAAGGGATCGTCGGAGGTCTTCAGCCAGACCGTCTTGGTGCGGGTGTAGTCGAGCACGGCGGCCATGCCGCCCTCGCGGCCGTGGCCGGACAGGCCGAAGCCGCCGAAGGGGGCGATGGGCGAGACGGCACGATAGGTGTTGATCCACACCACGCCGGCGCGGATGCCACGGGTCATGCGGTGGGCACGGCCGAGGTTCTGGGTAAAGACGCCGGCGGCAAGGCCGTAGAACGTGTCATTGGCCAGCGTCAGCGCTTCCGCTTCCGTCTCGAAGGAGACGACGGATAGTACCGGGCCGAAGAACTCGTTGACCAGCGAGGGGGAGGCGATGCCGTCGCAATCGAGGATGGTCGGCGGGTAGAAATTGCCCGGACCTTCCGGTCGTACGCCGCCGGTCAGCAGTTTCGCGCCGGCCGCCACGGAGGATCTCACCAGCGCATCGACGTGATCCACCTGGCGGCGAGTGGCCAGTGGTCCAACTTCGGTTGCCATGTCGAGCGGAGAGCCGATGCGGATCGCCTCCGCCTTGGCTTTGAGGCGAGCGAGAAAGGCATGCTTGATGCTGCGTTCGACGATCAGCCGCGAGCCGGCCACACAGGACTGGCCGGTCGCGGCGAAGATCCCGGCGACCTGGGCATTCACCGCGCTCTCGAGGTCCGCGTCGGCGAAGACGACGAAGGGCGACTTGCCGCCGAGCTCGAGCGACGTGGAGGCGAGGTTTTCCGCGGAGTTACGCACGACGTGGCGCGCCGCTTCCGGACCGCCGGTGAAGGCTACGTGGGCGACCTTCGGATGACGCGTGAGCGCTGCGCCGCAGGCCGGTCCGAAGCCGGTGATGATATTGACGACGCCGGCGGGGAAGCCGGCCTCATGCACGAGGCGGGCGAATTCGAGCAGCGGCGCCGGGCCATCCTCGGAGGCCTTGACGACCATCGTGCAGCCGGCGGCAAGAGCGGGTCCGATCTTCACGGCGGAGAGGAAGAGCTGACTGTTCCACGGCACGACCATGGCGACCACGCCGACGGGCTCGCGTCTCAGCCAGACTTCAATGTCCGGCTTGTCGATCGGCAGGTGGGCGCCTTCGATCTTGTCGGCGAGGCCGGCATAGTAGCGATAGTACTCCGCGACATAGGCGATCTGCGCGGAGGTCTCGCGGATGATCTTGCCGGTGTCGCGGGTCTCGAGTTCGGCCAGCGTCTGAGCATTGGTGGCGATCAGGTCGGCGAGTCTGTAGAGGAGCTTGCCGCGCTGGGTCGCGGTCATCCTGGCCCAGGGGCCGTCATAAAGGGCGCGATCGGCCGCCTCGACGGCGCGATCCACGTCGGCCTCGCGCGCTTCCGGCATCTCGGCCCAGACTTCGCCGGTTGCGGGATCGAGACTGTCGAACCGCGCTTCACCGTCCTGGAATGAGCCGTCGATATAGAGCTGAAAGCGCTGCATGGTGCTACTCCGAAAAGGCCGGCATGACATCGCGGATGAAGCGTTCGAGCGAGGCCTTCTTGCGCTCGAAGCTCATGCCGGTGTCGATCCAGAAGGAATATTCGTCATAACCCATCGCCTCATAGGCCTTGAGGCGGGCGATCACTTCGTCGGCCGTGCCGACGGGAAGGTTCTTGTGCATCACCTCCGGAGACAGATTGGCATTCGCCGCCATCTCTTCCTCCGTCAGCCGTTCGATCAGGCCCTGATGGATCGGCTTCTCGTTCTTGAACCAGGCGAAGAAGTAATTGTAGTAGACGCTCAACTCCCTTGACGCCTGGGCGATGTCGTTGCTGTCAGAGCCGACATAGGTGTGCAGGAGAAGCATGATCTTCGGACGGGCGACGTCCGGCGCCTTCTCGCAGGCCGCGTTGAAGCGGCCCATCAGGCTTTCGATCTCCGGATCGCCGTTCCACAGCGGGGTGACCTGGACGTTGCAGCCGTTGGCCACGGCGAATTCGTGGGAGTTCGGGTCGCGGGCGGCGACCCAGATCGGGATCGGTGCCTGCAGCGGTTTCGGTGCGGAAGTCGTTTCCGGGAACTTCCAGAACTCTCCGTCATGGGCATAGTCGCCTTCCCACACGCCCTTGACGGCTGGGATCAGCTCGCGCATGCGCTGACCGGCGCCCCAGGCGTCGAGACCCGGCATGAGCCGTTCGTATTCGAAATTATAGGCGCCGCGTGCGATCCCGAGGTCCAGCCGGCCATCGGTGATAATGTCGGTCATGGCGGCTTCGCCGGCGAGCTTGATCGGATGCCAGAAGGGGGCGATGACCGTGCCGGTGCCGAGGCGCACATTCGTCGTGCGGCGCGCCAGATCGGCGATGGTCACGAAGGGATTGGGGGCGATGGTGAAGTCCATGCCGTGGTGTTCGCCGGTCCAGATTGCGTGCATGCCGCCCTTGTCGGCGATCTCGCAGAGCTGGACGAATTCCTCGTAGAGGCTCTTGTGGTTCTGGCTGGCGTCCAGCCGTTCCATATGGACAAAAAGCGAGAACTTCATGCGGATGCCTTCCTGGCGATTGAATGAACACGGCCGGCCGTCTCGTTGCCGAAATAGACGCCGAAGTTTCCGATCGAACTTTCCATGACGTAGCGGTTCAGGATATCGGCCGTGGGCGAGCCGGCGCGCTTTTCTTGTGCCAGCTGCTCGAGGCCGACGAAGGTGCCGGCGCGCTCCTTGCCTTCGCCGGCAAAGGCCCGGTAGACGATGTGCTGACGGCCGTCGCTCGATCCCTCATAGACGGAATAGAGGAAGCCGATGGTGATCGGCAGTCCGGTGAGCTGTTCGAGATAGGATTTGAGCACATCGAGCGGCTCGCCCTGATCGACGACACAGCCCGGGAGGTCTCTGGCATCGTCGCCCACCAGCAGAATTTCTCCGGCTCGCTCGACCACCGCACTGAGGTGCAGGTGGCCCTCGCTCGCGGCGGATACCGCCTTGCCGGCCAGCGTTGGCGTGAAGTAGCCGCCGCGCACATAGCCCAGACCGTTGCGGCCGCTGTTGCCGAAGGCCTCGACGCGGCCGAGCAGGATGACATGATCCCCGGCTTCGATCACCTGTTCGAGGCGGCAGTCGAACCACGCCGCCACATCGGCAAGCACCGGAGAGCCAAGGGGCCCGAAAGCCCAGTCGACGGTAGCAAAACGATCCTCGACCGGACGGGCGAAGGTGTTGGACATTTCCTTCTGGCTGTCGGAGAGGATATTGACCGCGAAGCCGCCAGCCTCCGTCATCGCCGCGAAATTGCGCGAGGTCCGGGCAAGACAGATCAGCAGCAAGGGCGGGTCGAGCGAGACCGAGCTGAAAGAATTGGCCGTGAAGCCGAGGGGCTTGCCATCCGGCCCGACGGTCGTGACGACGGTTACGCCGGTGGCGAAGGCGCCGAAGGCATCGCGCAGGGCACGGGGGTCGAAGGCGGTCGTGGTCATGCGGGGACCTCCGGCAGTTGCAGCCATTCGAGGAGGAGACGATTGACTTCTTCCGGCGCGGTCAGGTTGACCATGTGGCGATGTCCGTCGATGATCCGCGCATAGCCGCGCGGAGCAAGTGCGGCCATCGTCTGCGCCATGGCCGGCGTTGAATTCGGATCGTCCGAGCCGGTCAGGAAAAGCGCGGGGCAGGTCACTTCGCTCCACCGGTCCGCATAGGTCGCGTCGCCTCCGGCAAAGGCACCGTAGGCAGTCGCATAGGCGCCGACATCCATCAGGCTCAGCCACTCTCTCGTCAGCTCGCGGGCGAGGGCGCTTGCCGCATCATCGGCGAACCAGCGGGCGACCGGACCGTCGATGTCGATCCCGGTCGATGTGATCGAGGCGGCCCGTTCCAGCACAGCTGTCTTGGCGGCGGCGTCCCGGCGGTGGACGCCGTTCAGCAGGGCGACCCGGCGAATGCGCGCGGGGAAAGTCGACACGGCACCGCCGGTTATGAGCGCGCCCATGGAGTGGCCGGCGAGATTAGCCCTGTCGAGCGAGAGCGCATCGAGAAAGCGGACGAGCCAGCCAACGAAGGCCTCGAGGTCACTGCCGCCCGGCAGCGCCGCGCTTCGGCCGTGGCCCGGCATGTCGACTGCGATGACGCGATGGGTGCGGCTTAATGCGTCGATCTGCGGCGCCCATGCGTCGAGCCGCATGCCGACGCCATGGATCAGGACGAGCGGTTCGCCTCGTCCCGTGTCGCTATAGGCCGTGCCGTCCAGCGTGACCCTGCGCTCGATGGGCGGAAGCGCCTTTGCTGCGAGGGGGGAGCTGACGACGGCCATTGTCCCTGCTCCGCTCAGACGCCGGCCGGATTCTGGATGTCCTGGCCAAGATCCCTGAGATCCTGGTAGCGGTCGCCGATCCGGTGGTGTGGACGACCGCCGACCGATGCGCCAAGGCCGATGACGATCTCGTCCGCCGCCGGGGCATCGGGAATGGATGTCTGGATGGTCAGGTAGTGGGAGCGGCGCCCTTCGTCGCTCTTGTCCATCAGCGGGATCATGATCGCCGCATTGGCCGGGCCGCGCGTGTTGCAGAAGGCAAGGTAGGACTTGGCGCCGACGGCGGTACGATAGTGATTGCCGAAGCGCAGGGTGTGGATCAGCGCCGACGCATGCTCAAGTTCGCCGTCGAGCCCGACCACTGCCGTCTTGCCATAGGCCTCCACCGCTTCACCCGAGCCGACGGCGTCGAGGATCATCCTGGTGAGCAGCTCGCCGAGGATCGGGGCCGCTTCGTGGATCTCCGGCTTGAGATCCTCGACGAAACCTCGGCCGGCCCAAGGGTTCTTCACCACGGCGAAGGCCGAAAAGAGCTTCAGCGGAGTGGTCGCCTGCTTTCCGCCTTCGATCAGAGTGGTTTCAATCTGCAGCAAAGTCTTGCGTATCTGAAGGGTCATGGTCGCGTCTCATCTCTTTATGGTATTATGGTATACCATGATATAGGCGAGTCAAGCGACTTGTCGGAAGGGAATGTTTTTTTCTTTTTACGAAAATTTCGAGCGCAACTCATACTGCCGGATGACGATGTCGCCCGACGGATTGAACCCTGATTGTTCCAGCATCGCGCACGCAATCGCGATGGCCCGCAAAGCGGTGGGTCAGCCTGCGGCCGCCATCTGCTCGCGCAACACGGCCTCGGCAATCGAGGCGGCACGCTGGACATGTTCGGCGGCGGCGCGTTCGGCCGCAGCACCGTCGCCGGCACGGATGGCATCGACGATCCTCTGCATCTGCGCCGGGCCCTCCACCGATCTGCGCTCCGTCTTGATGGTCATGGAGCGCAGGTGGTTGATGCGGACCATCATCAGCTTCACCACGCTCCAGGCAACGTGGCGGTCGATGCTGGTGAACAGCGTTTCGTAGAACCGGGTGGTGTGGGAGAGAACCTGGGCCATGTCGTTGTCGTCATAGGCATGGCGAATGTCGGCCAGCGCCTTTTCCAGTTCCGCGACGATCGCGGGGTCGCGCTTTTCGGCGCACAGCCGGGCGGCCATGCCTTCCAGCGCGCCGCGGATCTCGTAGATCTGGCGGGCTTCGTCGAGGTCGAGCCGCGCGACGATCGGTCCCTTGTTTGCGGGGTTGGACACCAATCCCTCGGATTCCAGATGGCGCAGAACCTCGCGCACGATGGTGCGGCTGACGCCGAGCTGCATGCAGAGATCACGCTCGACGAGACGGTCGCCGGGCCTGAAATGGCCGCTGAAGATGGCATCGCGGACCTTCTCAAGTGCCAGTTCGCGCAACGTCTTGGAGGGTCTTTCGACGCGGATCGCGCCCTCGGTCGAAGAATTTGTCATCTGGCTATCCACATACCGCAGCAAATCTGCATTCGATATTATGGTCTACCAAAAATGGATGAGCCGCAAGCCTCCTGTCGAAAGCCTGCGGCATTGCCCTCAGCTTTCGAGCAGCCTGTCCCACCTCGCGCGTGGGAGAACGGTGCGGCGGATCAGGCGAATTCGGCGCTCATGACCTTGAGTTCGTGCCACAGGCTTTCGGCAAATCCGCGCAGCACCAGAAGCTCGAACTCGTCTTCGCCGCTTCGGGCGAGGTTGGCGCCGATATGGCCAATCAGCGTCATCGTCGCGTGGCCGATCGCAAAGGCTTGCCGGTGCAGATCCACGGCGGTGCCTTTGGCAAGCACCTGCCGGACCTCAGGACCACGAATGCGCAGCCGGGTGCGGCCATGGGTCTGGTCCACCACATAAGCGATGCCCGCGAGCCGTGCGGCGATCTGGCCGATGTCGGTCGCCTCGTCCGAGACGAAAAACCACTGGCCAGGCCCGGCTGCACGAAGGGCATTCGGAGCCAAGGGGGCGAGTCCTGCATTTACCGCGGCGGTATCGAATTTTCCCGGCTGGCCGAGCAGTTGCAGGACCGAGCCCTCGGTGACGATCTCGAGCGTCAGGGCGCCGAAGCGGATCGGCTCGACGGCATCCACCGCCGGGCGGCGGGTCAGCGGAAAATCGGACATGAGCGCGTCAGACATGGAGCTTCTCGTTTTCAGGATCGAAAAAGACCGGGCGGGTCAGTCGGGCGGGGGTGAACTCGTTGCGCAGGCCGTTCCAGGCGAGAACCTCTTCGCCATGGCGGGAGGCGCCGCCCTTGACCAGGGCCAGGCCGATGGTCGAGCCGAGATGCGGCGAGAAGCAGCTGGAGGTGACGTAGCCCTGATCGTTTTCCAGGGTGGCCGCCGCATCCTTGGCGAGGATGTGCGAACCCGTCCGGAAGGAGGTCGCGGGATCGAGCGGTACGACGCCGACGAGCTGCGGCCGATCCGGATCGGTCAGGCTCTCGCGCGACAGCATGTGCTTGCCGATGAAATCGGCCTTTGCCGTCGACACCATCTTGGCGAAGCCGAGATCGGCCGGCAGGACGGTGCCGTTGATCTCGTTGTGGGTGACATGGCCCTTCTCGACGCGCAGGACGGCCAGCGCCTCGATGCCGTAGGCGCAGATGCCGTGCTCCTTGCCGGCTTCCATGACGGCATCGGCGACGCTTTCGCCGAAGTCAGCCGGCACGGCCAGTTCATAGGCAAGTTCACCGGAGAAGGAGATGCGGAAGAGACGGCCCTTGAGGCGGCCGCCGAACAGGGAGACCTCCCTGGCCGCCAGATAGGGGAAGGCCTCGTCGGAAATGTCCTCGTCGACGATCCTTTGCAGGATCAAACGGGCTTTCGGTCCGGCAAGTGCCATCTGCGCCCACTGGTCGGTGACCGAGGCGAACCGCACGTCGAGTTCCGGCCACAGCGCCTGGGCACAGAATTCGAGATGGTTCATCACGCCCGCCGCATAGGCGGTGGTCGTGGTCATGAAATAGCGGTCTTCCGAAAGTCGGCTCGTCGTGCCGTCGTCGTAGATGAAACCGTCCTCCCGCAGCATCAGGCCGTAACGCGCCTTGCCGACGGGAAGCTTCAGGAAGCCGTTGCAGTAGACGCGGTTGAGAAACTCCGCGGCATCCGGTCCGCAAACCTCGATCTTGCCGAGCATGGATACATCACAGAGGCCGGCATTGGCGCGAACGTTGAGCACTTCGCGATCGACGCTCTCGCGCCAGCCGGTTTCGCCTGCCCGCGGGAACCAGGCCGAGCGATACCACAGACCCGTCTCGACGAAGGTCGCGCCGTTCTTTGCCGCCCAGTCGTGCAGCGGCGACTTTCGCACCGGCTGGAAATCCTTGCCATGCGAGGTGCCGGCCAGCGCGCCGAAGGAGACCGGCGTGTAGAACGGACGAAAGGTCGTCGTGCCGACTTCGACCGGCGAGATGCGTCGCGCTTCGGCCAGCAGGCCGATGGCGTTGATGTTGGACAGCTTGCCCTGGTCGGTCGCCATGCCGTTGGTGGTGTAGCGCTTGGCAAGCTCGACATGGCCGTAGCCTTCCTGAACAGCGAGGCCCAGGTCCTTGAGGTGAACGTCGTTCTGGTAGTCGACGAAGGCCTTGCTCTTGATGCCCGGGATCGACCAGAGCGGTTTGGCTGGTGTTGGGGCGATGTCGTTTTCGATGACTGGCGGTTCGAGTGACGCGCGGCCCATGCCGAGCTCGGCCAGGGCAGCATTTGCCGTATCCAGCGCGGAGGAAAACGCCACGCTCAACCCGACGATGCCGGCTGCCGAACCGGCGAGCGCCAGATCTTTCAGACTGTCCGGCGCGAGGAAGGCGGAATGCGAGTCCGACCATTGCGGCTTGCCGCCACGGTGGCAGGCGAGATGGATGATCGGGCTGAAGCCGCCGGACGTGGCGAGGCTGTCGACGTCCAGCCTTTCTGTCTGGCCTTCGCGCCAGACTTCGATGCCCGCCAGGGACTTGCCGCCCTCGGCATTGGCGACGAAGCCGCCGCGCACCAGCCGGGCCCTGCCGGCATAGGCGATGGCCGCGTCGCGCCGGCTGTCGATGAGGGCCGCCACTTCGATGCCGGCCGCTTCGAGATCGGCCGCAAGCGCGTAGCCGCTGTCATTGGTGGTGAAGACCGCGGCCTTCTTGCCTGGGGCGACGCCGTAGCGGTTGAGATAGCTGCGCATGGCGCCGGCCATCATCACGCCGGGAATGTCGTTGCCGCCGAAGACCAGCGGCCGTTCCTCAGCGCCGGTGGCAAGGATCGCCTTCTTCGCGGCGATGCGCCACAGCCGCTCGACCGGGCGGCTGGACGCGGGCAATGCCACATGCTTCTGCACGCGCTCGACCGCGCCGAAGACATTGCCGTCATACCAGCCGAAGGCGGTGGTGCGCGGCAGGAGCTCGACATTCGGCAGGCTCTCAAGCTCGGCAACGACCCCTGCGGCGAAGGCGGCGGCGGGCTGGCCATTGACAAGGGCAGCGTCGCTCAGCAGATAACCGCCGAGCCCGGCATTCTCATCGACGAGTATGACGCGCGCGCCGGCGCGGCCGGCGGCCAGCGCCGCGGTGAGACCGGTCAGGCCTGCGCCGACGACCAGCAGGTCGCAATGCGCCCAGCATTTCTCATAGACGTCCGGATCGGTATCGTAGCTTGCCCTGCCGAGGCCTGCGGCCTTGCGGATGACGGGCTCGTAGAATTTCTCCCAGAGTGCGCCCGGCCACATGAAGGTCTTGTAGTAAAATCCGGCCGAGAGGAAGGGCGACAGCAGGCCGTTGATCGCGCCGATGTCGTGTTCCAGCGAGGGCCAGCGGTTCTGGCTCTTCGCTTCCAGCCCTTCATACAGTTCCTGCATGGTGGCGCGGGTGTTCGGCTCGGTACGTCCGCCCCGGCCGATAGTCATCAGCGCATTGGGTTCGGCCGCGCCAGCCGTCAGAATGCCGCGCGGGCGGTGATACTTGAAGCTGCGGCCGACCAGCGGCTGGCCGTTGGCGAGCAGGGCAGATGCCAGCGTGTCGCCGTCAAGGCCCTGCATCGACTTGCCGTCGAAGGTGAACGAGAGCGGTCTTGCCCGGTCGATCAGGCCGCCCTTTGCCAGACGATAGGAGGTCATGCGCTCACCTCGGCCTTGTCGGCGGCGTCGCGGCTGCCGTGGATTTCATGGGTGGCGGTATCGCGGGACACGACGAGCCAGCGGCGGCAGCCGGACGTGTGGTGCCAGTATTCGTGATAGGCTCCGCGCGGATTGTCGCGCAGGTAGACATAGTCGTACCAGACGTCAGGTCCGGCATCGGGCGATGGGCGGGCAAGGGCCTCGCCCCTGACGGTGAATTCTTCCTTAGGTCGAAGCCCGCAATGGGGGCAGGGGATGCGGCTGGCCATGGCACTCGTCCTTCAATGCAGGTTCGGCTGGGCGCCCTGGCCCTTTTCGTCGATCACGTAACCGCGACGGAACCGATCGAGGCGGAAGGCCCGGGCGGTCTCGTGCGGCTCCTCGCGGGCGATCAGGTGGGCGAAGCAATAGCCCGATGCGGGTGTCGCCTTGAACCCGCCATAGCACCAGCCGGAATTCAGATAGAGATTGTCGAGATGGACTTTGTCGATGATCGGCGAACCGTCCATGCTCATGTCCATGATGCCGCCCCAGGAGCGCAGGACCCGGATGCGCGACAGCGCCGGGATCATCGCCTTGCCGGCTTCGGCGACATGCTCGACGGTCGCGAGATTGCCGCGCTGGGCATAGGAATTGTAGCCGTCGATGTCGCCGCCGAAGACGAGGCCGCCCTTGTCCGACTGCGAGACGTAAAAATGTCCGGCGCCGAAGGTGACGACGCAGTCGATGAAGGGCTTCAGCCCTTCGGACACGAAGGCCTGAAGCACATGGCTTTCGATCGGCAGCTTGAGGTCGACCATCTCGGCGACGCGTGAGGAATTGCCGGCGGCAGCGAGTGCGAGCTTGTTGCAGCCGATGAAGCCGCGGGTCGTTTCCACGCCGACCGCCTTGCCGTTTTCACGGCGGATGCCGGTCACCTCGCAGTTCTGGATGATGTCGACGCCATGCGCGTCGGCGCCGCGGGCATAACCCCAGGCCACCGCATCGTGACGCACCGTTCCGCCGCGCTGCTGCAAGAGGCCGCCCTGGATCGGGAAGCGGGCATTGTCATAGTCGAGGAAGGGCAGCTTCGCCTTGACCGCCTCGCGGTCCAGCAGTTCGGCGTCCACCCCGTGCAGCCGCATCGCATTGCCGCGGCGCGTATAGGCGTCGCGCTGGGCGTCGGAATGGTAGAGGTTCAGCACGCCGCGCTGCGACACCATGGCGTTGAAGTTGAAGTCCTGCTCCAGCCCTTCCCAGAGCTTCATCGACAGTTCGTAGAACGGGTTGTTGCCCGGCAGCAGGTAGTTCGAGCGGATGATCGTCGTGTTGCGGCCGACATTGCCAGAGCCGATATAGCCCTTCTCGACCACGGCGATGTTCCTGATCCCGAAGACCTTGGAAAGATAATAGGCGGTCGACAGCCCGTGTCCGCCACCGCCGACGATCACCACGTCGTAGTGCGGCTTCGGGTCCGGCTGGCGCCAATGGGCGGCCCAGTTCCTGTTGCCGCGCAGTCCGTTGAGGAAAATCGAAAGAGCGGAATAGCGCATCGTGCCGCCTGCTGTTTGGAGGAGGTCTGCAGCATACGTCCGCGACGAGTTTTATGAATTGCACAAAAGAGACGGATAAGGATAGAAATGGGCCGTGACAGATGTTTCGCCTTCTTCGACGCACCGCTATGGTTTTGCGCTGACCCCCAACTTCGCGCTGATGTCCTATGCATCGGCGACTGAGCCGTTGCGCGCGGCCAATCTGATCGCCCAGACCCCGCTCTATGAGGTCGTCCCGCTCTCGATCGGCGGGCGGCCCGTATTATCCTCCGCGGGCTTCTCCATCTCCTGCCGGGACATAGCCGGGGCCGGCAGCGACTATCACACGATCTTCGTCGTCGCCGGTGGCAATCCGGAAGACTGGAAGCAGGCGGCAGGCCTCCATCCGGCCTTGCGGCGTCTTTCGCGCCAGGGCGTCCGGATCGGCGGCATTTCCAGCGGCTCCTATCTTCTTGCCGCTTCCGGCCTGCTGGACGGTCGTGACTTCACCATTCACTGGGAGCACGCGCCGGCCCTGGCCGAAGCCTTTCCACAGCTTGTTCCGCGTCAGGCGCGCTATGTGCTGGACGGTGATCGCATCACCTGTGGCGGCGGCGTCGCACCGCTCGACATGATGCATGCGCTGATTGCCGGGCGCATGGGACAGGCCTTCGCGCGGCGGGTCAGCGACTGGTATCTGCACACCGCCGTCGCCGAGCCCGGCGGGCCGCAGCGGGGCTCATCGGCGGAGCGCTTCGGCACGCATCATCCGGCCCTCGTCACGGTGCTCGAAACGATGGAAACGACGATCGAATATCCGCTCTCCCGCCGTGACATGGCGCGTCTGGCCGGCATCAGTCCGCGCCATCTCGACCGCCTGTTTGCCGAACACATGCCGGCCGGTTTTCTCGAAAGTTACCGCAATATCCGGCTCGATCATGCCCGCAAGCTGCTCGAACAGAGTCCGCTCGCCATTTCGGAGGTCGCCTTTGCTACCGGCTTTTCGAGCGCCTCGCACTTTTCGCGGGCTTATAAACAGCGTTTTGGCATCCAGCCGAAATCCGTTAGAGCGTAGATGAGACAAAGGCGGTTCGGCGCGCGAACCGGGAGTGAGGGAGAGATGCCAGTGGACAGGAAGAATGCGGCAAAGGCGGCGAAGGTCGCCAAGGCGGTTCTGGCGCAGAATCCCCATGCCGTGCGCGAACCGCGGGCCAATACGCTGGAAATGGCGATCGGCCACGAGGTGCGAACTTATCGCAAGAAGCTGGGGCTGACGGTCGCCGACCTGGCATCCGCCACCGGCATGTCGGTCGGCATGCTGTCGAAGATCGAAAACGGCAATATCTCGTCCTCGCTCAACACCCTGCAGTCGCTCTCCACCGCGCTCAGCGTGCCGATCACCGCCTTCTTTCGCGGCTATGAGGAGCCGAAGAGCGCCAGCTTCGTCAAGGCGGGCGAGGGCGTCGACATCGAGCGGCGCGGCACGCGCGCCGGCCACCACTACAGCCTGCTCGGCCATATCGAGAACAACACGTCGGGCGTGGCAGTGGAGCCCTATCTCATCACGCTCAACGCGGAATCGGACATCTTCCCGACCTTCCAGCACGAGGGCATGGAGTTCCTCTACATGATCGAAGGCGAGGTGGTCTATCGCCACGGGGAGAGCCTCTACCGGATGCAGCCCGGCGACAGCCTGTTCTTCGACGCCGATGCACCGCATGGGCCCGAGGAACTGGTCAAGCTGCCGGCCCGCTATCTGTCGATCATCTCCTATCCACAGCAAGGCTAGTCGGCCCACGGGGCCAGCCGGCCTTTGCGTTCGGGTCAGACCACGGCCTCGCCGCCATCGACCACCAGGATCTGGCCGGTCATGTAGGACGAGCGGGGCGACACCAGGAAGAGGATGGATTCGGCGATCTCCTCGACACTTGCCCAGCGCCCCATCGGCACCTTTTCCCGCACATAGGTCTCGATTGCCGCCCGGCCGCCCATCTGGGTGATGAAGGGGGCGTTGAAGGGCGTGTCGACCCAGCCGGGGCAAAGCGCGTTGACCCGGATGCCGAACCGCGCATAGTCGCCGGCCATCTGCCGTGTCATGGCGATGACGGCGTGCTTGGTCGTGGTGTAGGCGATCATCTCGCGGTCGTAGAGCACGCCCGACGAGGAAGAGGTATTGAGGATGACGCCGGATCCCTGGCGTTTCATCATCGGCATGACGAGGCGGGCGGCCATGAAATGCGCCCGGACATTGAGGTTCCACGAGCGGTCGAAGCCCTCGATCGCGACCTGTTCGAGGTCGCCTGCGACCTGTGCGCCGGCATGGTTGTGGAGGATGTCGATGCGCCCGTGGCGGGCCATGAGCGCCGACAGGCCGGCTTCGAGGGCGGCATCGTCGGTCACGTCGAGACCGAGCGCTTCGGCGCTGCCGCCGGAGGCGCGGATCTCTGCCGCCACCGTGTGCGCTGCCTCGACATGGCGGTCGATGATGGCGACGTGGGCACCCTCGCGGGCGATGATGGCGGCGCCCGCCTGGCCGATGCCGGAGCCGGCGCCGGTGACGATCGCGATCCGGTCCTTGAGGATCATGGTCTACTCTCCGGCATGCGTGTTTTTGCTTCTGTCGCGCATCAGCGTGCGGGCGATCAGGATCAGGAAGATCGAGGCCACCAGAACCAGCGTGGCGATCGCGTTGATCTCCGGCGTGACGCCCCGGCGGATCGAGGCGAAGACGTAGATCGGCAGCGTGGTCTTGGAGCCGGCGACGAAGAAGGCGACGATGAAATCGTCGAAGGAAAAGGTGAAGGCGAGCAGGAAGCCGGCGAGGATCGAGGGCAGGATCTGCGGCAGGACGATTTCGCGGAAGGTGGTGAACGGCGTCGCGTAGAGATCGCTGGATGCCTCGACGATGTCGCGGCCCAGGCTGGCGATCCGCGCCTTGACGATCATGGTCACCAGCGCCAGCGAGAACAGGCCATGCGCGGCGATGATCGAGCCGTAGCCGAGCCCCAGCTGCGGCGGCGTGTCGCCCGGCCAGATCGAGGCGAGCGCCGGGTTGAGGAAGGAGAAGACCTCAACCAGGGCCACCAGGGTGGCGATGCCGATCACCACGCCCGGCACGACGATGGCCGCGGCGAACAGGCCGTCGAAGATGGCGCGCCCGCGAGGCCCCAGCCGCTCCATGCCGAGTGCCGCCATGGTGCCGAAGACCGCGGCGAGCCCGGCGCTGGTGAAGGCGATCAACAGGCTGTTCTGCAAGGCGGTGATCAGGAAGGTGTTGGTGAGCGCCTTGCCGTACCACAGGGTGGAGAAGCCGGTGAACTCGGAGGCGCTGCGGCCGGCATTGAACGAGAACAGCACGACCAGCGCGATCGGCGCATAGAGGAACAGGTAGACGGAGGTAACGAGCGCGCGCATCAGACGAGATCCACCTGTCTTGAGCCGGAAATCCTGAAGGCGATGCGCATGGCGACGCTCAGCACGATGACGACGACGACTACCAGGGTGACGGCGATCGCCGACCCGAACGGCCAGTTGCGCGATTGCAGGAAGAGATCGACCAGGGCATTGCCGATGAAGAACACCTTGCCGCCGCCGAGAAGCTGGGGGATCAGATATTCGCCGAGAAGCAGGATGGTGACGAGCGCCACGCCGGTCATGACGCCCGGAAGCGACAGCGGCAGGGTGACGCCGAAGAAGGTCGAGACGGGCCTTGCGCCAAGATCGGCCGAGGCTTCGAGCAGGCGACGGTCGAGTTTTTCCAGGCTCACATAGATCGGCATGATCATCAGCGGCAGGTATCCGTAGACGATGCCGAGCAGGACTGCGCCCGGCGTGTTCAATAGCCGCACGTCCTCAACGCCGATCATCGACAGCAGGTTCGGGATGCCGCGCGAGCCGAGGATGTACATCCAGGCATAGGTGCGCACCAGAAGGCTGGTC